>Ga0316187_10001239_pt1 | contig 21784 bp, 20 predicted proteins | sample CroRivburrow1_MG_FD_204927 | JGI IMG/M metagenome (GOLD analysis project Ga0316187, IMG submission 204927) | Coastal sediment microbial communities from Maine, United States - Cross River worm burrow 1 | ecosystem: Environmental > Aquatic > Marine > Coastal > Sediment | place: USA: Maine...
TCGGTTACATACAATAGAGCCGCCAGCTTGGTGCAGGTTGAAATTCGTCCAGGAGGTATTCACCGCATGAAAATTCGTTTTCAATTCCCAATCGTGCTCGCTGCTGTCCTGATGGCGAGCGCGAGCGTCAACGCGCAGGACGACCTGCCGTTCGACGTCTCTGTCGTTACTTCTTTCGATGAACCCTGGGCCCTGGCGTTTCTGCCGGACGGCCGCATGCTGGTTACGGAGAAGAAGGGTAACCTGTTCATCGTCACGCAGGATGGACAAAAGTCGAGTCCGATCGGTGGATTGCCCGACGTCGACTACGGTGGCCAGGGCGGGCTGGGCGACGTCATGGTGCACCCGGACTTTGCGGACAGCGGAGTCATCTACCTGAGCTACGTTGAAGGTGGTGTCGGTGACACTCGTGGCGCCGCGGTATTGCAGGCAGTGCTCAACCTGACCGATCGCGGCGGATACCTGTCGGATGCAGAGGTTGTCTGGCGCCAGTATCCCAAGGTCGTGGGCTTCGGCCATTACGGGCATCGCCTGCTGCTGGACCAGGATGGCTACTTGTGGATCTCTTCGGGCGATCGCCAGAAATTCACACCCGCGCAGGATATGCAGTCGAACATGGGCAAGATACTCCGCCTCCACGAGGATGGCGGCATCCCCGACGACAATCCCTTCGTAAACTACATCGAGCAGGATCCGCTGGTCGATGATGTCGGTGTATACGGTGAGTTCTGGTCGATGGGTCATCGCAACCCGCTCGGCATTGCTTTCGACCTCGACGGTCGGCTCTGGTGCATCGAAATGGGCCCGGCCGGCGGCGACGAACTGAACCTCGTTGTGCGCGGCGGTAATTACGGTTACCCGATCGTCTCCAACGGCGATCACTACGATGGCCGCGAGATCCCGGACCACGACACCCGGCCGGAATTCCTTGCGCCGGCGGCGTGGTGGACGCCCGTCATTTCGCCGGGCGACCTGATCGTCTACAACGGTGAGTTGTTCGACGACTGGCAGGGCAATCTTCTTGCCGCCGGACTCTCGTCGCAAAGCTTGGTGCGTATCGAGGTCCGGGGCGACGAGGCGCGCGAGGTCGAACGCTATCCGATGGGTGCACGTATTCGAAGTGTCGCCCAGGGGCCCGACGGTGCGTTATGGGTCCTCGAGGATGAACGCCGGGAAAGCCAGGGGCGCCTGCTCAAGCTGACGCCCGCGGACTGACGTTACGCGGCCGGATCAACGCATCGGGCCGGCATTCACGTAGAATCGTGCCGATGAAACCGACACCGACTCTGATGCTCTTGGCGGTCGCATTGCTCGGCGCCTGCGATCGCCCCGACCCGCAGGAAGCGGGTCCTGTCGCCGACCTGCTGCTCGTCAATGCCGACGTCGTCACGATTGATGAGGCGCTCCCTCACGCTGAAGCCGTCGCGATCAGGGACGACATCATCCTCGATGTGGGTACGTCCGAAGAGATGTCTGAGCATCGCGGCGAACACACCGAAGTCATCGACCTGCAGGGCCACACGGTGATCCCCGGTTTCATCGAGGGCCACGGTCACTACACCAGCTTTGGCGGCTCGCTGATGATCCTGGACTTCCGCTATGCGAAGAGTTTCGCGGAAATCGTCTCGATGGTTGCAAAGGCTGCGGCCGACACACCGGCCGGTGAGTGGATCGTCGGGCGCGGCTGGCACCAGGACAAGTGGGCAACCAGGGAGAGCGTGCTCGTCGAAGGGCTGCCCGTTCACGACTCACTGAGCGAAGCGACGCCCGATCATCCCGTGATGCTCATTCATACGAGCGGTCACGCCGTGTTTGTTAACCAGCGCGCCATGACGCTCGTGGAAGTCGACGGCAACACCGAGCCGCCGCCGGGTGGCGAGATTGTGCGCGACGCGAACGGCCGGGCAACAGGCATGATGCGGGAAGCGGCGCAGGATATTTTTCGCGTCGCCTATTCCGGCCACCAGGGCCGCCGTCCGGCGGGTGTTGCGGAGGCGGAACTGCGCCGCATGATAACGCTTGCCGGTGAAGAGTCACTGCGTCACGGCATTACTTCTTTCCAGGATCTCGGCACGACGTTTGCCGAGGTCGACCTGCTGAAGACCATGGCCGAAGAAGGCAACCTGCCCGTGCGTCTCTACATGGCATTCGAGGAACAGGCCGCGGACATGGCGGGGCGCCTCGACGACTATCGCATGGTCGGCTACGGCAACAACTTTCTCACGGTACGCAGCATCGGCGAAAAAGTCCTGGACGGTGCGCTCGGCACACATGGCGGCTGGCTGTTGGAACCTTATTCCGATATGCCGCAGAGCTACGGCCTGAACGTGGTACCGGTCGAGGAGATCGAAGCATCCGCGCGGCTCGCAATGAAGCACGATTACCAGATGGCCATCCAGGGCATTGGCGACCGGGCGTACCGGGAACTTCTCGATATCTACGCGGCAGAGTTCGCGAAGCACCCTGACAAGACCGACCTGCGCTGGCGTATCGAGCATGCGCAGGTGATCCACCCGGACGACGTCCCGCGAACGGTTGAACTCGGCGTTATCCCGGCCGTGCAGGGAATATTTGCCTGTTCTGACGGGCCCTGGGTGGAGGAGCGCCTTGGCAAGGAGCGCACCCGCGAGCGAGGTTACATCTTCAACACGCTCGCCGAAGCAGGGCTGGTACCGACCAACGGGACCGACCCGCCGGTCGATGAAATCAGCCCGATTGGCAGCTTTCATTGTTCGGTGACGCGCCGGCTGCCCGACGGCACTTTGTTTCAGCCCCAGGAAGCGTATTCCCGCGAGCGCGCGCTTTACTCCTACACGATGGGCAATGCGATCGCGGCGTTTGAAGAAGACATCAAGGGTTCGATAACGCCCGGCAAGCTGGCCGATATCACCGTGTTGTCGCAGAACCTGCTGAGCGTTCCGGCCGATGCGTTACTCGACACCGAGGTTGTGATGACGATCCTCGGCGGCCAGGTACGATATCGCGACGGCGAGATCGTGCGGTAGGGTTTCCAGTCTGCGGGAAAAGAGGATTGAATTATGAAGCTGGTTCACTTTTGCCTGGCTGTTATTCTGAGCGCCGGTTTATCACTCGCCGCAAATGCAGAGGTACTGGTCGACATCATCAAGAACCCGTACGGCGGCTCGCGCAATGTGCCGGAGCTGTCGACCAACCCCGACTACATTCACGCCGCAGGGCTCGAGCGGCTTGTCGGTGAATGGGGTGGCAAGCTGGTCCGGCCCGTCCAGGACATTCGCCTGGATGCGGAGCAGGAGCGCCAGTATGGGGAGTGGAATCGCATGGCGCTGGCGAATGCAAATTTTGCCGATGCGGTTCGTGAAGCGTCGCGTGACGATTTGATCACGATTGGCCTGGAAGCGAACTGCAACAACCTGCTCGGGATGCTTGCGGGGCTCAAATACGATTCCGCCGGTAATGCACGGCGCGTCGGGCTGGTTTTTATCGACGCGCATGGGGATTTCAATGTCCCGGAAACCACGCTGTCCGGAATGCTCGGGGGCATGCCTGTGGCGATTGCTGCAGGCCATGCGCTGCATAACATTCGCAAGACGACCGGACTGGCAGAGCCGCTACCGATGAACAACATCGTCTGGGGAGGCGTACGCGACCTGGACCCGCTCGAGGCCGATCGTTTTACCGAGTACGAAGTGCAACAATTTTCCGTGCAGGACATTCGTGAGCTATCTGCCACCCTGAAGAAGCAGATGCGTGACCTCTCGAACAGAGTCGACGTGATCTATGTGCACATCGATATGGACGTCCTGGACCCGGCAGAAGTGCCCGGGCACAACCTGACCGTACCGGACGGCCCGAGCAGCGACGACCTGGCCGCGGCGCTGACCTGGATGTTCGAGAACCCCAAGACCGCTGCGCTCGGTATAGCCTCCACACCATCATTCAACCTCGATCCTGGCGGTGTGAGCCGACAGGCCGCGCTAAACCTCATAGAGGGCGCTATAAAAGGCGCGCAGGCTCGTTAGCGAATGTATCTCCGCTTGTTTTCGTATAAGTATTTTCACGCATAGGCGCCCTCCAGCCATGGCGAGGGAGATATAATTGCGGGTACCGGTGATTCATGCCGGCATTGAAGAATGTACAACGAGGCCCTGACACCCGACCAGGGTTCTGCCGAGACGAGTGAAGGATTGCGTATCGGGAAGGACCTGATCAACGCGACCGTGCCTTTCACGGAGGAATCGGTAACGGTCAGCTGGTGGTACGTCGGCTCGACCTTCGCGATGCTCGCAGGGGCGCTCGCCGGCGCCGGGCTGGCACCCTGGTGGCCACTGCGGTTGCTGTTCTCCCTGCTCGCGGCCATGTTGATGGTTCGCGCCTTCATTACCTACCATGACTACATGCATCGAGCGATCCTGACTCGATCGCGCATTGCGTGGCTCCTGTTCCGGGTTTACTCGGCCCTTGCACTCACTCCACCGCGGTCCTGGAAGAAAAGTCACAACTATCATCACGGCCACGTTGGCCAGATCTCCGGGTCGAGTATCGGCGCCTTCCCGATCATGACGACTCAAATGTGGCGGAAGGCGTCCCGGGGCGAGAGAACGATGTACCGGATCGAGCGTCATCCGCTCACCGTGATTGCGGGGTACATAACTATCTTCCTGTTCAGCATCACGCTGTTGCCGCTACTGGAGAACCCCGCGCGCCATTGGGACTCGTTCCTGGCGCTGGCCGGTCACATTGCGCTGATTGCAGTGCTGTGGATTTTCGGCGGCTTCGACACCGCGTTCTTCGTGGTGTTGCTGCCGATGACCATCGCCTCGGCGCTGGGCAGTTACCTGTTCTTCGCGCAACACAGCTTCAAGCGCATGCACATACTGACGCCGGAGGCGTGGACCTACTATCGGGCCGCCATGGAATCATCCAGTTACATGCAGCTCAACAGGGTCATGCAATGGTTCACCGGCAACATCGGTTTTCACCATATCCATCACCTCAACGTGCGTATTCCTTTCTATCGCTTGCCCGAAGCCATGGAGGCGATCCCGGAACTGCAGTCACCCGTAACGACGACACTCAGCCCGCGCGACATTCGCGACTGCTTCCGGTGTTCCCTGTGGGACGAAGATCGCCAGAGAGTCGTTTCATACCGCGAGGCGTCGCGATTGGGAGCTGCCTGATCGCGAATCACGGCACCGGTCGGGACCGGATTATTCGCCGAGGCGTCCCCTTTCGTTTTTCTTCGCTTTCTTCGCGGCCTTTTTTTCTTTAGCCGTCATCGCCGGTACTTTCCTGGTCTCTTTGTTGCTCTTTTGTTCTTTACTCATGACTTTGCCCCTGCTCCGAGCTGATCTGGCGGTCGTTCTTCGTCATCTCAATCACCCTATGTACATGCATTATTGCGCTTGCGGTAAGGTTGGTTACAGTCCCAGTCGTTCCCGGAGAAGTCCAAATGGGCGTTTTTCGGCACGTGTACAACGACGCATGTCGCTTCGTCTTTCCGATAACCGCGATCACACGCCCATCCCGGGCCGTAAGACCGCTCGGACAGGTACGCGTGCGGGGGTACTTCGATCGCAATACAAGTGCCGTCGACCTCTCGATAACCGCGATCACATTGCCAGCCGGGGTTGCTCGAGCTATGCGCCAGGTAGGCGTGCGAAGGTACTTCGATGGCAATACAGGCACCCTTGGTTGCATGGTATCCGCGTTCGCAGCTCCAGCCTGACCTTCTCGAGTCGTTCGTCAGATAGCCATTCGCCGGTACTTTGATCGCCGCGCAGGTTTCGTCGACCTGGCGGTAGCCCCTGTCGCATAGCCATCGATCGCCTGACGCCGCACTGGTGTAGGCGTTTGCCGGGAGCACAAGCGGATCGCACGCATCGTTGTCTTGCTTGTAGCCATGGCTGCACGTCCAGCCGGATCCGTACGACGAACTCGTGAGGAAGGCGTTTGCTGGCACTGTCACGACAACACAGGCGCCATCGACCTCTTGAAAGCCCCTGTCGCACTGCCATCCTTTCCGATAGGTATTCGCACTCGCATTGGCCGGAATTGTGTCCGCGATACCTTGCGCCCTCGCGAACCCTGCAGAGCCAGCGACAACCATCAGGGCCATCAGGGCGTAAGCGATACGATCGAGACGTGGATTAATTGTGTTCATGGGGTTGCTCCTCTGTTCGAATCCATGCCTTTCAAGAATTTGAACAGCTCGCTGTCTGTCGACAGAACAAGTGTCGTGTTTTCGGCGATGATGAACTTGTAGGATTCCATCGTCCGCGTGAATTCGTAGAATGCGACGGATGCGGCGTTCTGGTTGTATGCCTGTGCATAGATTTCTGCCGCTTTTGCGTCTGCCAGGCCACGAATCTCCTCGACCTGCCGGTATGCTTCGGATTGAATCTTGTTCAGATCACGAACGCGGTTGCCGCGAATTCTCGCCGCTTCGCCGTTGCCTTCCGAGAGAAAACGTTCGGCGATCTGCCGCCGTTCGCTGATCATTCGGTCGTAGATTTTCGGGCGGACGCTTTCGTTGTAATTGATTCGCTTGAAGCGTATGTCGAGCAACTCGATACCGAATACCTGGACCTTGTCGGCGGCTGCGGCAAAGATCTCCTGCTCGACCAGCTTGCGCCCCTTCTGGATGGGCACCAGTGAGCCCATGTTGAGGTCGCGCTCGGCGTCCGTAAGAAGCGCATCGCGCAATGGCACGCGGTCCTTCGTGGTGCGGATGATTTCGATGAGTTCGTGCTTGGCAACAGCGTTGCGGGTTTCGCTTCCCAGGATGTCGTCGAGACGCGACTGGGCGCTGCGTTCGTCGCGAATTCTCAGAAAATACTGCAGCGGATCGGTAATCCGCCAGCGGGCGAACAGATCGACAGATATATAGAGCTTGTCCTTGGTCGGCATGTCCGAAGGACTGCCGTCCCACTCCAGCACCCGTTTGTCGATCGGATTGACCTGCTGAATGAAGGGGATCTTGACCTTCAGGCCTGCGGTCGTCACGGGTTCACCCACCGGTTTGCCGAACTGGGTGATGATCATCTGCTCGACTTCGTTGACCGTATAGATCGAACTAACCAGGACAAAGGCGGCAGCGCCCAGCATCGCCAGCAGAACTACGAGTTTGTTCATTGCTTGGCACCGTTTTGTGCATCGAGGTTCAGCAGCGGGAGGATGTTGCGGGTTGCATCATCGACGATGATCTTCGAGCGGATGTCCGGCAGGACGGCCTGCAGGGTCTCGACGTAGATGCGTCGGCGGGTAACTTCCGGCGCCTTCGTGTATTCGGTCAGCAGTGCGCTGAAGCGGGCGACATCACCTTCAGCTTCGTTGATTCGCTTGAGCCGGTAGCCGTCGGCCTCGCGGATTCGTTGGTCCTTTTCGCCCTCGGCCAGCGGAATCACCTTGTTGTAGTCGCGCCGCGCTTCGTTGATGAGTTTTTCTTTTTCCTGCTGGGCCTGGTTGACCTCGTTGAATGATTCCTGCACCGGGCCCGGAGGATTGATGTTCTTGAGCTGCACCTGGTCGATACTGATGCCCATCGCGTATTTCGTGGACAGAGCCTGCATTTTCGTCAAGGCTTCGGATTCGATTTCCTGGCGACCAATCGTGATCACCTCGTCTACCGTGCGATCGCCGACGACCTCCCGCATGACCGATTCGGATACGTACCGCAGGGTCGCGCTGGGCTCCCGGACTTCGAACAGGAACTTGACGGGGTCCGCAATGCGGTATTGAACGACCCACTCCACCAGTGCGGCGTTCAGGTCACCGGTCACCATTTCCGTTTCCCGTTTGCCGTCAACCGGGCTCTGGTAGGGATCTGTGGCGCCCGGCGTTGTGAAGCCGAACTCCTGCTTCAATTGCCGCTTGACCGGAACGATCGTCGCCAGATCGATTCCCAGGGGAAACTTGAAGTGCAGGCCTGGCTGTACCTCCTTCAGGTACTTGCCGAATCTTTGTACGACTGCGACGGAATCGCTCGGAACCGTGTAGTAGGCGGTCCACGCGCCGAAGAGAAGCGCGGCGATTAGCGCAACGATGATTGCACCGCGCGGACCGCCGGCCGGCATGATCTGCTTCAGACCTGCCCGACCCTGGTCGATCAGTTGCTGAAGCTCGGCAACCGGGTTGCCGCCGCTACCTGGCGAACCCGCCTTGCCGTTGTTACCGTTTGACCATGCCATTGGATTGTCCTGTCACAGGTGAACTTGCAGCATGCGAAACGGGCAGGCGAATGGTTGTTCGCCTGCCAGGAGATACTGCTGTCGGAATTACGCCGCTTTTTGCGTTGCGGCTATTTTGTGGAAGGTCGAATTCGCAACTTCGTAGGACTTTACCCGCGGAGTTCCTTCAACCAGCTTTGAGAGAAGTTTGGTCACCTCGGCATACGAGGCCCGGCCGTAGGCTTCGGCGCTTTCCTTGCTGTCCCACAGGCTCAGGGCAAATGCGTCCTTGCCACCCGGGTTAACGAAGGTCATTTCATCCTGGAATCCCTTCTGCTTGCGAAGCAAGGGCAGGATTTCCGCCTCGATCTTGTGGGTGAAATCCTTGCGGCTGTCTGGCTTCAGTTCCATCGATACTTGACGTGCGTACATGTCTTTCTCCGTCCTTGTGATTGGCCAACCGGGCACTTCAAATAACCAGCTTGGTTTAGTTTTCCGAAGCCCTGTTGATCCGTTAACCATAATCAGTTAATTAATTTGATTAGTCAAGTATTATCTGCGATTATTTATCTAATTAACCTTATTAGTCAATCACGAGGGCCCGCAAGTGGATGTTTGTTCTGTGATAAAAGCGCGGCTGCAGGAACTGGGCCTCGAGCAAAAGGACCTGGCGGCCGCCGCTGAAGTGACCGAATCCTATATATCGCAGCTGCTCACCCGGAAGAAGTTGCCGCCAGCACCGGCTCGAACCGATATCTACGAGAAAATGGACAGGTTTCTGCAGCTCTCGAAAGGCGAGCTCGCGAAACTGGCGCGTGCGCAACGCCTGGACGAACTGCGGCGCGGTTACGAGGAGCCGCAAGGCGCGCTGCTGAAAGAAACCCGGGAACTGATACTGCAGAAGTGCGCGCCTGCCCGGCGGCAGCAAATCCGCGCGATATTCGACAGACAGGCTTTCGGCGAACTGGAGCGGCTGATAACGCAGACGCTCTTCGATGTCGTCAGCCGGGCCGCAAGATCAGAACTGGACAATGAAGCCTGGCTCCAACAGGTGGCGCAGCTCAGCAACAAGAGCTATTCACAGATGCGCGTGATCATCCTGGAATTCCTCGACACCGATATTTTCAACATTTCCAGCAAGGACTGTATTTCCTTCCTGCAGCCGCTGATCTCAGGCTGGGACATCGACCTCGCCACATTCGCTATGGAAATCGGGCTGAATGAAAGACTCGTACCGGGGAAACCGAAGAAATTCGCCTTCGTCGAAACGGAGTTCGACAGGCCGGGCGAACACGAACCAGGATTCATCGCTTTCATGCAGGATACGGCGCTCAGCGGTAATGTATCCGACGAGGAGGCCGAGTTTCTGAAACAGCTGAAGTTCAGGGGGAAACGACCGAGCGCACTCTATTATTACAGGGCGCTGCAGAACTTCAGAGATCCGCTGCATTTTCCGCCCGCTGAGGATTGACCGACAGGGCCAGGACGGCCAGGTGAAATCCCGACAAACAAAAAAGGCAGGACCCGCAGGCCCCGCCTCTTTTACCTCAACTCCCAGGGAGTGTGAGGACGGCCAGCAACAGATGAATTGCCGGCCGTGTCGCGTCAATTAAACCGTGACGATGTTCTCAGCCTGCGGACCTTTCTGGCCCTGTGTAACAGTGAACTCGACCTTCTGACCCTCAACCAACGATTTGTGGCCCTCACCAGTGATATTACTGAAGTGGGCAAATACGTCGGCGCCGGATTCTTGCTCAATAAAGCCAAAACCTTTGGCGTCATTGAACCATTTAACGGTTCCAGTTGTAGTAGACATAGTGATTTTCCTATTTATTCATAGAGTAATGGGAGCCTTCGTTTGAAGGCCGTTTTTTGCTGGAAGTGGTGCTATTACTTATGAAAAACAGGACGAAGTACTGAAAAGGAACATCGAAATGGTGTGCATAAATAGTCGGCATACTTTCAAGCTGGCGGGAGTATAGCAGGCATCGCCCCGGTATTAATGAGTATTTTGAATGCTGCTACTGGTAGCCCTTAGCCTGCAGCTGGAACAGGTGCGCGTACGTGCCTTTCTCGGCGAGCAGGCTCTCGTGGCTGCCGGACTCGATGATGCGCCCGTCGTGGAGCACGACGATCTGGTCCGCGGCGCGGACCGTCGAGAACCGGTGCGAGATCAGGATCGTCATCTTGTTCCTGCTTTCCTCGCGGAACAGCTCGAACACCTGCGCCTCCGCCGCCGCATCCATTGCCGCCGTCGGTTCGTCGAGAACGAGGATGTCTGCCTCGCTGCGCATGAACGCCCGCGACAGCGCGATCTTCTGCCATTGCCCGCCCGAGAGCTCGCGGCCGCCCTTGAACCAGCGGCCGAGCTGCGTGTTGTAACGTTCCGGCATCGAATCGATGAACGGTGCCGCCATGCCGGTTTGGGCGGCGGCTTGCTGGCGAACTTCGTCGTCCATATGGCGCACGTCGCCGGCGCCGATGTTCTCGCCGATCGTGAACTGGTAGCGGCCGAAATCCTGGAAGATCACCCCGATGCGCCGCCTCAACACCTCGACGTCCCAGTCACGCAGGTCGAGGCCGTCGAGCAGGATCCGCCCTTCGGTCGGTTCGTACAGTCGCGTCAGCAGCTTGATCAGTGTGGTCTTGCCGGAACCGTTCTCGCCGACGAGCGCCAGGCTGTCGCCGCGGCGGAGCTCGAGGTTGATGCCGGTAAGTGCGTTCTCGTCGGCGCCGGGGTAAGCAAACGAAACGTTCTCGAACTCCAGCCCTCGCTCCGGATGGGGCCCCTTCGGGCTGCTGCCACGCCGCGCCGGCACGGGCTGCCCGAGGTAGTCATACAGGTTGGAGAGGTAGAGGTTGTCCTCGTACATGCCGCTGATGGCCGTCAGGATCGCCGACACCGCGGACTGCCCCTGGCGAAACAGCACGAGGTACATCGTCATCGCGCCGAGCGTTATGCGGCCGTAAATCGTCGCCAGCACGATCCAGGCGTAAGCGCCGTAGAACGCCGCGGACGCGATAAGGCCGAGCAGGAAGCCCCAGGTGTCGCGCCGAATCGTAAGCGCACGGTCCTCGACGAACAGCCGGTTGAAAATGGCGCGGTAGCGCTGCAGCAGCTTCGGCCCGAGCTGGAACAGCTTCACTTCCTTCACACCGTCCTCGCGCGCGATGACGGTTTCCAGGTACATCTGCATGCGAGTGTCCGGCGAACGCCAGCGGAACAGCCGGAACGCATCGCCGGAAAACTTTGCCTCCGCGAAGAACGATGGCAGGCCGGCACCGATCAGGATCAAGACCGCCCATGGCGAGAATGCAAACAACAGCACCGCATAGCTCGACAGTGAGATGGCGTTCTGCACGAGGCCGAACGTGCGCGTGACGAGACTCAGCGGCCGGCTCGACGCTTCGCGCCGCGCCTGTGTCAGCTTGTCGTAAAACTCGGAGTCCTCGAAATGCGCGAGTTCGAGCGTCAGCGCCTTTTCCAGGATCATGACGTTGACGCGCTGACCGAGGAGTGCGCGCAGCAGCGACTGGCTGGCGGACAGCCCGCGCTGGCAGCCAGCCAGCGCGATGACGATCACGGCCTCGAGCGCCACGAGCCAGAGCACGGGCGCCGGATCCGGTACCTCCTGCGACATCGCCGCAACGACGCCGTCGACGATGAGCTGCCCGACCCAGGCAATCGCCGCCGGCAGTATGCCCGCAACGACCGTCAGGGACGCAAGCGCGAACGTCAGCGGCCGGCTCGTCGTCCAGACCAGGCCGATCGCACGCTTCGTGTAGCGGAAGACACCGAGCGAGCGCTGGAAGAGGCTTGCTTCGACGGCGTCCGGTTGTTTTGGATTCACCATGACAGCAGGCAGGATACGCGATCCCCGCTGCAAAGCCCTCTCGTTCCCTGTAACTGGTGCGTCGCTTGTTCTATGCTTCTTTCGACCATACGAATTTCGGACGGGCGGCATTTGTGACGGACCTGTTACCTGACCCCGGCGCATTGACCGCGCGGCAGCGGGAAATTCTCGAGCTCGCGGCGAAGGGGCTGACCAACCCCGAAATCGCCGAGCTGCTCGATATTTCGCCCGGCACGGTCAAGGTCCACATGGCAGCCGTGTACCGGATCCTCGACGTTACCAATCGAACCGAAGCCGCTGTCGCCCTGCAAAAACAGCAGGCGCCGCCGGAGCAGCCACAGCTGTCGCAGGAACACGGGTCGATCGCGGTGCTGCCTTTCGACGTGATGAGCGAAGACCAGGGCGAGGTTCATTTCGCGGACGGGCTGGTCGAGGAGCTGATTACACGGCTGTCGCGCTGGCGCTGGTTTCCGGTTATCGCCAGGCAGTCTTCGTTCGCCTACCGCGGCAAGGCCAACGATCTCATGCAGGTGGGCCGGGAGCTCGGCGCCACGTATCTCGTCGAGGGCAGTGTAAGACGTTCCGGAGAAAAGCTGCGCGTCACCGCTCAGCTCATCGATGCGCGCACCAACAAGCATCTGCTGGCAGAGAGCTACGATGGGGAAATGCAGGACGCCTTCGAGATACAGGACGAGATCTCCCAGGCGATTGCGGGCGTCATACATCCGGAACTCATGCGCTCGCAGGCACGCATCGCCCGTGCGGCCCCGCCGAACGAAATCGATGCCTGGCAGATCGCAATGGCGGGCCTGGCCGAGATCGAGCAACGCGAGCAGGAGGCATGTCGAAAGGGCATCGAATTGTGCCGCCGAGCCATCGCCCTGGATTCCCGATCTCTTATCGCCGCGTTCGCACTAACGATGGGCCACTACCAGCAACTCGCTTTTCAATGGGGTGCCGATCCGGCGGCGTCGATGCAGGCGGTACTGGAGCACGCCGCGCTCTGCAAGCAGATCGCACCGGATGACCCCTACTCCTGTCTTGCCGCCGGAACCGCGTACATGCTGCAGGGCAAAGTCGAGCTGGCGCTGGCCGCACTGACGGAGGCAACCGAGCGCAACCCGAGCTCGGCTCGCGCCTGGAGCTTTCTCGGCCAGCTGGTCGGCATGCAGGGCGACCCGGAGAAAGGCATCGAATACCTCGAGCGCGCGGTGCGGCTGTCGCCGCGAGACCCCGGTATGTTCTCGATGCTCACGGCAATCGGCGTCTGCCATTTCGCGGCGGGGCGCCTCGCCGATGCCTGCCATTACCTGCACCGTTCGGCGGAACTGAAGGGCAGCGAACCGATCACCTGGTCGATCCTCGCCGCGGCGAGCGCACTGGCCGGCTGGGAGGAGGAAGCCCGCCTCGCCCTCGAGGAACTGCTTCGCCAGCACCCGCAATTCTCTATCGACGGGTTCAGGCTGGTCGCAGCATCCGTGCACCCGGAGTACATGGAGCAGATGATAGAAGGACTGCGTCTCGCCGGCTTCGAGTAGCCGGCGCCCTGACGATCAATGTCGCGCTTTACTCCGGCGCCGGAGGAATAGCCAGGCGACCGACGCGCTTGAGCGTGCGACTGAATTCGAGGTCCGACGGAGATACCAGCGTCGCCGGCAGTGCCGGGCTGCCGATTTCGACCCAGTCCGCGTTACTCGCCGCCAGTAATTGCTGGTAGCTGCCGAGCTGGGCATCGAAATCGCCGAAGATCCGGTTGAGGAGATCGCGCATCTCCGACACGGCCTTGTCCCACTCCGCGTCACCGCCGGGACTGGCCCCGTGCTGCCGGCGTCGGCGTTCGAGATCGGCCTCCAGCGCGTAGTCGTGCGGCTCCTTGTTGTTTGCGTTCCAGTACGAAAGACCGGCCACGGCTGTGCATACCAGCATCCGGTCGTCGAACTTCTTCTGCTCCCAGAGCTCGTCCAGAACCACCGTCAACAGAATCAGGGCGCGACGCAGCAAATCACGCATCTCCGCATCGCGCGGCATGGCACTCAAGATCGTGATGATGCCGGCGAAAACCAGCCGGTAAATGTCGTAGGAGTTGCCCTCGTGTCCTTCCAGCACGTCCACGAGTGGTGCGGCAGGGTAACGTTCGGAGCCGACCGTCTGGCCGTGCTTTTGCAGCCTGTAGACGTGACACCATGCGTGCCCGGCGATCCCGGCGTCGAGCGGCACCGGGTGCAGAACCCAGCCCTCACTGTGATCCCAGACCTTCGGCACACCGTCGATGACACTCACGACCGCCGAATGAGAATAGGCGCCGCCGTCCAGGTAGCGGATCATCCAGGACACCGGCAGTTTCACCGGCCCGATCTTCGTCTTCCCGATGCCGTACATCATCAGGACGTCGCCGTCCCGAAGGGCGCCGGGCTCGATGAACGGCAGGGTCGGGTACGGGTCGGGCTCGTCGACGATGAGCTTTTCGAATTCCGTGTCGGCGATGAGTTGGTCAGTCATTGTCGGCATCTCCGGGCCTGAGTTCGACAAATGATCTTGCGGGTAATCGTGGCAGACCGCAAACCAGCCCGCGCTTTGCGCGGGCTGGTAACGGACGTCCGGCGATGCTCAGTTCACTCTCGCGCAGACGACGTAAGTCGACAGCGTCCGGGAACCGGTCGAATCGGACCGCACGGTAACGCTCCAGTTCGTATTGGAGGTCGGATAGTTGCGATACACGTTGCCGACACCGAGATGGCTGCTGACACGGAAACCGCCCCCGACCGCCCGGTAGTTCGAGCCGGTGCAGAAGCGGCTGTTCGTCACCGTCCTCGTGAAGATTACACTGGATGGAATACTGACCGAATCCGAGGAGCGGAATGTCTGCAGCGTCCCGCTGCCCGAGGAGACCGTGTCCGGCTCACAGACGACGTTGCCGTTCGCGAAGATTTCCCGGATCGACGAACCCGGCGCGCAAATACCGTCGACACGGTCCTGCTTGGCCGCGAGCTGTGCCTGGGCGGCGGCAAGATCCGACTCGAGCCCTGCTATTTCGCCCTGCAACACGGCAATGTCACCGTCATTGTTATCGATACGCGCGTTGATCGTCGCGATCTGGAACTGGATGGCGGCAATCAGCTCCTGCAGGCTCTGGTCGACCGCGATCAGCGCCGCGATGTCGGATGTATTCGACGCCGCCTGCACTTCGAGATCGGCCACGCTTACCTGCAGCGCGGCGATCAGCTGGCCCTGCAGGTTCTGCATGGCCTGCAGCGCAGCAATTTCGACCTCGTTGCCCGAAACCCGCACATCGAGCGTTGCAACGGCAGACTGAAGTGCAGCGATCAGCACGTCCTGATCCGCCTGCTCGACGACAAGCTGGTCGATCTGGCTCTGCAGGGCGGTTACCGCCTCGTTCAGCTCGACCGACAACAGGTCGATCTGCTCGGACAGGGCACGAAACGGCATGCCGTTCTCGCTGCCCTGCTGGCCATTAGCGTGCACAGCCGTGCTACCCAGTGTCGCGGCAAACAGCAAAGCCCCCGCTGTGACCGTCATTCGCGATGCAATCTTGTGGATATTCATGTTTCTCTCCTGAAGCAGTTCTCGCGCTTGTTATGCCCGCAGCCCAGTGCCGCGAGGTGAATGTCACGGTAGCAACGGGGTCGGACGCGGCCTATATGCCGGATGGGATATGCCGGACAGGGTCGAAGGTCGCGCCCGTTAGCCCTGCCGGGTATCCTCGAACCAATGGCTTCCACCCGACAAGCGACAGCGACCGGCCAACCGGACTACCGCTGGGCGGACTACGACGACGAGGCGCTCCTCGATCTTCGCTTCAGCAGCCTCGGGCTGACGTTCAGGGGCAGCCCGCTGTGGTCCGATGTCGAGCGGCTGCACGACGAATTCGAACGCCGCGGCCTGCGATTCCGGCCGCACGTGTGGCTGTCGACCGAGTGGTTTTCCCCGGATGGCATCCCCGGCTTTGCCATGCCCTTTTACCTCGCGCACCCGCGCCTGCACCGGCTGGAGCGGAGAATGATGGGCGAGGTGGAAGGCGGCAACCGCAAGTGGCGCTACCGGATTATGCGTCACGAGGCTGGTCATGCCATCGACAATGCCTACGGGCTCAGGCGCCGCGCCGGCTGGCGGCGCGTATTCGGGCGTGCGTCTGCACCGTATCCCGACAGCTATTCGCCACGCCCGAGCAGCCGGCGCTACGTACTGCATCTCGGGCACTGGTATGCGCAGAGCCATCCGACGGAAGACTTCGCCGAGACGTTTGCCGTCTGGCTGCAGCCGAAGGCGCGCTGGCGCCGCGACTATGCCGGCTGGCCGGCGCTGAAAAAACTCGATTACGTCGATGCACTGATGGATGAAATCGCAACCAGCAAGCCCAGGCACCGCAGCCGGAAGGTAGTCGAACCGCTGCGGCAGGTCGACCAGACGCTCGGGGAGCACTATCGCCTGAAGCAGGAGCGCTATGGCGGCATGGAGCTTCGTTATGATCGCTGGATGGCGCGTGTTTTCGTTCCGCGCGCGAAGCGGCCGCGCGCAACAAGGGCAAGCCGTTTCGTCCGCGAGATCGAGCCGCAGCTGCGGCGGCTGTTACAACGGCGCGCAAGGCTGCACCCGTATTACGTCGATCACGCGATCACGATCGTCAAGAAACGCTCACGCCAGCTCGACCTCGTGCTGCGCACATCCCGCCGCGACGCCAAGCGGCCAGTCGTGCGCCTGCACGAGCGAATCGTGCTGGATATCATCAAGCGCAACCGGGAGAACTACGCCCTGTGAGACGCCGACGCATTCTGCTCATGGTTCACCCGGAGCTAATCCCGCCCGAAGACATCGACGGACTCAGCGATAAAGAAATCGATGTGTTCCGCTCCGAATACAACGTCTATTCGACCCTGCGCAACCTGGGCCATGACGTCCGCGTTCTCGGTGTCCTCGATCGACTGACCGAGCTGCGTGAAGTCCTGAAGGAGTGGCAACCGCACGTCGTCTTCAATCTGTTGCAGGAGTTTTCCGGGATCGCGGCGTACGAACCGTACGTCGTCGCTTACCTGGAGATGAATCGCCAGCCGTACACCGGCAGTAACCCGCGCGGCCTGATGCTGTCGCAGGACAAGGTACTGACGAAACAGGTGCTGGCCTCGCACCGCGTCGCGACACCTTCCTTTCACCTGTTTCCTTACGGCAAACGCTTCAAGGAGCCAAGAAAGGGCAAACTCGAGTTTCCGCTGTTCGTGAAATCGGCAACCGAAGATGCGTCGCTCGGCATTGCGCAGGCCTCGATCGTCGAGGACATGAGCAAGCTACGCGAGCGCGTGGAATTTATTCACGACAATGTGCAGAGCGATGCGCTGGTCGAGGAATACATCGACGGGCGCGAGTTCTACATCGGCGTACTGGGCAACAATCGATTGACGACGTTGCCAGCCTGGGAGCTGAACTTCGGCACGCTGGCTGACGTGAGCGCCGGCATCGCCACGCGCAAGGTCAAATGGGACCGGAACTACCAGGAAAAGCACGGCATCACGACCGGCCCCGCCGAGGGACTGTCGGACGCCGAGGTGGAAAAACTGTCGCGTCTCGCGAAGCGCATCTACCGGGCACTGCACCTGTGCGGCTTCGCTCGCCTGGACTTTCGCATGCGCGACGACGGCAAGGTGTTTCTGCTGGAGGCAAACGCCAATCCGGATCTGACGTACGGCGAGGATTTTGCCGAATCGGCCGCATCGGTCGGGATCAGCTATGACAAGCTGATTGCGCGTATCGTCAACCTGGGCCTGTCTTATGAGCCGGAGTGGCGGTTGTACGAGTGATGCGAACTATCGAAGTGCCTGCAACACGGCCAGGGCATGAGGTTCCAGCGCCTGGATCCCGGACTGCTCGCTGAGCGTCGCGTTCAGGTAGATCTCCAGCGCAAAGGCCCGCAAGTTGTGCCGCCGCGCAAGCCCATCCGCATCCTGCCAGGCGGCATTCCAGCTCGACAGGGGTGCCGGGTCTATCAGCTCTTCGAACCATGCCTCCCAGTCATCTTGTTCGAGCTCATTCCGCCCGGCGATGAATAGCACGGGTCGAGCGAGGCGCGCAAGCTCGCCAAACCGGTAGGCGTGAGCAGGCGCGGCCTGCCGGGCAATCGCGCGCAATAGTTGCAGCTGTTGGGCTCTGCTGATTTCCGGGTTCAGGGTCAGCTGCATGGCCAGGTCGGCGCCATGCGCAACACCGTGGCGCCAGCCGACCTGTGGATCGAAACCGCGATAGTCGGATACGGTTTCCAGGTAATTAGCGGCTTTGTCCACCAGGTCCTGGCGTTGCTCCGGGTTCATCCAGGCTTCGATTCGATCCGTGCGCGCGATTTCGGCGAGGACGAGAATGGCAAACGGGTGGGCCACGCCAACAGGGTCTGGCTGCTGCAATAACTGGTCCAGTTGAGCGGCCAGGAATTCCAGTTGTTCGGTGGCAGGCCGTTGGTCGCGAAGCAGTTCTGCCAGCCTCGTGTAAGCGAACTGGTCACGCAGCTCGGGATCGGGACTGGCCAGGCAGGTCACTAATGCCTCGAGTTGCTCCTCGCTTGCCGGGTTCATGGACTGAATGCTGTCCGGGTCGCAACCGAGGGCGGGACGGGAAATTAGCAGAGTCAGTAAGAGCAGTATGTGGCGCATTGTGTGAGTTCCAACGATTGAGTCGGGAGAGCCTCCACCGGGCTCAACGATGCTATAGAATTTCCCCACCTTAGTTAGTGGCTGGGTGGCATGCTATACCTCGTGAGCGGAACCTCCAGGTCTGGAAAGACAATCATCGCTAAAAGAATCCTCGCGGACAAACAGATTCCGTACCTGTCTCTCGATTGGTTGATGATGGGGTTCAATGATGGGATACCGGAATATGGAATTCATCATCTGCTGTGGCCGAACGAAATTGCCGAGAAGATCTGGCCTTTCTTGCAGGGAATGATCGACTGCATGCTCGTTGATGGCATGGATTACGTGATCGAGGGCGAAGCAATGCTTCCCGGGTTAATCGCTGACCTGGTCGAAAAACATCCTGGCAAGGTCAAGGCAGTGTTCGTGGGCTACACCGAAATCGATGTAGAGAGCAAAGTTGCGCTGGTTAAAAAGCACAGCGATGGGGAGAACGACTGGCTGACAAATAAATCAGATGAATACATCAGAGATCACATCGGTAACATGATTGGTTATAGCAAGATGATTAAAAAAGCATGTGAAAAACACGGGTTGTCTTACCTTGATACTTCCGAGGATTTTTCGGGGGCGATTGAAGCAGCAACAGAGTCCTTAGTCGGGGATTTGAATTGAAATGCATGGCTGATACACGCAAATCTCACGCAGCCCGGGTCGCATGAAAACCAGTGATGTCCGTCACCATCGAATAGTTACGAAGCTGCCTGAAGATCCTGCAGATAGGCGGAGACTTTGCCCCGTATGGCGGCCTCTTCCTGTTCCCATTGCTGCATTGCGACCTGCACCCGGGGATCGGCAACGATCTCGGCATACAGCGGCTGGGAGAACGCCTCTTTCCAGCCGAGGCTGTTCGCTACCGATCGGCTGAAGACGTCGTCCAGGGCTACCCGTATCGCCTCCTGGATCTCGCCGCGAACCGCAAGGATTCGCATGTGTGTCATCGGATCCTTGGTAGGATCGAAGCCCATCGCCCGGCCGGCTTCAAGAAGGACGTCGAGGCGCCTCCGTGTCTCCTCGCGCGGCAGGCTTATGTACCAGGCGTCGAGGGCGATTCCCTGTGCCATCCTGAACTTGCCGGGGGCAGTCTCCGCATCGACGTCCAACAAGGTCGGCACCTGCTGGTCCAGCCAGGCGAGTTCCGTATCGACCGAGTCATTCGCGATTGCCGCGCGCAGCAGGTACTCGATGGCGCCGCCGAATGCGTACATCCGCTCCTCGATGCCGTTCTCGATCGTGCTGCGTGCTGTGCCTTCCGCGGCTGCTGCATCGTCGCTGGCGAGTGCGCGCAGTAATTCGATGCGGTAAGCGCTCTCGCTGGTCGGCGCGATGTTCATGACGCGGTTACGGAAATCGTCACCTTCCTCAACCAGGTCTATCTGGTACAGGAACTGGGCCAGCATCCCCGGGAGTTCGTGATCGCGCGGATCGACTTCCATGGCCTTCAGGAAATTCTCTACGAAACCGACACCGTCCCCGTCCATCCGCGCGATGTGCGCGAGCTGGGTATAGGCGTTCGGTTGCATCGGCTCGATCTCGAGCGACTTCTCGAGTGCAACGCGCGCTTCTTCGGGCCGGTCCAGTCTCAGGTACAGTGTGCCCATCTCGTAATGGATTCGCGGATTGAACGGGTCGCGTTTCAACGCCGCTTCGAGCACCGGCAATGCGTTCTCGTCCTGCTTTGTGTTCACGTAGGAACGGATCAGCAGAGTGCGCACCTGGAAGTTGTCCGGCGCTTCAGCCACCAGCGACTCCAGTTCCTCGATCGCTGCAGGTACGGTTCGGAAGTCCCCCTGCAGGGCTTGTTCCATGGTTTCCACATAGATTCTCGCAGAGCGTGCGACGACGTCATCAGGATGCTCCGCGAGTACCTGGTCGGCGATGGCCGAGACCCGCGAGATCGCTTCCCGACGGTCCATCAGGCCAGTTTCCCATTGACTGATGTAGCTCATCGCCAGCTCAGTCTTTGCCTCTAAGAAGTCCGGGTCGATAAGCAGCGCACCTTTGAGCAGGTCCTCCGCAGCCGCCAGCCCGCCGTACGAGAAAGTCTGACTCTCCTTGCGCGCCTGCAGGTAGAGGTCGTAAGCGTCCGCATTTGACGTCCGTACCCCTCCGCGTGGCTGGTAGCCCGAGCCCAGCAGGGACTCGGACAGTGCGAACCCGACTCTCTCTGCGATCTCGTCCTGGATGCCGAATATGTCGTCGATCTGCCGCTCGTAGACGTTCGACCACACGTGCGACTCGTCGCTGGCGCGAACGAGCTGAGCCGTGATCCGGACGCGCTCCCCGGCCCGCTGCACGCTACCCTCGAGGATATAGGCGACCCCTAGCGCAGCAGCGATCTCCCGCACGCTGAGGTTGCGGCCCTTGAAAGCAAAACTCGAGGTCCGCGCGGCGACTTTCAGGTCCGGGACCTGGGCGAGCATGTGCAGCAGTGTCTCGGTGAGCCCGTCCGAGAAATACTCGTTGTCTGCATCGTTCGACATGTTTACGAACGGCAGCACCGCAACTGACGCGATATCGACATCGTCCACCCCCTGCCGTGCACTCAACAGGCCGACAAACACGATGATCAGCGCGATACCTGCCAACGTCACGTAGTCGACCAGCCGGTGCCCCCGGGCCTTGGTGCTCATGTCGCCGGTAACGTCCTCGTCGCGCTTGATCCCGTCGGGTGTCAGCTCGAAGAACCAGGCCAGTACGACCGCGGGGATGAAGCCAAGGACGAAGATATAGATGACCGCTGTCTCCGACCACTCGGGCGCGCCGAGTGCGGGCAGGATCGTCGTCAATACCTCGGTAAGCAGCCAGCCCACGACCAGGTAGGCAGCGGCGACACGGAAGACATTGCGGCGCCTGAGCTCGGCGGCGAGTGACATGCTGCAACTCCGGGCGACTCGAGAATAAATAGGTTACACCTATTAGATGCACCAGATCAGCCCATGGTTCGACAGCGGCCGGCCGTGCAATCAACCGGACCTTTGGCACGCGGACTTTCAGAAACCCAAGTTCGTGTTTCGATTCATATTTATCAAAAAGTTGCTGGGGCGCTCTTCGCTGAAATCCAGATCGCGCTATAGTTCTGCTCATGGTC
>Ga0316187_10001240_pt1 | contig 21777 bp, 15 predicted proteins | sample CroRivburrow1_MG_FD_204927 | JGI IMG/M metagenome (GOLD analysis project Ga0316187, IMG submission 204927) | Coastal sediment microbial communities from Maine, United States - Cross River worm burrow 1 | ecosystem: Environmental > Aquatic > Marine > Coastal > Sediment | place: USA: Maine...
TCATCTTTAGCATCCTTTCACCTCGTAATATTCTTTTGTTTGAATAATACGAACAGTGCCTGCGGTGGATCTATTTTACTTTATCATTTCATGTTGAAGTGGGGCCTTTTTAGTTTATCAAAATCACTATGCAACGATCAAAAAATTCATTGAAAAAGGTAAGAAAGTCATACCGTTGAAAAAAGTGCAGAGGACATCGATTTACATGAACTGGTCGGAGGCTTCAGCAAAGCGGAAGATACAGACGAAGACTTTATGCGGAGACACATGTATATTCACGAGATGCATATCGAAGGTGAACAGGTCAATGTAATCGATATGTTAAAAAAGTCCCAAATCAGAAATAGATAACGCAATGAATTTTACGGAGGCATGACAATGAACATCAATAAATTGCAGGTCAAGGCAACACAGGTCAACATCATCGAAAAAATGGAATCATCACATATCGTTTACAATGACATGGATTCCAGAATTGTTGATCTCTTTCAAAAACTGGCAACTTCGGAAGATGAGAAAAAGGAATTAATGCAGCGCTTCAACACGCTAAAACTGGAGGATGGAAACCAACAAGAAAAAGAGGCTGGTTTCAAACGAATAAAAGCTTTTCTGATGAAACATAGCTCGGCTATCGGAGATTCGATTGCAGCGGCAACTTTATTTGAATATTTGAGCAAAATGGGGAGTGGGTAGTTCAAAAACCTAAAGAAATTAAGACATTCACCCTGTGAAAAAAATACCCCATTTTTGAAAAAACGTCGCAATTGTGGCAGGATTTTTTTCGTAGCAAGCGCAACCTGTTCAGCAGTATCGATAATGGCATTCAGGGAAATTTTTCAAGAACAGGGCGCGTGAGTCCGATTAGTTTTTCAAAAAAGTATCAAAATTGGTTACAAGCCAAGCGTTATTTTTCATGGCTGTTGTTAAAACAACTTCCCTTTGCGTGTTTGAGCCGTCGACAGTTTCAATCGTTATGTTATAAAAAAGGGTGACCGATTTATCCTGGCGTTGACTGACGTTGACCAGTTCATAATCAATGAATGGTTTGTGTTGCGCCAGATCAAGATTGGGCGTCATGCGAATATTTTGAGTTAATTCAATTTCCTTCTGTAATTTATCTTTGGCAAGGCCGTTGGCAATTTCCAGGGCGCCGCGCTGGTTCAACTCTATGAAGTAGCGGAACAAAAATTCATTGCCAACTCCTTCGGGTGAATTTTGATAGCCACAGGCATATAAGAGCAATGCAAGCGCAATGAAATATCTATTTAAGCGACCCATTTTATTTTCCTCCATATAAGCCGCTAAAGTAAATCAGCCATTCTTGAAAAGCAAAACAAAACAGAAATAAGTTCTCCATAATAAACCCTTGACATCGCGAAAAATATTGGTTATTATTAGTAGTGAACATTTTGTCACTCGACATAATGTTCACCTGTTTGGTTAAAATTTTATGCAGGAGGTGCAATGAAGCCGTTAACTGAAAAACAAAAAAATGTGCTTAAGCTTATCGCAGAAAAAGTAAATGAATGCGGGTTTCCACCGACTTTGCAGGAATTGGCTGACAAATTAGAAGTGGCCTCAAAGAACGCGGTGCTTAAGCATTTGAACGCGTTGGAGAAAAAAGGGTACATCGGTAAGCGTGAAGGCGGCGCAGCGCGAGGCATTAGCATTCTCGAATCGCTGGGTTATCTTGAAACACCTGAAAGTAGCAGTGTGCCGATTGTAGGCTCTGTTCCCGCTGGTTCGCCTTTGCTGGCGGAGGAAAATGTAGAACGCTATCTCACTGTTCCACGAGAACTGCTGCCGTCTAAGGGCGACTATTTTGCCTTGAAAGTTCAGGGAGACAGCATGGTCAACGCTGGAATTCTTGAAGATGATTTGGTTGTCGTAGAATCGACCAATCAGGCGCGCAACGGTGACATTGTTGTCGCCCTTATCGGCAATGAAACAACGGTGAAGCGCTTCATTATGTCAGGCGAAGATCGTTACCTGAAACCTGAAAATCCAATTTATGCAGATATTCGTCCAACTGAAGAATGGTCTGTTCAGGGCAAAGTTATTGCCTTGATTCGACAAGGTGTAAACTGATTTCTGTATAGTCGCTTTTATTCTCATAATATGTAAAACGTTCTGTTAAACGCTGCAATTTGACAGTGAAAAATGGCGTAAAAAGATAGCTGTTGATTCTTGGGAACGATTTTAACATTCAACTTGCCTTGCCTGCGATGCCGTACGAAGAAATAGACAATCCAATCGAAATTATCACATTCTTTGAACACGGGAAGCTGCATCCCCTTCGGTTTAAGTGGAAAGGTAAAGTTTATAAAATCAGTCGTGTAAATAGTTCATGGATTATTCGCCAAGGAGTGGAACGTAGTTTTCACTTTTCGGTCGATGCCGGAACATCTGATTGCTTTGAGATTGTTTTCAACGTGTCAGATTTGAATTGGAGGTTGGCCAGGGTATATTTGGAAGGGTAAATCAATATTAATAACTTCAACTTGCAAGAGGTAAACCAATGGCGCTCGCTTATGCACAATTCCATTCTTTTGAAGAGATAGAAAGCTGGCAAAAAGCCAGAGAAGTAGCCCGTGAAATTTACAAAATTTCCACTATGAAAGCGTTTGATGACTGTTTGTTGAGAAACCAACTGCGCAATGCCTCGATTGCCATTATGGGAAATATTGCCAAAGGATTTGAACGCGAAGGCGATGACTTTTTGCGACATTTGTCCAAAGCGAAAGGATTAACCGGCGAAGTTCGCACCCATCTTTATATTGCGCTTGATCAAGGCTATATTTCTCTGGAATCTTTCAAATACGTTGGCGGCATGCTATGCGATGTGTCTTCCCTGATAACGGGCCTTATGAATTATCTTTATGCCATTTACAGTGATGTTAGCAAGTTAAATCGTGTGCGTGAACAACTGGGTCAGACCCGGCTATTTTAAGCTTAAACAGAACAAAGTGAATCATTTTTTTTGAAATATACACGCAGTATGCGCTTGGAATATTTTGAGTGCGAGGCTATGCTTTGTCAGGGCTTGTCTGAATACGGAAATGGAACGCGCATTACTAATGGTTGCGAATAGTCTGAAAATGGTTTAACTTTGGTTTCATTTTTTTTACAAAAGACTAATAAGCGGAGTTTTCTATGTTTAAACCTGAAACCTATATTCAACGGCGCAAACAGCTCAAAGAAAAAGTCGATGGGGGACTTCTTATTTTTCCGGGCAACAACGAAAGCCCGATAAACTTCCCGGACAATTATTATCGTTTTCGACAAGATAGCTCTTATTTGTATTATTGGGGACTTGACTCACCAGGTTTAGCTGCTGCAATTGATCTGGATACGGGTGATGAAATCATTTATGGCGACGAGCTTACAATCGATGATATTATTTGGATGGGGCCGCAACCCATGCTTGCCGAGCGCGCAAAGGAAGCGGGCGTTGTAAAAATTCGCACAGCGCAAAATTTTAAACAGGATATTGGCCAAGCGATTGAAGCCAACCGAAAAATACATTTTTTGCCGCAATACCGTCATGACAATATTATAAAGTTGAGTCAACTCTTAAAAAAAGACTCAGCGATTTTAAATGAAACCAGCTCGCAGGAATTTGCAAAAGCTGTGATTTTTCAACGTATTATCAAGTCTCCAGAAGAAGTTGCGGAGCAGGAAAAGGCTCTCGACACGACATACGATATGCATCTGTATGCGATGAAACATGTGAAAACCGGCTTGCTTGAGTCTGAAATTTCTGGCAAAATGGAAGGAATTGCGCTCGCGGCTGGCGGCTATGTTGCCTATCCAATCATATTCAGTGTTAATGGTCAAACATTACATAATCATTATCATGGCAATATAATGCAAGAAGGAGACATTGCGCTCAACGATTGCGGCGCCGCCGCTCAAAGCCACTATGCGGGTGATATTACAAGATGCATACCGGTCTCCGGAAAATTTACAGAAAAACAGAAAGAGATATATCAAATTGTTTTAGATACCATGGAAAGCGGTATTGAAATGTGCAAGCCGGGCGTTTCTTTTTTACAGACACATTTGCATTGCGCGCGACTCATTCTTGATGGCTTGAAGTCGGTTGGATTGGTTAAAGGAGACCTTGATGAAGCGGTCAGGCTTGGCGCGCAGGCGCTTTTTATGCCGCACGGCCTCGGACATATGCTGGGGTTGGACGTGCATGATATGGAAGATATAAGCGAAGAAATAGTTGGATATGACGCCGGCGTAAAACGCAGCTCACAATTCGGGTTACGTTCGTTGCGTCTTGCACGAAAACTACAGCCTGGTTTTGTGCTCACTGTAGAGCCGGGCATTTATTTTATTCCTGAACTCATTCAGCGATGGAAGTCGGAGAATAAGTTTGCAGAATTTATCAATTACGAAGCTGTCGAGCAATATCTCAGCTTTGGTGGTGTTCGTATTGAAGAAAATATTTTGATTGGTGAGAGCCAGTCGCGAATTCTGGGCAAAGCAATTCCTAAAAAAGTGGATGAGGTTGAGGCGGCTTGTCAATAGTCCTGTTCGCTCCAAATGCGGTCAATGCCAATTGCGAGCCACTGGTCATTTTCTTTTTTCATCAAAACTGTAAAGCCATGCGCTTCAGTGATTGCCCCCATATACCGAACCTCAACCAGAGCTGAATCCTGTGTTATATGAAACGGTGGTTTTAAAAAAATATTATGCAAGGGTAAGGTTGCGTTAGATAGAACTTTGCATTTATTGCCCGTGAATGACTGACCCGCGCCCGCGTCGAGATTTATGCTGACAAACATCTCCGGGTCTTGTCGTTCATTTTCTGGAATGAGATATTCGAAAATTGCCTGCCGCAATGAATCGTTTTTGTTAAATTGATGTGGCGCAACCATCGGGTTTGAATCCCGGCCATCTTCGATGGTGTCATTGTCAAAGTCGGGTAGCTGCGAATTAAGTCCCAAGTAGAACTCCTGAACGTCTGTCATGCCATCGTTGTCTGAGTCGAGTGTCAATTTGGGGATATCCATTTTTATCAGACCTCTGCCCTTGCCATGTAAAGGCAATTCCGCATATTTCTGATTTTCATAAGGGAAATATAGGTTTCCTTTCTGATCATTGAACAGGAAGTCAAGCTTTTCAAAAGCGACTAATCCCGTAAAATGGCGTTTGCCGCTAATTCGATTCTGAAGATAAATTTCTGAACGCTCGTTGGTTTCTAATTTGAAAAAATCTGCTTGTTGGGTGATCTCAGTGAATTCGTTATTGTGCACCGCTATTTTTTGAATCAGCTCCCTGCCTCTTTTCTTTGACATGGTTTTCCATTTCTTGCCAAACTTCGCCTGAAGCGCTTGTTTTTGTTTCGAGTTGTTTTGCGAAATAATCATGTAAGTTTTCTTGCTTTTTAGATCAGAAAAGAAATTTTTGATCAAGAAGTCAGGTTCGGGTGAAGTGTAAATAATTCCGGGAGGCGTCCAGTTATATAAGTCATTTGAATGAGAGATGTGAAAAATGCTTGCCGTATCGCTTTTGGCGCGCAGCAGGCAGTAGAAACCACTGTCTCTTTTGGCAAACATGGTTTTTAGGGAAAATTTATTTGGGGAAAAAGGAAATGGAATGAAGACGCCTTGTGGAATTTCAATAGCCTTGCTTGTGAGCAGAGGTTGGCTTTCTTTCTTTTTTTTCAAGTTAGGCGCGCAATGTAAATTTATTCCAACTATTGTCGCGAGCAACAAGGTTAATAAAGCTCTTCTTGCGCTGTCTCTATTTTTCGTATCACTTTTAAGTGAAGTATTTTTGCTTGTCATGGAACTGCCTGTTCTCTTTAAAAACTTAGGGTTTGATCAAAGTTCTGTGCGACTTCTTTTTGGTTTCATTTTTTCTGCAACGATATATACCGTCTTGTCCCGATTCATGGCTGATATTTTTTTAGAGGTGACGACAAGTTTCGCTGACTTCGATAATTTCAGGAGATGAAGTCTGGTTTTTACGGTCTAAGTTTTTTGTCAGGAGTTGGTTTTTGAGTAAAGGGCGATGCTTTTTTTCAGAGCGCTCTTTGGTTCAACGTTATCGACATTCAACTTGCCTGCCTTTATGCTTTTAAAGACAGGCAAGTATCAAAGAATGATTTCAAAACTTGCTTTTGAAATAGATGTTGCTGGCAATCGAGGTAATGCTACTTGAACTTGTAGGTGATCACCATTTTCAGTTCCCATGGATTTTGACTGTTTTGGGTATTGCCATTGATAAGAAGTTGAGCCGCGTCTCCGGCAAATAAATAGCCGCCGCGCAGGCTCCAAACAAGCTGCTTGTACAGACTGTAATCGATTTTGAAGTCGAGTTCACTTCCCAAATCTTTGGCGGAGACATTTGGATCGATTATAGTCGTAGTTTCGTCATCTGGCAGCGGCGCCCACGCATGAATTGCGTTGGTGGCGTTCAGGAAGGTGTATGCTGCGTATAGTTTTAATTTGGGTATTGGTTTAAATTGTATATTCCCCTGGATAAGGGTTGTGTTTTCAAGTTCGCGATAGCCGCGTGTATTGGGCGCGCCTAAACCTTGCGGTGAAATTCCTTCTTCATCCGGCATAATGCTGTCTTCCCAAAGCTCGGTGATATAGAAGAAGCCCATTGTTTTCAGTTTGTTGACATTACCGCCGCCGCCCGTTAGGTCATCGTCGCCTGAGCCCATTCCAGCTGTCAAGCCGATTTTGACTTTGGGATTAACATCCTTATTCGCTTTTACGTAAACATTGTAACCGCTTAAATCTCCATCATTCACATCAAGAATTTGAGCTGCTCCTGAAGTTTGGTTGTCAATGTCATCGGCGCCAGTCAAAAAATTGAATTCAGTTTTAACTTGTAGTCCCTTGGCTTTATTTACATAATCCATGGTTAGACCAAGCGTGGTCAAAGAACTTATATTTGGACTGAATCGGGTTTTCCCATAGTCAATGCCGTTTGGAATAAATGATTGGGTTGCATCGCCGGCATCCTTATAGTACATGCCAAACAGTTCATAGGACAGGTTGCCGCTTTTTCGACCAAATTTTCCGTAAAACAGATTCGCGTCGCCACCATCGCCTGTAGGAGCAGCTTCATTGTCGGAGAGCGGCGCATTGTTTAAGCCTTCTGAAACACGCGCCCAACCAAAACCAAGGTTGCCCAATTCCGGCTTCAAATCTACTTGAATACCGTCAAGATTGCTGTCTAACACAATTTTGTTGCCCAAGCCATAATACATGCGACCGACTCGAAAATTAACCGGAAATTTTGAACCTGGAACCATAAAATCGAGATAACCAATATCAACATGTAAACTATAATTGGTATCTTTATTGCTAAAACGCGATGAAACGGTGCCTTGCGCGTCGCTTCGGTAGTCGTCATTGTCAACACCCCACCAGCCTTGCGCCAGATCAAAACGGGTAACGGCTTTGAGGTTATCAGACATTGCGAAAGCGGCTTGCAGTCGCAACATCTGCACGACATAATTATCGTTATAATTTGTCTTGCCAAAGAAAAAATCCTGTTGCTTTTGAAACCAGGCAGTATAAACGCCGCTGATTTTAAGTTGCATTTCCTCTGCTTTTTTCTCCTGTTTCTCCTGCGAAAATCCTGGCTGTAACAAAGCGCTTGAAATGGCAAGCGCTGCTATCAGGATAACTTTGCTTTTCATTCTTCCTCTCCTTAATTGTTTTTTGTAAGTATTCAAAAAATGATTCTGGTGAAGAGTCACTTTTTGTGTTGATAGAGTTGCCTTTTTTTAATGCTCTCCAATATTATTTCAACTCTTAATAAGGGAAAGCCTTTATGATTATTTTGCTCGCATCTAAAAGTAATGGCGTCACAAAACCTTGATCAAGAGTCCAAACTGAACCGTCACTTCAAATAAATCATGGAAAGATGCTAACACAGTTGAAAGTGTCATGTCCAAAGGTCGAGTAGATTTCAAATCGGTTGCGGCGCTGTTTTGCTTTCCGCGTCAGATTGATGTTCACCAAAATTCATTAAAATGACATGATTCGTTTTGGCTCAGTCGATGATACTATTTGGGCTGATACAAAAATCAGCATAATGGCTCAAAATTATAAAATTGTCGATATTAAGCATCCAATTCGTTTGATTTGAATAAACTAAAACACCTGATTTTTGTCACCGGTTAAACGCAAGCGATGAATCCGGGCGAGAGATAACCAGATGCATAATACAGTGCCAATGCAAGGAAAGTCCATGAGTTCTTCGTCGTAAAACAAGCCCAAATCAATGTGCTGTTTTTTTGAATTCTTGCCTAAAAAAACAGATTTACTTAATGGAATACTCTCGCAGCGTTTTTTATTTATGGACTGCCTGCCTATTCTCTTCTATTTATCTCATTTTTGAGCTGAAGCAACTAAAGAGCTGGCTCGAAAGAGTGATTCAATTGTACCCGCGTCAGTCCACCAACCCTCAAGAGCCTCGTAAGTCATATTGCCGCGTTTAATATACATATTGTTGACATCGGTGATTTCCAATTCACCTCGTTTCGATGGTTCCAATTTCTTGATGAAATCGAAAACAGTAGCGTCAAACATGTAAATGCCTGTCACAACGAAATTAGACTTTGGATCCTTGGGCTTTTCTTCAATATTTATCACTTTGTCTCCCGAAAGTTCAGCAACACCAAATCGCCATGGATCAGCGACTTCCTTCAGGAGTATTTTGGCTCCTTCGCCTTGTTTTTTAAAGTTTCGAACGGCTTGTGCAATATCTTTTTCAATAATATTGTCTCCAAGTATGACAACAATGGGTTCACCGTCAGCAAAATATTCAGCAAGACTTAGCGCATCAGCAATACCGCCTTCCCCTTCCTGATAGCTGTAATTTAGGTGTCGCAACCCGAATTCCTTGCCATTCCCCAGCAATCGTAGAAAATCTCCTGCATTATTGCCACCGGTAACCAGCAAAATATCGTCGATTCCAGCTCCAACCAGCGTTTGTAAGGGATAATAAATCATCGGTTTATCGTAAATAGGCAATAGATGTTTGTTGGTGATTTTGGTTAACGGCAGCAGGCGCGAGCCCAAGCCGCCGGCCAGTATAACTCCTTTCATGCAAACCTCAGCTTTTTTTATGTTGTTGTTTTCAAGTCGCGGAAGGTATAGAACAATCCCGTTTTTTGCAAATAATTAAGAGGTGAATTGGTTATTTTATTAAGATAAGCAATCACTTTAGGCGAGTATTGCGCCATTTCAAATAATTGAGCGCCAAATGTTTTAAATCTATGCGAGTTCATGTTTGAAAAACGCTTAAGCGCTTTGCCAATCCAGCGGTATTTGATGAATAATATTGGGCATTGCAAGGCTGTGGCAAAGCAAAACAAAATTTTCCAGGCGGGTTGATTTAAAGGAGCGGTTGTTTAAAAAAATCTTGCATTGAATTGGCGGTAATTGTATATTCACGCCACTACAATCAGCGGGAGTGGCTCAGATGGTAGAGCATCACCTTGCCAAGGTGAGGGTCGCGGGTTCGAATCCCGTCTCCCGCTCTAAAACAAAAAATCAGAGTTTGGAATCGAACTCTGATTTTTTGTTTAACAGGCGGCGTAGCCAAGTGGCCAAGGCGGAGGTCTGCAAAACCTCTATTCATCGGTTCAAATCCGATCGCCGCCTCTTTTTATTTCTGTTTATATCTCCAAGTTCGGGTGGACTAATTTTGGTTGACGCTGTAATTTAAAATCTGCCTGCAATCCTCTTCAATCGAAAATCAATTTACTTTACCGCTACTTGGAATTTTTCTGTTTCAACTTCTTTAAAGCCGATAGTTTTTTGATGTTAAACCAAAGCGAGATTTGCATTATCTGCAAGGTGTCTCTGGATTTTACTGCTTTAAAGAATTGATCCGAGGTCTGCTGAAACCGAAAAGTAGCAGTCCGGTTTAAACGCCCGTGCAACGGTGCCCGAAAACCCGTGCGGAGGTTTGCCCCACCTGAGAACAAATTCCTTTTCCAAAAGAAAAACTCGTGTTGAAAGTAAATTGAACTTATCTATGCGCCAGACTGAATTTGATGGCCGGAAAAATTGAATTTATGAAAGGAACCGATAATTATGCCTGATAAATTTGCATTAGACGACTATTTTGCAGACTTGAAAAAAAGAATAGTCGGCGACCTTCATACGGACGAGTACACACGCGTCCTTTATAGCACAGACGCCAGCATCTATCAGGTGAAGCCTTTCGGAGTTGTTTTTCCCAAATCAATGGAAGATGTGCAAGCGTCAGTTGCGTTAGCGGCGAATTACAAAATTCCTGTCCTGCCCAGAACCGGCGGCAGCAGTTTGGCCGGGCAAACGGTTAATGAGGCTGTTGTCATTGATATGAGCCGATATCTGCACAAAATTTTGGAAGTCAATATTGAAGAAAAATGGGCCAGGGTTGAACCGGGCGTTACACTCGACACACTTAATTTACATCTTCAACCTTATGGCTTACAATTCGGCCCCGATCCTGCAAGCAGCGATCGCGCGGCCATGGGCGGCATTGTGGCGAATAATTCTACGGGCTCCCACTCGATCCTCTACGGTATGACAGCAGATCATCTGTTAGAAACCCATGTGCTTCTGAGTGATGGAAGCGAGGCCCATTTTAATGCATGCAACCCTGAAATGCTCAAGCAAAAGCAGAAGAAGTCAGGCCTTGAGGGAAGCTTATATCAAAAAGTTGCCGACCTGACCGCTGGCAACGCTGAGATTATTCTTAAAGGCACGCCGCATCATTGGCGACGCAGCGGTGGATATAACCTCGATCGTTTTGTTTCGGGAGCCACTTTTAATTATCCTCAAAATGGCGGCTTTAATCTATCCAACCTTATTTGCGGTTCAGAAGGCACGTTGGCCATTATGCGCGAAATCAAGGTGAGTCTGGTTGCGCGCCCCAAAATGACAGCTTTGGGTGTGGTGCAATTTGACAGTCTATATGAAGCTTTAAGCGCCACGCCAATAATTCTTGAAACCAACCCATCAGCAGTCGAACTGTTAAATAACTATGTCATCATGCAATGTCGTAAGGTTCCTACATTTGCCCGGCGATTGGAGACATTTTTGCGCGGTGAGCCGGATTGTATGCTTATCACCGAATACTACGGCGAGAGCGAAGCGGAGCTAAAGGCAAAGCTGGATGGGTTGACAAAGCGCCTTGGCAGCGCGCAGGTGAAGGCTGAGGTTGTGTCGGCCATCGACGGCAATTTGCAGAAAAATGTTTGGGCGGTGCGCAAGGCCGGTCTTGGCCTTTTGATGAGCGCAAAAAGTGACTTCAAGCCGCTGCCGTTCATCGAGGACGCTGCGGTGCCACCTGAGTTTCTGGCAGATTATGTGACCCAGATCGAAAAATTCTGCCATGATATGGGCACAAAAGTGGCATACTATGCCCATGCCAGCGCCGGTTGTATTCATATTCGGCCTCTGATCAATGCCAAAATAGCCAGCGAAGTTGACAAATTACCGGAAATTGCCCGTTTTTCGGTGGGGCTGCTTGGCAAATATGGCGGTTCGCTTTCCAGTGAACATGGCGATGGTCGCTCCCGAAGCTGGCTTAACGAATATTTTTTTGGCAAGGAATTGTACGACCTCTACCAACAAACAAAACGGCTGTTCGATCCGAATAACATTTTTAATCCGGGTATGATAGTCAATGCCGGAGACATGCGGGAAAATCTTCGTTATGGCGGCGCTTACAAGGTTAATGAGATTCAAACAAAATACGACTTCAGTAAAGAGCAGGGTTTTCAAAGCGCTGTGGAAATGTGCAACGGGGCGGCCGTTTGCCGGAAAACACTAACAGGCGCCATGTGTCCCAGCTTCATGGTAACGAGAGATGAGGAACACAGCACACGCGGTCGGGCCAATGCCTTGCGAGCGGCTCTTTCAGGCCAGCTTGACTTCAATGAATTCACGAGCAAACGAATGTTTGAGGTCATGGATCTGTGCGTTGAATGTAAAGCCTGCAAAGCGGAGTGTCCCTCTTCAGTCGATATGGCCAAAATTAAATTTGAATTTCTGGCTCAATACAATGCCCGGCATGGCGCGTCTTTACGCAGCAGATTGTTTGGCAATGCAGGGCGGATGAGCCGAATAATTTGCGGACCTGCGGCGCGACCCATTAATTGGCTGAATTCACAAAAAATTGTGCGGACGGCAATCGACGCGCTTGTCGGAATATCAAAATACCGCGAGCTGCCATTTTTTGCAAGGCAGTCTTTTAGCAAATGGCAACGGCTCCGGAGTCAAAATCGAAAACCGGGAAATTCAAAGAGAGTGGCGCTTTTTGTCGACACTTTTAATAATTATCATGAACCTGCGGTTTTAATCGCCGCCACGGAGATCCTTGAAGCGATTGGCTATGAAGTCCTGATACCTGAGCCATTCTGTTGCGGCAGACCGGCAATTTCCAAAGGTTTGTTTCATGAAGCTCAAAAGGCCGCCCGAAACACAGTTGACGCGCTGCGAGTTTATGCGCGGCAGGGAACGCCCATTGTGGGGGTGGAGCCCAGTTGTCTGTTGACTTTGCGTGAGGAATTTCCTGATTTGTTGCCTGATAATAAAGATGTCGAATCTATTGCGGAAAATAGCTGGCTCATTGAGGAGTTCCTTTTGGCTTTAGAGAAAAAGGGCGAACTTAATTTGGAGTTTGCCAGAGTTAAACAAAATTTGCTGCTGCATGGTCATTGTCACCAGAAATCGTTGGTTGGCGTGGAACCGGTAAAGAAAATGCTGGGTCTTCCGGAAAGTTACAATGTGGAAGAAGTTGATTCAGGTTGCTGCGGCATGGCCGGGTCATTTGGCTATGAAAAGGAACACTATGAAATTTCAATGCAAATGGCGGAGCATCGTCTGCTGCCGGAAATCCGCGCGCAAAAAACTGAAACGCTGATCGCCGCCAGCGGTTTTAGCTGTCGTCACCAAATTAAGCATGGCAGCGGAAAAACGGCCTTGCATCCCGTGCAAATTTTACGACAAGCGATGCTTGAAAAACAATCGTGACGGGCAACCTCTCTTCGGGTGTGAGTAAAAATGTAGTAGAATTTTTAAAATTGGTGAGACCACATAAATTTTCGGAGGATGGAAAGCAATTTATACTGCCATATTTGCTATCAACTTGAGGTTTCGAGCTGCTCGACTCTAATTTGTAAATGTTTTTCGAGCATCTCTTGCAAGCCTTGCAATTTTACCGGCTTGGTCAAATAATCATCCGCGCCGGCTTCCAGGCATCGTTCGCGATCGCCTTTCATGGCATTGGCTGTCATGGCGATAATTAGAATATTTTTTTGCGCATCACCGGCGCCTCCCTGCCGAATCAAACGGGTGGCTTCATAACCATCAAGTTCAGGCATGAGCATATCCATTAAGACAATGTCAAATTGCTCCTGTTGCAATATATCTACTGCCTGACGTCCATTTTCAACAATATGCACCTCGCGCCCCATCCGTTCCAGCATCTTGGAGGCTACTTTCTGATTCACTTTATTGTCTTCGGCCAAAAGTATGCGGACATTTTTATCATCCGCGCTTCCTACCACTTTCACAACATCACCGACGTTTGTTTCCTGAGGCGTTTTGAAGACAACGCCTAATGCTGATAGCATGACTTCTAACAATCGTTGCCGCTTGATGGGTTTGTATAAGTAGGCTTTACATCTGCTTGTGTTTATATTGAGTTTTCCGTTGGGGACGCCCGGTTCTGTCAATGCAATCAAAATGGCGTTATTTATATTGCTGTCATCCGATACACGCTGCGCAAAAGTCTCTCCATCCATCTCAGGCATTAGGTAGTCGACAAGAACGATTGAGTAAGGCGCGTTTTTCCGAGCGGCTGCGCGTAAAACGTCTAACGCTTCCTGACCCGATTCAACAGTGTCAACTTTTTCAACATAGCGTTGAATCTGTTCCGCTAAAACTTCACTGACAATTTTCAGGTCATCCACAATCAGAACCCGTTGTTTTGTCAGTTCTGATAGCGGCAACAGTTTTTCGATTTTTTTGTCAGAAGAATAGCTGAATGGAATTGTGAGCAAAAAAGTTGACCCTTCACCGTAAACGCTGCTTACTTTTATTTTTCCACCCATTAGTTCGGTCAACTGTTTAGTGATTGCCAGCCCTAATCCGGTTCCCCCAAATTTTCGGGTTGTGGAAGAGTCTACTTGTGAAAAGCTGCGAAAGAGACGGTTTATCCGGTCTTTTGGAATTCCAATACCGCTATCACGCACTTCAAATTGAAGCGTGGCGCTTTCAGCCGAGGTTTGCCGCGTGGCAATGGATAGCTGAATATCCCCGTTGAGGGTAAATTTAATGGCGTTATTTATCAAATTTGTAATGATTTGACGCAACCTTGAGGGATCGCCTTTTAAGTTGGCAGGAACATCGTGAGGAATACTGAATATTAATTCAACGCCTTTACGGAATGCTATTGGCGCCAATATATCGCCCACAGCCTCAATTTCCTTTACAAGATCAAAGTCAATTTCTTCCAGCTCAAGTTTTCCGGCCTCAATTTTACTAAAATCCAGAATATCGTTGATAATGGTCAAAAGCGTATCCGCACTCGACTTAATGGTTTGCGTAAAATCAAGTTGTTCCGGATTCAAAGGCGTGGTCATAAGCAGGTCGCTGGTGCCCATCACACCGTTCATGGGTGTTCGGATTTCATGGCTCATATTGGCCAAAAATTCACTTTTGGCCATAGTTGCCTTTTCAGCCGCATACTTTGCAATTTCCAGATGTTCATTTTTGGCGGCCAACTCTGCCGTTCGACTCCTCACTAATTGTTCCAATTCGCGGTTTGCCGCCTTAACACGCATGGTTTGAAATCTCACAATTAAAAAGATGATGGAAAAACCAGCTATCACAGAGCATAATTTTGTCCACCAGGTATCCCACCATGGCGGCAGAATTTGGAAAGGGAAAATAGCCAAACTGCTGGTGTCGCCATAAGTTTCACGCACCTGCAGGCTCAACGAGTACTTTCCCGCAGGCAAGTTCATGATGTCTTTCCAGTTGTCTTTTTCCCAGGCGGACCACTGGTCGTCAAACCCGTCAATTCTTGTTCTATATTCATTGCTGGAATTGGGATAGTAAGCGGATGAACCGAAAAAAAAGCGTAATTTATTAAATTGATACTCGATAACAGGTGTTTTGTAGGCAGGGTTTTTGTGACCGCCGTAGTAGGTTTTGGCGCTATCTGGTTGGATAACACTGCTGATAATCGCTTTGAATTTTTTGGGCGACGGCGTTGGCGCATTTGAATCAAAACGTATTAAGCCTATACTGGAGCCAAACCAATAAATCCCGTTCTTATCGGAATAGTTCGCAAAAAAAAGCGGGAAAGACAAATTTGCTAATTTTCGGGTATCCCATCTATATTTTTCATTTTTAATGCGGAGCGCCCCCAGTTGATTGCCGGATGACATTAAAATACCGTCCGGCTTCATAGATATCGGCCACTTCGGATTGAAGTCTGGTTTACTGAAGGCCTGGCTTATTGCCTGGTCAACAATAAAAAGTTTATCAGAAGGATTATCGGGTTTGAACCGCCAAATTTTGCCGCCATTGGTGAAAAGTAAAGAGTCGTTGATGGAAGACATGAAAATCGGATTGGGGATAAACCCATTTTTCGGAGTATATGTCTGGTGGTTTAAAACTTTAAAAGCGCTATTAAATTGAATTCGGTAGACTTCTGCGTTCAGGGTTCCCACCCAAACTTCCCAGTTCCCATTGTGGTCTGGCGGCAGTTCCACCAGGCTTCGACCCGCATGTTTTACGAATTCAACCTCTGAATGTTTTATTGCCTTGTCGCCTTGCAATTGCCTGATTATAAATTTGTCATGGCGCGTGCTTTGGTAAAAAAAACCAGGCTTATTTTGAGAAGATAATATTTTATATGTGCTTTTATTAACGCCAATATCGACCAGTCGTGTTGGCAACACTCGCTGGATCCCGGAGGTTCCTGCAATTAATAACTGACCGTCAACCTCGGTGATTGAATGATACATATTGACGTCATCAGAGATGCGGATACATTGTCCGGGTCGTCCATCCCTTCCTTTTTCAAGACGATACGCCCCGCTGAGTGTCGCTAAGTATAAGTCGCCTTTAAATCGGTAAATTCCTGCGGTGTTTTGCGCCATTCCGAGGCGTTTATCATAGATAGTTGTCGTTGAGCCAAGATCGAGAACAGCCAGGCCTTGTTGCCCGGCAAGCCACACTCTTTCCTGCTGATCTTGAAATGTATCAAACACTTTATCACTAACGCTTTCGTATTTCTCATCAATTCGGTGAAGTATCGTTCCATCGGGAGCAACAAGAAGCGCGCCGCTCCCCATTGTTCCAATGATGATATTTCCATCTTTCAGTCGGCTGGCATGGGCAGGGCGTTTTTTTTGTAAGAAGGATTTTAGTACAGGATTACTTTCCTTAAGCGTCCGCAAACACCTGTTCTTGATTTGGATCCTTTGCATCCCTTGACGCAGACTAATAAGCAACCATGCCCCGGAGCCGTCTTTTATCAAGCCACTGACAGGGTTATCCTTATAAGCTTCTGAATGGGTTATTGTAAACGTCGAATTTTCTTGAATTTCAAACAATCCTTTATTGGGAGCCTGGTAAATCAAATTATTGCCATCCCCCTGAAAAACTTTTGACGCGTCTTCCGGTAGTTCAATGGCATGTATTTTATTACCAAACCAGCGTAAAAGAACGCCATTGGCCTGAAAATAAATACTTTCGCCCACTGCCAGCGTTTTTCGAACAGCCCCAAAATTGTGATGCTGTTCCGGTACATGATCGATTAATGAATGGAATGTTGAATGCCCCAGGGAATCGGAACTTAAATAGCCGATTTCGTTGTTGCCGCCAACAAATACCTTTCCGGTAAAACCCATTGCCAGTGCGAAAGCTATCTCCGGGCTGCCAACTTTAACGAGTTTCCATCGCGCGCCATCAAAGACAAGGACTCCATTTCCATTTGCAAAGTACATTCTTCCATCTCTGCCCTGTATACTCTGCCAATTTTGCACATGCCCGTTGTAGTCTTGCGGGCCAAAATTTTGCAGAGGATAGAGACCCGACTCGGAAGTTATAAATGGTTGCTCCTGACCGAAAAGAGCGGTCATAAGAAAAAATAGTTGGCAGATAAAAAAATATTTTAACATGGGGGCTTTGGAAGTTAATTTAATACACCATGATCTCATCTATAGTTAAAGCTTTTTGTTTCAAAAACGTACAAACTACCAGAAAAGGTCTTTTCTTTTACGCCTTACGCAGGTTTTTACGTATCATTCTAAATAATATCGGCTAAATAATGATTGTGTTTAGAATATGAATGACATGAAGTATAGAAGGCTTTCGACAAAAAACGACTTCTTGGCGCGATAATAAGATACCCTCTTGGTCGGTGTTTGAAAATTGGTTGCATTTCTGGTTTGCATATCTATATTCATTAATACTCGGATATGAAGTTTGACGGGTTCAGCTTCATCTTTTCTACAGGAGCTTACTGCTGTCGTTGTGAAGAATAGTAAGAAAGAGCCTTGCAATAACGCCCCCGATTTTGCAGAATTACCACAGGTTGTTGAGCCGAGCTTAAAGCGTTTGCTGAATAGCGCGAGCTCAATAAAAACTATCAATTTATCCATTTCCCCCTTCTATAGATTTACCTGAAATAGCATGTTTATTAGAGGAGACCTGATGAAAGTTATTATTTCAAATTTCGCAGGAAAGACCGCCAACTTTGTTTTCGTTATATCTGTGGTTTGCTTCTGTTTTATCGCCGATCAAATCGTCGCGCAGCCGCAAGAGTCTGCTGCAACAAGAAGGGGGAACGTCCTGAGCCCGATACATTGCCCGGTCGACCCGGAATTTGTCGCTTTTGAACGTCTGGAAAACGATACGAAGAGACTATATTTGTTGAATCGTGATTCTGAAAAAGTAATTGCTCTCACTCAAAATTGGGTTGGGTCAGAATTAACTTCGAAAGATATTGAATGGGTTTTGCCCGGGTTGAGTGATTCAAGCGACGGGGCTTTGAGCAGCTCTGAGGGGCAACTGGACTGGCGCCGTTTGCCTGACTCCACGGGTCGGTTCTGGTTCGCTTATACGAGCAATGGGCCAGGCTACGATTTTGATATTTATCTATCCTATTTTGATAAAGAGACCCAATTGATTTCATCCACGCCAATCCGGTTAAGTCTGGCAGGCGCACAGCAATATCCGAAATGGTCGCCCGACGGTCAATCCATTGTTTTTTCATCCGAAACAGAAAAGGGCGAAGAGCTTTACCTGTTGCCCGACGCCGGGGGACTGATGAAGGGAGGTCAATTTAGCCTTTCCGCATTGGTGCAGTTGACGAATGATAGCGTCGACGATAGCAGACCGGTGTGGTCTCCTGAAGGACGATATATTGCATATCAGTCTCAGCAGATTGAGGATGACTTGAAAAATAGTGGCGTCAATGTTATCAATATCAAAAATCCCGCGAAGTCTGTCAGGATAACTGGGGAATTGAGCAACTACCATGAATATCAACCGTCCTGGTCTCCTGATGGCCAATACATTGCCTATTATGTTTCTCGCGACACAGTCGGTGAAGCCTCAATAAAGTCGCTTCAAGATATTGGCGTGGTCAAGCTTCTTTTCGATGAAGAATCCGACCGGGTGGAAGGAGGAGCGGTCGTGAAGGGTCAGTCTCTCCTTTTAGCCGAGAATGTTCTGCCCGCATCAGATCGTGGGCCGCAATGGTTTTCCGGAATTAACAAGAAAAGTAAAGAGGAAGACCGGGGCGTCAGTATGCTTATATACGTAAAACAGGATGAAGTGAAAAACAATCCAATTGAAGTGGTTAATTTCAACAGATGGTTAAATGTTTCCGGCGTTGGGCGTCCTGTGCGAGCCGAAATTTCTAAAAAGTATAATACCAGTCAACACCGGGATGTCTTTTTGTATGGCAGCAACCTCGCCTATGTTTCGCAGGTTGATGGTGTTAACGAGGTGCGAACAGCGCTTTTTGGGAAAGGGCAGATTCGGGAGCCTGGGATGGTAACATTCACCTCCGAAAAACAGGCGTGGGCGTATTCTCTTGTTCCCGGTTTAACGCAGTGGCGCAAGGGTGAAAAAAGAAAGTCATTGATGGTGGGCGGCGGATGGCTGGCTTCTATCGCCGCTTATGCGTTTTTCAGTTCCGATTATAATGAGGCGCAAACCAAATACAACGCCGCTCAAAAAGCGTATGGCCTTGTGCCGGATGACGCAAATGCCCAAACGTTTAAAGATACGTTTTCAGCCTGGAAAACAGCTAAAAATGACCTTTCCGGCGCAGCCTTGAGAACTAACCTTGCCATCGGAGTGGTTGGCGCGATTTGGGCTTTCAATTTCATCGATTCAAACTGGAATATTCTCCAAAAAATTGGCGTCGGCAGGACAAAAAGCAGCAATTACGCGCTGACCGCGCCATATTTTAAAAAATCGTCCCTGACAGATTCCAATACAAGATTGATAGGCATTAGCTTGAATTTTTAAACAACAAAGTGAAGAGAAAGCATGAAGACTTTGAACCAGAGATATTCACATTTATTATTATTTGTTTTGTGGGCGCTTTTTTCAAGTTGCAAACCTGCGCCAAATGAGCCAATAGCAAAGGCCATCGACCCAAACGAAAACCCGCGACCCAAAGCGGAGAATGATTTTTTTACAACAGTGGAGGACAGTTTTGTTGCAGTTTCTGTTCTTGCAAACGATAGCGATCAGGATCCAAATGGTGTGGCGACCGGATTAGACAAACCGTTCATTGCCATTGTTCCTAAAAATGGCGCTGCAACCGTTCAGGGCGACTCAACGATTCTGTATACTCCGAATGTCAATTTTTTTGGGGCGGACACTTTTTATTATTCGATACAGGATAAGATCATAGCGGATGTCTTGCATATTGACACAGCTTTGGTGACAATGACAGTGACTCCGGTCAATGATACACCAAAATTCAAAAAATCGCCCAATGATCAGAGTGATTCAACGGGCGCGGTTATCACCTTGCCGCCGCCTGAAATAGATGATCAGGGCGACCGTGATCAAAGCTCCTTTGTCTTCTCCGCTCAAGGGTTGCCGCCGGATTTAAACATTGAGCCAGGCAGCGGTGTGATTAGCGGAACAATTAGCACCGCCGCATTACAATTTCCCGGCACGATTTATGACATTACATTAACTGTAACTGATAGCGGCGGTTTATCCGACTCCGTCCCTTTTGCCTGGAGAGTCGACCCGCCTAATACGCCGCCGGTGATTGACACAAATTTGCCAAATCGAATAAATGACGAAGGAGTGGGCATCAACCTGACGCTGCAAGCCTCTGATGCTGATGGAGATGCTTTGACCTGGACATTTGCCAATTTGCCGTTGGGTCTCAACGGTACGAGTGAAAATAAAACAGCGCGTATTATTGGCGCCATCAGTTATGACGCAGTCTCCATTTCTGGAGGCAACAAAAGTTATCCGGTTCGCGTGGTTCTAATGGATGAAAAAGCGGGAAGCGACACTGCAACTTTCACCTGGACGGTTAACAATGTAAACCGGGCGCCTGTCATTGCGCTTCAACCTGCTATTAGCGAAATAACGGTCGCCGCAGGTCAGACAAAAACCATAGCTGTTGCAGTGTCTGATCCGGACGGCAATGTCATTGCCACGCTTGCACTAGGCAGTCAAACGCCCGTTTGGGCCACATTATCCAGAAACACCGCCAACACGCAAGGCAATATTATCATTTCTCCTGACGCAACCGTAGCAAGTGGAAACTATCCGGTTGAAATAAAAGCTTCCGACGGGGAGAACGACGGACTTTTTAGCTTTACTATAAAAGTGGAATGAGCCTGTTTGTTTATTGCTTTCGAACCCATTTCTCTGATGAAGCGACTAGATAATGCTTGTCTTTTAGTCGCTTCATTTCGTTTAGACTCCCTTTATTCCTTTTTAGCAGATTTTAGCATCGACAATAGCATTGCCACTGGCGTTTTAGCATGAACTGAATGTGGCATATTGGCTGACATGTGAACCCAGGCGCCCGCCGTAACAGTTTTTTGATCGTTTTCCAGGGTAATATCTGCCTCGCCCTGTAGAAAATGCATTACCGCTGGCATGGCGGCTGTGTGTTCTGAAAGTTCCTGGCCGGGGCTGAACCCGAAAAGAATCACTTTCAAATTTTCATCATCATGCAACGTTCGCGTTAATATGCCATCTTCCGGTATTTCCATTGTTGCAATTAAATCATCGATGAGTTGGTAATTTCTGTCCATTGTCATTAACCTTATAATTGAGTGATTGAAAGCGCAACAGATGGCGCTCTATAAAAAAAACAAATACTTATGGTTTTTTGAGGCGAATTGAATTTGTCTACAGCAAGCTGACTAAAACAATTCGTTGTTGGCGCCAGACGCGAAGCAACGTGGCATTCTGCCGCGCAGCAAGGCGTTCGCTTCGTAAAAGAAATCGTCCGGCAAACATTTTACCTGTGTAAGCCAAGTCAAAAGGTAAATAAGACCGAATACAATTCCTAAAAATGAAATTATTTTTTTTGCTTTTAGAAAAGCGAATCGCTTTAGCTAAAGCCTTGCAAAAAAAAGCGCCGCTGTTTTAACGATATTTCATGAGTGCGCCAAGCAAAGCTAATATATTCAAGCTGGCCAATCCAGCCCGTGTAACGGCTACCCCCCGGCACGGCACTGAACCATGCGTATGATGAGGAAACGAATCATTCGAAGCCATGGAACGG
>Ga0316187_10001243_pt1 | contig 21762 bp, 17 predicted proteins | sample CroRivburrow1_MG_FD_204927 | JGI IMG/M metagenome (GOLD analysis project Ga0316187, IMG submission 204927) | Coastal sediment microbial communities from Maine, United States - Cross River worm burrow 1 | ecosystem: Environmental > Aquatic > Marine > Coastal > Sediment | place: USA: Maine...
TCGTAGTGCGCGCCCTCTTCTTCCACCTGCAACGGCTGGATCGTCTGGCGAAACAACTCAAAACGGTTTTCCTCGAGGGCGTTGTTGATACGTGCAGCCCACTGCATCTCACGGCGGCGACGCATGAGATCGATATCGTTTTCCTGGAAGCTGTGAATACGATTGCGGCCCGCTTCCTTTGCAGCCGCGCACGCACTGTCTGCGGCAGTCAACAACGCCGCCACATCTTCGTTGTCGGCCGTAATAGGCACGACGCCGATACTAACCCCAAGCCTGAAGGTCCGTTCTTCCCAGAGGAACTTGTATTCGCCAATCGCCATACGCAGCGTTTCCGCCGTGTTCATGGCCTCATCGAGGCTGCAGCTTTCGAGCAGAACGCCAAACTCATCGCCACCGAGGCGCGCCAGCGTGTCTCGCCAGCGTATCTTCGATTTCAAGAGTGTGCCTAACTGGCCAAGCAAAGCATCGCCCGCGCTGTGGCCGCAGGAATCATTAACAATCTTGAACTGATCGAGATCGAGATACAGCAATGCGTAAGACGTCTCCCGTGCCCTGGCACTCTTGAGTGCGCGCTCCACCCGGTTTTCGAATTCGGCGCGATTGACGAGACCCGTCAGGATGTCATGGCTTGCGTGGTAACTCAGGCGCCGATTCAGGTCGCGCGACTCACTGACATCGTGGAATACAAGCACGCCACCCGATACGACCCCTTTGCCATCGCGAATCGGCGACGCCGTACTCTCGATATAGAGCTCATTCCCATCACGCCGAATGAGCAGGGTCGGACGTACTGATTTGATTGCCCGATCACGCCGAATGGATACGGCAAGAGGGTTTTCGAGCGGCTCGCAGGTCTCCTCGTGGAATCCGCGGAAGATCTCATCGATAGGACGCCCGCTGGCGTCGTCTACCTTCCAGCCGGTCAGCTCTTCAGCCACCGGGTTGATGTATTCGACGTTGCACTTCGAGTCGGTCGTGATAACGCCGTCGCCAATCGACTGCAACGTAATCTGGGCACTTTCCTTCTCGCGGAACAGTGCGTCTTCGTAGAGCTTGCGCTCCGTGATATCGACCTCGACACCGAGCAATCGAATGAGCCGGCCATTGGGATCAACAATGCACTTGGCACGACTCTTCATCCAGCGCCAGTCACCGCTCTGATGCCTCATTCGGTGTACCGACTCGAAGAACTGCGCCTTACCTTCCAGGTGTTCCCGCATAAGTGTCTGCACCCGGGCAATGTCGTCAGGATGCACGAGGTTGTACCAGTCGAGCTTGACGTCATCATCTTCCGGGTCATAGCCGAGCATGGTTTTCCAGCGGCGTGACAGGGTGATGCGTTTCGTATCACCGTCAAAATCCCAGATGCCATCATTGGCCGTCATCGCGACCAGTGAGTTGCGCTCCTGCAGCTCCTCGAGAATTCCCTTGTCGCGAACTCGCTCCAGGCCCACTGCCAACGAAGAGCCGAAGAGCTTCATGAGCAAGTGCAGATTCGCATCCCAGCCATCCACCGGCCGTTCATTAGCGATACCGAGGAAACCGGCGATCTCGCCGTGCACCGAAAAGCCTATGATCAGTGCTGCGCCAATGTGTAATTCGTTGAGCCTCTCCAGGTCATCCTGGGCCACTCTTGGCCCGTTCAGCGTATCGGCAACTTCGACAACACGAAGATGACCGAGACGACTGCGCAGCCATTGCCAGTCCTCAAGCTTTTCGTTGGCAAGCAGTCCGGGCGTACACTGGGCAAAGCCGGTCCCCGACGACAATACGGTCTCAATCTCACTGCCGTCTTCGCTGATCAATGCTATGAACGCAGCATCCGCACCCGACGCATCAGGCAGCTCATTAACATTCGTCTGAAGTTGACTCAGGTAGTCGTGTGGATCGAGGTTCTGAACGCCGACTGCAAACTTGGTTTGCATCGCATCAACTGTACCGCGGGTACGCTCGCCCGCGCGCGGCTTGCGATGGCGGATTACCGCAGCGGTCGGAGTGTCGGGCGGATTTGGCATACGGGAAAACATTTTGACACGTTAGCTAAGGAATACAAGCTAAGTCGCTGTATTTTTGCGGGTTCTGCTCCGGAATTCCCTTTAATGCACGCTTGCCATAACGATCTGCGTCAACCGTTTTCTGCGCGCATCGTTATTGCCTTGAACCGAGACAAACGCGCACAAGGAGATTGCCATGAAACTCGCGTACAAGGGCGTTCTGTTATGCCTGGCCCTGATGCTTACCGCATGCGGTGGCGGAGCCGGCACAACAGCGGCCCCCACCCCTGCAGCCAACGTTGACTGCGACCCCAATAATCCTGCGACCCACGCCGAATGCGGCACGGTCCTCATCGGCATGACCGACGCCGATGGTGACTTCCTGAACTACACCGTAGACGTACTGTCGCTGACGCTCGAAACAGCCAACGGGCGTGTTGTCGAGACTCTTCCGCGCAAGACCCGTATCAACTTCACGGATTATGTCGACTTGACGGAACTCGTAACCGCGGCAACTGTACCGCCCGGCACATACGTCGCCGGTACTATCCGCCTCGATTACACCAACGCCGAGGTGTTCGTCGAAGCAGCTGGTGAATCGAAGGAAGCCGTCGTCCAGGATATGAGCGGCAACACGCTCACACAGACAGAACTCAAGATTCAGTTGTCGAACAGGGCTCGACTCGTCGTTTCCAGAGGCCGCCCGTCACTGTTGCAACTCGACTTCGACCTCGCGGCTTCACACGCCGTCAACATCGTGCCTACACCGGCCGAAGCGATTTCTGAACAATTCATTCTCGCGGAAGTCGCGCCTGTAGATGAGAAGGACATTCGTGTTCGAGGTCCGCTCGTCGAGGTCAGCGAAAGCGAAATGACGTACACCGTCGCTCTGCGACCCTTTCATGATCGCGATGGTGACTTTGGTCGACTGACAGTACACGTGACGGATGACACCGAATTCGAAATAAATGAAGAGCTCTACGTTGGCGTCGAAGGACTGCGTGCGCTGAACGCGGCAGGCCAGGGAACACCAACAGTCGCGGCCGGAACACTTGACGTGGCCGAACGCGAATTCACGGCGCGTATTGTTCTGGCTGGCTCCAGCGTTCCGGGCCATGCGCGTAACGCCGTGGTAGGAAATGTCATCAAGCGTGACGGCAACTTCCTCACCGTACGCGGTGCCACGATTATCGCCATGGATCGGCCTGCCCACTTCCACGACGATGTCGTCGTCGAGATCGGTCCGGATACCAAAGTATTTCGCGACGGTCATCGGCATCGTGATCTGAGCACTGATGCCATCTCCATCGGTCAGCGCGTAACGATTCGCGGCACACAACCCATGCCGACAACAGATGCGAATGCACCGCAGATCCTTTTCGACGCCACGCAGGGTGCCGTTCGCATGCACCTGACCCACCTTAGCGGCATCGTTAACACCGTCACGCCGGGCCAAACCGATATCACGCTGCACGGCATTGACCGTCGTCGCGTAGAAATCTTTGATTTCACTGGCACAGGTACTGCGCCGGACCAGGATGCGGATCCGAACAGCTACGAAGTTGCCACGGGTAGCCTGACGCTGGCCGCCTTCGCAGCCGGCAAGCCGATCGTCGCGAAGGGCTTCCCGAACGCGTTCGGCATGGCACCGCCTGATTTCTTTGGCCGTACCGTCATCGACTTTACGGACGTACGCAGCGGTCTCGGAGTTGGTTGGGGTACCGCGGGAACTGCGGCACCGTTTGCCAGCATCGGGCCTGACGGACTGGTGCTCGACAATGGCAACGAAGATATCGATGTGCGTCATTACATCAAGCAGGGTCCGGTGCTGATCGACCTGACCGCGCTGGACTCGAACACAACGATCGTGCCGCGCGAATCCGGCAGGCAGGCGTTCTACATCAAGTCAGCCGACAGCCTGCGCATGTACACGGATTTCACTGATTTCGTCACTGATCTCAGCACGAGCCTCGACGGGGCCACGACCGCCCGCTCGATGCATGCTCGCGGCGAGTACGACACTGATACGAACGTGTTCACAGCGTACAAGCTAGGCGTTTACTTGCTGGAACCCTGATCCCTTTCGGCAAGTAAAACGAGGACGGAGTCGCGCAATGCGGCTCCGTCCTTTTTTGTGAAGATCAGAAGCGTTAATTGAATCCTGCGGTGACAAGCGCCCCGGCCGCGTTACGCGAACCATCCAGGTAAAGACATATTCAATCGATTGATTATGCTTACCATTTCAAATCCGTTGTTGGTCCTTCGACAGGCCAGCTCTCGCGAAGAGCCATCTCCTTGAGCTCCCCAACGCGATCACCAGCCTGCGGATGCGTCGATACATAAGTCACGAGATCGAGGAACGAATCGTCACCATCGTCCCATCGCTCAAACAACCGCCACGCCTCATTCACGTGGCCGTAGTGTGTGTACACGATCGCCAGGCCGAACTCGTCAGCCCTCGACTCTTGCTTGCGACTGAAGCCACGTAGCGCCAGGTCACTGACCTTGAGGCCAAGACCTGCAACGTCACTCCCCGTAGCAACTGCAAAGAACAGAGATAGCACCATTCCGCGGCCCAACGCGCGAACGTGATCACGATTCCGGTAGTGTCCTAATTCATGTCCAAGTACGAATGCGAGCTCGTTCTCGGACTCAACCTGGTCCAACAACCCTTGCGTGACAATGATCAGCCCACCTGGCAATGCCATCGCGTTCGCCATTTCGGAATCGTCAATCTCGACCCTGAATTCGTAAGGCGAATCTCCCCAATGAAACGCCAGGCGGTCCACAAGCAGTTGTGTTTGCTGCAGCCGTTCGTCGCCGGGTGAAATGGTCGCAAGATCATCAGGCAGCCAGTCCCTGAACAGCTCTGCCTCTTTCTCGGCAGGCACAAAGTACAAAGCGATTTCGATGAGAAAAATCAGTGCCAGCACGATAGCGACAAAGATCGCTGTGAGACCGACGACGAGAGTCCCTGCCTCCACCAGCGGATGCGTGTCACTGACATTGATCCCCTCTCGAGGTTGCTTCGGGACGAATTTCACAGTGTCCGGGAAAACCGCGACGCGAATTTTACCGCTGTACCGAAGGCGAGCATTTCAACACCAGCTGTGCCTTTGCCATCGCCTCGCGAGTTCGCAAGACGAGACGTCTCAAGGCGGACGTTGAAAATCGCGTCATAGCCTTGTTTGCGTGCCGACTCGGTCATACGCAGAAACGCTTCACGGCGCGCGCGTTCCAGCAGCGGTTCGTACGTCTTGATGCGTCCGCCGACCAGGCTGCGCAGCCCGGCGATGACGCGCTTGAAATAGTCCAGCGAGACCACGATGTTACCGGCAACCATGGTCGACTCCGATACCTTCCAGTCATCCGGCATGGTGTCGAATGAGACCACCGGGAACCCGTGATTCTCGGCCTCACGTCTGCGAATGCTTCGGAAATGCGCTTTCTCGATCATATTGCCGGCGAAATACGCCAGCATCAGTAGAAGCAGCGGCAACCCAAAATTGACCAACAGGCCCAGGCGATCAAACATTTCGCCGTCCATGTCATTCGATCCTGACGGCTGTACCGTAGGCGAACAGCTCGGCCGCACCTTGTGCGATTGAACTCGTCGCAAAGCGAACATTGACCACGGCGTTCGCGCCCATCGAGCGTGCCTGTTCAATCATGCGCTCGGTCGCTTCGTTGCGGGAGTCCTGCAACAACTCCGTGTAACCGACCAATTCTCCGCCAACAATATTCTTGAGGCCGGCCATAATGTCGCGCCCGATGTGTTTTGCGCGCACCGTATTGCCCGTAACAACGCCATAAAACTCGACAATGCGTCGTCCCGGAATACTCTCGGTATTGCTGATGTCCATTGCGGCCCCTCATGATTGATGATCGGGACATGTTATCACTCGGCACTGCATCCGCTTCCATGGATACGGGCTCCGTGCTGGTTCCTGCCGTATGCCATGCTCTCTGAAATGGCCTCGACTATCCCTTGTACGGGTTCAGGGAGAAGGTCGGCGTGCTCGGAATCGAGGAAACGCACCATTTCGGCCCCGAGGCCGAAATCCTGCGCATAGGCCTGAACATTGCTTTTCTGCTCTATCTTTGGCGCAAATACGCGACTCCAGTCTCTAAAATAAGCCCCGAAATTCATTGACTTGTCACATTCGAGGCATATACTGCCCTCAGCTAGAACGATTGGCTTATCTTTGGGTTTTCCATTTCGAAGTTCCTTAGTTGTACTCCGTCCTGTTTCTCATAAGTACAAGCATCAATTCTCGCGACCGATCTTCAATGTCGAAGATCAACAACTTTTGAAAAATAGGAATTAGTTATGTCTAGAACAACCGGAACCGTTAAATGGTTTAACGAATCGAAAGGCTTTGGCTTCATCGAGCAGGAATCTGGCCCCGACGTATTTGCTCACTTCAGCAATATCTCAGGCGACGGATTCAAGACCCTGGCCGAAGGCCAGAAGGTCGAGTTCACAGTAACGCAGGGCCAGAAAGGTCCGCAGGCTGAGAACATCGTAGCCATCTAAGCCATTACAGGTTTGGAAAGAGAGGGCGGGACCCATTTGGGTCCCGCCCTTTTTTTTATCCCGCTTGTTCGAACTGTGTGGGCTCTTGTGTTGACAGGTGCTCGTAAGTCTCCCAACGCCGGTCAACCGTTTCCTGTGCCATCACCATAAGGCGCTCGGCTTCCTCAGGATTGGTCTTGGTCAGGATCTTGTAGCGATTCTCATTGTAAGCGTATTCGCGCAAGGGAATCGTCGGTCGCGGTGAATCGAGCACGAACGGCTTCTTGCCCGCGGCGCGCAGTGCCGGATTGTATCGAATCAACGGCCAGTAGCCGCTCGCCGTCGCGAGTTGTTGCTGCCTGAGGCCGTCCTTGAGATCGTAACCGTGCGCGATGCAATGGCTGTAAGCCAGGATTAACGATGGCCCGTTGTATTCTTCCGCCTCGCGCATGGCCAACAGGGTTTGCTGCGGATTCGCGCCCATGGCTACCTGGGCCACGTACACGTTGCCGCTGGAAATCGCCTGCAATGCGAGGTCTTTCTTACCGATACGTTTGCCTGCTGAGGCGAAACGAGCCGATGCGCCGAGCGGCGTAGCTTTGGACATCTGCCCACCCGTATTCGAATACACCTCGGTATCCATCACGAGCACGTTGACGTTACGCCCACTCGCGAGCACATGGTCGAGACCGCCGGATCCGATGTCGTAGGCCCAGCCATCACCGCCAACCAACCAGATACTGCGACGGATCAGGTGATCAACGATCGAAAGCAGCGCCGCCGCTTTCGGGTTGCCCCCGGTATCCACGAGCTTCTGCAGACGTTCCTTGAGAAGGCGCACTCGCCGGCGCTGACGGCGCAGTTCGCTGCCCACTCGCTGGCCGCCGCGTACCAGATGATCGGCCAGTTTGTAGCCGACGTCCGGCGCGAGTTCAGTGACCAGTTGCTTGGCCATCGTCATGTGGTGATCGGCCGCGATGCGCATGCCGAGACCAAACTCCGCATTGTCTTCGAACAGCGAGTTTGACCATGCGGGTCCGCTGCCCTCCACGTTCTTGCTCCACGGAGTCGTCGGCAGATTACCGCCGTAGATCGAGGAACAACCGGTAGCGTTGGCGACCAGCAATCTCGGACCGAAAAGTTGTGACAGGAGCTTCACATACGGCGTCTCGCCACAGCCGGCGCACGCACCGGCGAACTCGAACAGCGGTTGCAGGAATTGCGCGCCGCGCACTGAGGAAAAGTCCACCGAAGCACGATCATTGAATGCCAGCGTCTCGAAGAACTCGATGTTCTTCCGGCCTTGTTCCAGTATCGGTTCCTTGTCCGTCATATTGATGGCGCGAATTTCCGGGTCGTCCGGTTTCTTGACCGGACATGCCGTGATACAGAGATTGCAGCCTGTGCAATCCTCGAGATAAACCTCAAGTGAGTAGCGCGTCTCGGGAAAACCGCGGGCAGTGACCGGCGCGGACGGAAACCCCTCAGGCGCTTCGTCAAGCGAGCTTTCGTGATAGAACTTCGCCCTGATAACGCTGTGCGGGCAAACGAACGCGCAGTTACCGCATTGAATGCAAAGATCCGGTTCCCACTTCGGAACGCGATCGGAGACGTTGCCCTTTTCGAACATGGACGTCCCGCTCGGGTAGGTACCGTCTACCGGCAGCTTGCTGACCGGGAGATCGTCACCGTGACCGCGCATCATTTGCGCGGTTACTTCCCGCACAAAGTCGGGCGCGTCGTCGGGCACAACGTCATCCAGAGCACGGGTACTTGTCGATTTTCGAGGAACGTCTACTTCGAAAAGGTGATCGAGCGCCGCGTCGACGGCCGCGAAGTTCTTTTCGACGACCGCTCGCCCTTTCGAATGGTAGGTTTTCTCAATCGCGTTCTTGATCTGCGCGATGGCCTCGTCCGGGGGCAATACACCAGACAGTTCAAAGAAACACGCCTGCATGATGGTGTTGATGCGTTTGCCCATGCCGGCTTCAAGCGCCACGCTCGTAGCATCAATGACATACAGCTTGATATTCCTGTCGATGATCGTCTGCTGTACGGGTTGCGGAAGCTTATCCCATACCTTGTCCGCCGCATGGGGGCTATCCAGCAGGAACACGGCGCCTTCCGCCGCATCCTTGAGAATCTCGATCCTGTTGACCTGATCGAACTGGTGGCATGCGATAAAGCTGGCGGACTGAATAAGGTACGGCGAGTGGATCGGCTCGGGACCGAATCGCAGGTGCGAAACGGTTCGCGATCCCGACTTCTTGGAGTCATAGACAAAGTAACCCTGGCAGTACAGGTCCGTATTCTCACCAATGATCTTGATGCTGTTCTTGTTGGCACCGACCGTTCCGTCTGCGCCGAGACCGAAGAACAGGGCCCGCGTGCCCTTGTCTCCCTCAATCTGGAACGAGGGATCGAAGTCGAGACTCGTGTGAGTCACGTCATCATTAATGCCGATCGTGAAGTGATTCTTTGGCGATTCTTTCGCCATCTCGTCGAATACTGCCTTGACCATGGCGGGCGTAAATTCTTTTGATGACAAGCCATAGCGCCCACCGATCACATGCGGCAGGCCCTTGATTGTGTGGTCACTCACAGCCTCGACGAGCGCCGTGATGACATCCTGGTAAAGCGGCTCGCCGCTCGCGCCGATTTCTTTCGTGCGATCCAGTACAGCAATCGACTTGACCGACTCAGGCAACGCGGCAAGCAGATGCTGGTTCGAAAACGGTCGGTACAGGTGCACGTTGATCATACCGAGGCCCTGTCCCGGCATTGCATCGATCGTCTGCATGACCGTCTCGGCGCCAGACCCCATGAGCACAATCACACGCTCGGCATCGGGATCGCCGTGGTAGTCAAACAGCTTGTATTGTCGTCCGGTCAGCTCCGCGAAGCGATCCATCTCGCCCTGCACAATGCCGGGTGTTGCGTCATAAAAGCGGTTGACGCTTTCACGCCCCTGGAAATACACATCCGGGTTCTGCGCCGTGCCACGGATGAAAGGATTGTCGGGGTTGAGCGCGCGCCTGCGATGCTCATAAACAAGTTCATCATCGACCATTGTGCGTATGACTTCTTCGCTAACAAGATCGATCTTGCTGACTTCGTGCGACGTCCTGAATCCGTCAAAAAAGTGTATGAACGGAACACGTGCTCTCAGGGTCGCGGCATGAATGACCAACGCAAGATCCTGCGCTTCTTGTACGGATGACGAACCCAGCAGACCAAAGCCTGTGGTGCGTGCGGCCATAACATCCTGATGATCGCCGAAAATCGACAGCGCCTGGGCTGCGAGCGACCGTGATGCCACATGAAACACCGTCGAGGTCAATTCGCCTGCGATCTTGTACATGTTAGGCAACATCAGCATCAACCCTTGCGATGCCGTGAACGTGGTCGTCAAGGCACCTGTCTGCAATGCACCGTGCGCCGTGCCTGCGGCACCGCCCTCACTCTGCATTTCGATGATGTCGGGAACATGGCCCCAGATATTTCCTTTGCCCTGCGCCGACCAGACGTCAGCGGACTCGGCCATCGGGGACGACGGCGTGATCGGGTAAATGGAACAGATTTCACTTACGGCATACGCGACGCGTGCGACTGCCTCGTTACCTTCCAGCGCGCGTTTCTCAGTCATGACCTTGCCCCTTCGCTATCGGGCTCATCGATCATCTCGATCGCATGGCATGGGCACTGCTCGAAGCACACAGCACAACCCGTGCATTTGTCGAAATCAAACTTGTAGCGTTTGCCAGGGCCCAGCTTGATGATCGCGTCTTGCGGACATGCACCGTAGCAGCCATCACACTCGAAACAGTTACCGCAGGAAAGACAACGCCTTGCCTCGAACAACGCTTCCGACTCAGGAAGATTTTGCAGCACCTCGTCGAAACCACCCTCACGAAGATCGAGTGGCAGGCGTTCCTGTTCGACCTGCGGCGCGTGTGTCCGATACCAGAGGTGCAGGCTTTCATGGCCGATTACTTCATGCCGCGGCGCCCGTACGTACTTGCTTTCATTGAGGTAGGCGTCGATATGCCGCGCCGCGTGTTTGCCATGGCCAACGGCAATGGTCACCGACCTGTCGCTCGGCACCATGTCGCCACCGGCGAAGATACCGGTATGACCGGTCATCATGTTGTCGTCAACCTTGACGGTATGATCCCACTCGAATTCGATGCCGGGTACTGCTTCGAGAAACCCCGTATCGGTATCCTGGCCAAGGGCAAGAATCAGGGAGTCGGCTTCGAGCTCCTCGAACTGACCCGTCGGCTGTGGACGCCCGTTCTCATCAAGCTCCATGACCTCGACTTTGAAGGTCGACTTGTCAATTTCCTTGATCGTGCGTAGCCAGTTAATGCGAACACCCTCTTCCATGGCTTCGTCAGCTTCGAAGTCGTGCGCGGGCATCGAACTGCGGTCGCGACGATAAATGATCATCGCCGAGTCGACGCCAAGGCGTTTCGCGGTACGGGCCGCGTCCATAGCAGTGTTGCCGCCGCCATAAATGGCGACACGACGTCCGAGCTTCGGTGTCCCACCTTCTTTCGCCTGCGACAGGAAACTGACCGCGTCGAGGATCTTGCCGGCGTCACGATTCGGGATATCGATTTTCTTACTGATATGCGCACCAACGGCCACAAAAATCGCGTCGAATCCACCCTCTTCCTTTTCCTTGAGCACATCATCGACACGATGATTCAGCGTGATCTTCACGCCGAAGTTTTCGATTCGCTTGATTTCTGCCTGTAGCTCATCGCGCGGCATGCGGTAGGCCGGAATGCCAAAGTGGATCATGCCACCGGCGACCGGGCCCGCCTCGCGAATCTCGACCTCGTGGCCAATGCTCGTGAGATGGTATGCGGCAGACAAGCCACTCGGCCCTGCGCCAACAACGAGTATTTTCCTGCCGGTGCGTGTCGCCGGTTTGTCGAACTGCCAGTCACTCTCGAGCGCCAGATCGCCGAGAAACCGTTCAACCGCGTGAATACTGACCGGGCTATCCGTGAACGCCCGATTACAGACATCTTCACACGGGTGGTAGCAAACGCGCCCGTGAACCGACGGCAACGGATTGTTGCGGACGAGCTCGCGCCAGGCCGCCTCGTAGTTGCCGTCCTGTGCGTGCGCGAGCCACGCCTGGATGTTCTCTCCAGCGGGACACGCATTGTTGCAGGGTGGAAGAAAATCGACGTACTCGGGGCGACGTGTTCGCAGCGCACCCGTACCTCGGCCGTGGCGCGTGAGATCAGCGCTTTGTGTCAGGTCTTTGAATTTCATAGTAGGCGCCAATCATAGCGATCGGGTACCACAACGTCATTAGTACTATTACTATCGGAATATGCTTTACCGAAGCTCCCTCATGATGTACGTCGCCGCCATCCTCCTCCTCTGCGGGCAGCAGGCGATCGGGGCTCAGTCAGGGGCTCAGCCGGGGAGCACCTGCATCCAATGCCATCCCGCAAAGCGCAGCGGTTTCGCCGAGTCGCATTCATTCGGGGCAGATAATTGCACTATCTGCCATGGCGGCGATGACACATCTGATACAGCGCATGACTCCCACGCCGGAATGACCGGGTTCCCCGGGTTGCTCGACAATGCCGCGCGGGCATGTGGTAGTTGCCATGCCGACAAAGTCGAGTCGGTCGGCAACAGCCTGATGCACACCGGCCGCGGCATGGTAAGCGTGACAAGGAAGATTGTTGACGGCCACAAGGGCGATGAAACCAGCACAAACCTGCAGTCGCTTGGTCACAGTGCGGCGGACTCCATGCTGCGCAAGCTCTGTTCCAGTTGCCACCTGGGTCAGGAGAAGACCACACACCAGCTCGATCCGGTTCGGGATCGCGGCGGCGGCTGCCTGGCCTGCCACATCAACAGCTACCCCGAGGACGCTCATCCCGCGCTGACTGCCAGCGTATCGGACGCACGATGTTTCGGTTGCCACTCCCGCTCTGCACGCATCTCGCTGAGCTATACAGGCCTGGCTGAAATCGATCCGGCAACCGCCAGGCAACGAGAGTCACGACTGCGCCTTCCCGATGGGCGGCACGTGGAGCGAAAACCGGCCGACATACATTTCACAGCAGGTATGAACTGCATCAGTTGCCACAAAGGCTCCGACCTGATGGGCGACGCCGGCGATGCCGTACACCAGCGTGACGCGGTCGAAAGCCGTTGCGTGGATTGTCACGAAGTAGAACGTGCGACAGGCCAGCCGCACGATCCCGATCATGAGCGGCTCGAGTGTTCTACCTGCCACAGCCAGTGGGCACCGCAATGCTTTGGCTGCCACATGCAATACGATCCCGACGGCAGGCAATGGGACCACACCGAACAGCAGGAGACTGCGGGGCGCTGGCACGAACAGCGATCTGATTTTCGCAACGAGCCGGGAGCGCTGGGCGTCAATGCCATGAACCGCATCGAGCTGTTCATTCCCGGAATGATCATGACACTTGTCCATCCGGATTGGGACGGCGAAAAATTTGTGCGTATCTTCGCACCCATATCACCGCACACCACCGGACCGGCGCGATCATGCGAATCGTGTCATCGCTCAAGTGTCGCGCTGGGTCTGGGCCAGGGAACGGTCGACTTTCGCGACGACCGGATTAACTTCCTGCCCGCTCATCAATTGTTACGCGACGGGCTGCCCGCTGATGCGTGGACCAACGTCGGTGGAACTGCGGGTGGCCGAGCGCCGCTGAGCGGGCAGCGCCCCCTGAACGAGGAAGAAATGGAAGCCGTGCTAACGGCTCCTCTGCCCTGATCGCCCCTAACAACCCTCCTCGGCGGGAGGCGGCAAATCGTCGCTTTCTTCTATTTCTTCGAACACAGGCGGCACGAACGGTTTACTGCTGTCGCTACGCTCAAACGTCGCGGCATCCGACCGTTCACCCACGAAGTAGCAACTTAACGCGCGCTGCTTCGCAACCTGGAGGCTCTCCCCGTCAACGGCCGCGGATGATATGTCCGGATTGAGAATATTCTGATGCCAGGCGTTGTAACCGCCAGCCAGCAGGTGCGCATCAATTCCTGACAGGCGCAGCATGACCGTCGCTTTGGCCGCATTTTCCGAACCATTGGAATACACAATGACCTTGCGATCGGTTGGCAGGCTCGCCAGCACTTCCGAAGTTACAAGTTGTGCAAGCGGTATGTTGACGGCATCTCCGATCCTGCCGCTCTCAAAATCTGCGGGCATGCGGACATCAACAAGCTTGAAATCGCCGCGCCCCTCGATGATCGCGGCAGCCAGGTCCTCGACACTCATTCTATCGTCCTGCCGGGCCGCCGCCTGGGCAACGTCGGCCAGCGCGACTTGCGCCTTGTCTGATGGACCGCAAGCGGCAATAGATGCGATCGACATCGAAAGTAATGTCGCTTTAAGGCCTTTCTTCATGCAAACGCTCCAGCAATTCCGAACTATATTGGGTTTCGTAGTGAGTCCACGTGCTCTCCTGGCCGGCATCCAGCACAACATGTCGCAGCGCATAACCGCCAATCAGAACCAGCACAGGCGCAAGCATAGCAAGCGACTTGCTAATACCTGAAATCTCGAGGATCTCCAGCAATGCCGGTATCAACAATCCGATACCGACGAACAATACCCAGAATTCGATCGTATAGGATCCGCCCATGATGATCTGCAGTGCGTCAATATGCTGACCCGATCCGGATGCCAGGCTAATCAGGGACAGCGCGACCAGGGCAATCTCGGCGAATATCAGCGCCAGGTCCAAGCCCGTAAATAGCTCTTTTTCACTCTTCTGCCGCGCAACCAGCACCACCAGCGCTGCCGCAGTGGACATGCCCGACACCAGGAACAACAGTCCAAGCACACCGGAATTCCAGAACGGCCTGGCACCGAATGCGCTCAGCAGGATTCCGGTATAGATTCCCAGTGCGACTGCGAAAGGAATGACTGCATACGCGATCGCAGTCCGATTTCGTTCACACCAATCCAGGAGCAAGCGCCCTGGAGTTAGTTTGTCGACGTGTGACGCGAGGGATGAATACCCGCTGCGGAATGTCGACAGTATCTGCAAGACCGAGAATGGATAGACGACAATCAGAATCCAGGCACCCCATGACATTGGCGACGTGATTTGAAATGCCGTGTAGAAGCGGTAGACGAAAAGCTTGTGTTCCAGATCCAGAAACAAGGTTGTCATGCCAATCGACAGAGCGATCGGTGCAAGCAGCGCGAGACGTGTGGCAGCAAAGGGAGCCACATGCTCTTTGTTGCGCACCGTCATCAAGGCGGCGAAGAACATTATTCCCGCCGTCAACCCGCCCATGAACAGGTACATCGCCACTTCCCAGGTCCAGATGTGCAGGCTGGGGTCGATCAGCGCATTTTCTCTCGCAGTAACGAGTAGTTCTTCCGACATTCCGTCTGGCCCTTAAATCAAATAGTAGACATTGGGATCATTGCCCGTTTCCGGCTTGAGCACCTTGTGCTCACGTGTCTTCAACAGGTGATTGACCTTGCTGTGTGGATCGTCGAGTGAGCCGAAATGCATGCAGCCGGTCGGACAGCTTGAAACACACGCAGGATCCAGCCCTTTTTCGACGCGATGATGGCAAAACGTGCATTTGTCGATGTAGCCGTCGGGGTGCATGACAAGGCGCGCATCATAGGGACACGCTGCGATGCATGCTTTGCACCCGGTGCATTTCTCCGGCTCCACCAGCACGATGTTCGTGTTGTTCCACAGGTGACTGGCACCGGTCGGGCACAAGGTCACGCACGTCGGGTTGGAGCAGTGATTACATCGCTCGGAGCGAAACTCGGTCTTTAGATCCGGGTACGTCCCACTGGTCGCCTCGACCACCCAGTCCCGGTTCAGCCCTGCCGGCACTTTGTTCTCGGTCTTGCAGGCAACCACGCAGTCGCCGCAGCCAATGCAGGTGCGCGTATCGATAACCATAACGAAGCGAGTCATGAGCTACTCTCCGCCGCTGGCTGCTTGACGAAGGTCACGAAATTGCCGCGCATTCCCGTGCCTCCCATGATTGGATCAACCTTGATATTGGTCATCAATTGCGAATCATCGGCGCCGGCACCAAAAGTGAGCCGCAGACGCTTCGACTTGTGCCCGAAACCGTGGGCCATGAATACCGAGTCAGGCCCGATTCGCTCGGTCACCCGAACCCTGATCCGGCCGCTGATCGCACCTTCCCGCGAGGCGAGCCTCACATAGTCGCCGCTCTTCAGCTCGTATTCGTTCGCGACCAACGGATTGACCCACAGCTGGTTTTCCGGCGCGAGCTGGAACAACAATGGATTGTTAGTGGTCTTGCCGAAGGTATGCGCTGGCATCCGGCCATAGTTGAGACGATAAAAGCCGACAGGAACGGGTTCCGGCGGCGTATACACAGGCATGGGATCAAATCCCTTGTCCGCCAGTTGCTGCGAGTAGAGTTCGATCTTGCGGCTGGGGGTGAAGAACCGGACGTTCTGGCCATCCCGGAAATACAGGGGGCGCTTGCGGGGGAAATTCTTCACGCCGATCTTCTGCATCTCGTCGAGTGAGCTACCGACCTGCCGCAGTTCCCAGTCGAGCTTCTCGGCGTAGTCGTTCCAGGGGAAGTACTCCTGCAGCCCAAGGCGCTCACCCAGTTGCTTGGCAATCCACCAACCGGGCTTGCTTTCGTACTTCGGCTCGAACGCCGGCATGCGCAACGCCAGTGACGGGTGCCGCTCTCCAGAGTTTCGAATATCGTCGTAGCGCTCGAGGTAGGTGCATTCCGGCAGGATGACATCGGCGTAGCCCGTCATTTCCGACGGCATGGTTTCGACGACGACCAGGAGATCCAGCGCATCGGCTGCTGCTTTTAGCTTGGCCGCAACACCCGGAATCGTCTGCGGTAAATTGGTGCCGTAGACTATCCAGCCTTTGAAGAACGCATCGTCACCAGACGACGCTTCGATAACACCATTCGTGACACCCTGGCTCGCGAACGGCCATTTACCCGGGTATGCGTCGCCGGTCTTGAACTTCGGTTTCGGGTACTCGGGCAGCGGATAATGCGGCAGATCCACTTTTTCGGGAATGTAGAAGCCGCCCTTGCGATTCCAGCTACCCAGCAGCGCGTTGAGCATCGCGATTGCCCGGCTACGCTGCGTGTCGTCGCCGTACCAGGACGTGTGCCGGCCGGGATGTACAACGGTTGCCGGCGCCGCTTTTGCCATCTCGCGAGCCGTTTCGCGAATGATTTCAGGTTTGATACCCGTTTCGAGATACACCCACTCAGGCTTGTACTGGCGCACGTGCTTTGCGAGTTCTTCAAAACCGATCGTGTAGCGCTCGACATACTCCTTGTCATAAAGGTTCTCTTCGATGATGACGTTCATCCACCCAAGCAGGAGCGCAATATCGGTGCCTGGCCTGATTGGCAGCCAGTGTTGCGACTTGCCCGCCGGGACAGAGAATCTCGGATCGACAGTGATCAGCATCGCGTCCTTGTTGATCGCATCAGCAAGGGTTTGCACCTGGGCATTGTGCAGGTTCTCACCAATGTGCGAACCCAGCAGGACGATGCAACGCGCATTCGCCATGTCGGTGCGCTCCGGCGAGCTCGCCGGTTCACCGAAAGTCAGTCGGAAACCGACATCGCGTGGGCCGCGGCATTGTGCAAACGCGGGCTCGGCATGACTGTCGGAACCAAACGCGCGCAACATGTGCAGGAAATGATGACCGCCGGCGCCATGATGCAGCAGCGCCATCCGCTCCGGCCCGTAGGTGTCGGCGATACCCTGCATCTTCGTCGCAATGAACTGCAGCGCCTCGTCCCAGGAAACTTCCTGGAACGTCTGGCGCCCGTCGACGGTGACCCTCATCAACGGCTTTTGCAGTCGGTCAGGATCAAGATACGCACCGGGACCACCCGTGCCTCGTGTGCAGAGACGCCCGCCACTATGAAGATCGTCCTTGTTACCGGTGATCTTCCAGAGCTCGCCGTCCTCCTTGTAAACGTCCCCGGCGCACTTCCAGAAACACATGTCACAGACGGTAGGCGTCTTGCTGACAACACCCGTTCCCGGCAAGGGCTTGCTCGTGCAGCCACCCAGCATCAGGGCCGGCGACACCACGGCACCGCTGCCCAGCAGCGTCGAGACCTTTATGAACTCGCGTCTCTTCATGGCGCCATACCCGTCATATCGGCTTTCGGCACAATGTAATAGGGCGTCTCAACGGTGTCATCGATGAAAGACTCGGTCGGGAAGAAGGCGAAGATGATGCCTACTGCAATTGCGATGGCCACAAGCGCTCCCTGCAATTTCATGAAGGGCCGTGACTTTGTGAACGTATCCTTCTCGCCCCAGACGAGGTCCTGCACGAAGATCATCGAGATTGTGCCGACCACTGCGACGATCACGATGACGAGTACGGTCGCTCCCAGCCCGATTCCCATCCATTGGTCGAGCCGGAATGCACCCATGTAATCGCTGTTAAAGAAGTCGCCCCAGACCGGGAAGAAGTCTCCGAAAACAAGGCTGCCAATGAGGAAACCACCGACAAAGACGATGCCGTCAATTTTGCCGGTCGCAACCGCGGCAATCGCCGTACCTGGACAGTAACCACCAATGACCATGCCCACGCCGAACAGCACGCCACCCACCGCCATCGGCAACAGGTAGGTTGGCAGCATGTAAACAAGAGAAATATCGATCAGACCCGCGAGGCTCATGCCCCAAAGCCCGAGCATGCCGGTCACAATCGCGGAGAACATTACTACGGGAACACCTACGTCCTTGAAATAGAACGCCCAGGCGATCCGGCGTGAGTCGGTAAACCCGGCATGGAACAATGCGTAGCCGAATATGAAGCCGATCGGGATGGCCAGCCACAGGTTCATGGCCGCCGAGATGACGCCAGTCTTGGCGAAGGGAGCTGCTAAATCCATTGTTTTCTCACAAACCAGGCAACCATCCAGCCGCCAACGAATACGCACATCAGGAATACCCATGCACCGACCGAAAGCTCGGCCCCACCAACCAGGCCTTGCCCGCTCGTGCAGCCTCGCGCCAGGCGAGCTGCAAATCCGGAAATGATGCCGCCGAACAACGCCAACAGCAGGCGATTACTGCTACTGATATTCGGCCCTCGCAGGATCTCGACACGCAGTTCGCCGCTAAGCCAAGCCGCAACGAAAGCGCCGATAAGCAGTCCAATGAGGATAAATACGACGTAGTCGTTGAGTGGATGTGCGCCGCCCGCGAAATACTTGCCGAAATAGGCACTCTGTTCGGTCGCTGCCGGGAACAGGCTGTGCTGCACCCAGGCAACGAGCCGGGTCATCGCACCACTCGCACCAATGCCACGACCCGCGACGACGAACGCCAGGAGCATGCTGATCCCGATGAGGATGCCGGCCGGTATCGGTGGCCAGCGCGTGCCGAATTTCATGTTTCACTCCCTTATGGGCTGAGATCCAAAACAAGTGAAATATACATTAGGAACATCTAATTTAATCGCAGTACTTTCACGTATGAAAATCAGTTTCTTTTGCAACTAATATACGATCATGAAGACGATCATTGAGCCGTTTCGCATCAAGATGGTTGAGCCGATCAAGCTCACCTCACGCGAAGAGCGTGAGCAACTGATCCGCGATGCCCACTACAACCCGTTCCTGCTCCGCGCAGAAGACGTCATCATCGACCTGCTGACCGATTCGGGCACGAGCGCAATGTCATCCGACATGTGGGGCGCGCTCATGCGCGGCGATGAGTCCTACGCAGGCGCCCGCAGCTGGTACCGCTTTCGCGACGCGGTTACAGACATATTCGGCTTCAAGCAGGTGATTCCAACGCACCAGGGTCGGGCGGCTGAACACATTCTGTTTGGCGTGATGGTAAAACCCGACTCCATCGTGCCGAACAACACGCACTTCGACACGACGCGCGGCAATATCGAGTTTGTTGGCGGCACCCCTGTCGACCTGCCCTGCGCCGAAGCTGACGACCTCGACTCCGACTACCCGTTCAAGGGAAACATGGATATCGGGGCACTGGAGAAACTCGTCGCCGAGTACGGGCCAGAGCGCATTCCGGTGATCATGGTGACGATCACGAACAATTCCGGCGGTGGGCAGCCCGTATCAATGGCGAATATTCGCGAGATCAGCCGCATTGCCAGGGCTGCCGGCATTCCTTTCTATATTGATGCCTGCCGCTTTGCCGAGAACGCACACTTCATCAAGCATCGTGAGAAAGAATTCGCCGATGCCGCACCCATTGATATCGCGCGTGAAATGTTCAGTTATGCGGACGGCTGCACGATGTCGGCGAAAAAGGACTCATTTGCCAATATCGGTGGTTTTCTTTGTAGTAACGACGCCGACCTCGCACTTCAGGAACGCAACATTCTGATCATGACCGAGGGCTTCCCGACTTACGGCGGGCTGGCAGGACGGGATCTCGAAGCTATCGCAGTCGGACTGCACGAGACGCTCGATGAGCACTACCTTGACTACCGCCTGTTATCGACGCGCTACGTTGTCGAAAGACTTCGCGAATCCGGCATCCCCGTAATGGTGCCGGCAGGCGGACACGCGGTCTACCTGAATGCAAGGCGTTTTCTGCCCCACATCGAGCCGCTGCAATACCCGGGACAATCCCTGGCTATCGAGCTGTACATCGAAGCAGGTGTACGCGCCGTCGAAATTGGTACTGTCATGTTCGGCCTCGACGCGCACACTGGCGAAGAGAGCCCGGCGCGTCTCGACCTGGTGCGACTGGCGATTCCGCGGCGTGTTTATACCCAAAGCCACATGGACTACGTGCTGGAAGCAATAAACCTGGTCTGGCAACGTCGCGAAAAACTTCGTGGCATGAAGATAGTCAAAGCGCCAAAATTTCTGCGGCACTTCACGGCACATTTCGACTATGTCTGAACTCAGAATCCGGTAACCGATCCTCTCGAGAAACTCGAAATCCTCATTGCGATGGAATTTTGGTCGCCTGCCAGGCAACGACCTTCCAAATACCATTCCGCTTCAAAAACGTGCCCGTATTGAAGTAATAGAGCGCCTCGCCACCGGACGCCGTATCCGTAGGTGTACCTACGAGCTTGAATGCGACAATTGCAGTATCTCCGTAGAGACGAACATCAACATCCTCACCGCTGTAAACGACAGCGGGCTCGGCATCACCCTCTTCGACATCCTCGCCACTCGACTCGAAGCCTTCCATGATCTCGGCTTTACCAAACCGCAGTCCGGCTGAGGAACTGTAGACCAGATCTTCCGCCCAGAATCGCTCGTGCGCAGCTTCCTTGTCCGAATTTGCGAGGAAATCCTGTAGCAACGCTGTCAGTTCTTCGGCATCGGATGCCACCGCAGGTTGTGCGAGCAGTACAGCAACTGTGAGAAGCAAAGCCTGAACGATCCTGGTCATATCCTGTTTTCCTTTCTCGAATGCGAAAAGCCTGCGGCAACTGCGTATTTCGGCACTTCGAGCAATAGCGGTTCAATTGAATTGGGTAAGTGCCACCATATAACGAGAAACCATCGGGAGGAAACTGTGTATGTCTGATCTGTTCCACCCGATTACCGTTCAACAACTTGCCCGATGGCTTTTCGGTGAACTCGACGGTCATGACTCCGCCTTCGGCATTCCCCGCCAGTACTTCTTCACACCGAATCTAAAAGCACCCTACCGAACCGAGGTATTCGGGCAAGCGCTCGATACGCCGTTCGGGCCCGCAGCCGGCCCGCACTCGCAGATGGCGCAGAACATCATCGCAGCCTGGCTCTGCGGGGCGCGCTACATCGAGCTGAAGACTGTGCAGACGCTGGATGAACTCGACGTCAGCAAACCGTGCATCGACATGGAGGACGAAGGCTACAACGTCGAATGGTCGCAGGAATTGAAGGTCCACGAGTCATTCGAGGAGTATCTGCGCGCCTGGGTACTGATACACGCCCTGCACCGCAAACTGGGATTCCCCGGGGACGCCCCGGCTGTCGTGTTCAACCTGAGTGTCGGCTATGACCTTGCCGGTATACAACAGGACAACATGCAGTGGTTCCTGGACCAGGTCAGCGACTGTTCGAGCCGCAAACAGGAAATCATCGACGAGGTTGCCCGATTCTGTCCGGCCGTGCGCGACATCGAGATCCCGGATCGCCTGTCCAACAACGTCACGCTGTCGACTATGCATGGTTGTCCACCCGGAGAAATAGAGGGAATTTCCGAGTACCTGCTGCGGGAACGACGACTGCACACAC
>Ga0316187_10001244_pt1 | contig 21758 bp, 24 predicted proteins | sample CroRivburrow1_MG_FD_204927 | JGI IMG/M metagenome (GOLD analysis project Ga0316187, IMG submission 204927) | Coastal sediment microbial communities from Maine, United States - Cross River worm burrow 1 | ecosystem: Environmental > Aquatic > Marine > Coastal > Sediment | place: USA: Maine...
TGGATGTCACCCTAAGGATTTCCGGATTTTTTCGTGATGCCTTTCCTAACGTGGTGAAGTTATTTGACGCGGCGGTAAAGGCCCTTGCCGACTTGGAAGAACCGGATGCTATAAACACTATTCGCCAACGCATAATAGAGGATCAAGAAAAATTACAAGAGCAGGGTGTCGATGCAACACTGGCGTTTAAACAGGCCAGTTGGCGCGTGTTTGGTTCCAAGCCAGGCGCCTATGGTGCCGGTTTACAAGCCCTCATTGACGAACGTTGTTGGGATGATAAGAACGATTTGGCAAGGGCCTATGTTAATTGGGGTGGTTATGCCTATGACCAACAAGATGCCGGTGTTCAGGCCCATAAGCAGTTTGAAAATCGCCTTGCCAAGATGCAAATCGTATTACAAAATCAAGATAATCGCGAACACGATATATTGGATTCTGACGACTATTATCAATTTCAAGGGGGTATGGCCAATGCGGTGCAGGTCCACGGTGACAAAGCCGCCACAATCTACCATGCCGATCATTCTAATCCTGACATGCCAAAAATCAGAACCTTAAAAGAAGAACTTAACCGGGTCATTCGCTCCAGAGTAGTTAACCCCAAGTGGATAAAAGGCATGCAAAGGCACGGTTATAAAGGGGCCTTTGAAATGGCGGCCAGTCTTGATTATTTATTTGCCTACGACGCGACAACCGATTTAATAGACGATTATCAATACGCCATGGTCTGCGAACAATTATTATTTGAACCAGAGAATCACGAGTTTTTACAAGAAAACAATCCGCAGGCCCTATTAGAGATGAGTGAACGTTTGCTGGAGGCCATTGCACGTGGTATGTGGAACGCACCCCAAGAGGCTAAAGAGCGTTTAGAGCATGTTCTACTCGAAGTAGAGGATAAACTGGAATCGCGATGAACGTACATTTTTTTGATGCTGTCCCGTCAAAATTTAACCTATTTACGTAAGCCTGTGTGACAGTTACGCGGTAGATTATCACAAGTTCCCCGGACATGGGATTGGTATACCCAATTCAAGACGCGCGTGAATACATCCATGTAAGCTCGACTGCCGCTTCCCTGCGGCAGACGGTCTTGAATTGGGTATACCAACCCCATGTCCTAGCTATTTGCCTCGATTCCAAAAGTTAACGGAGCAGCTGTGACAATTTTTAGATTGTTATACATCGCTGGCGGATGTAGAATACTCTGCAACTGCTTGAGCAATCCACTTTTGCTCAATATTGAAATTTCGTGACAATTGATTAAATAATAACCAATTGTCACTAAGATAAAGGATGCTGGATATTATGTCGCACTTGACTGAACTACCCGGAATTACCAAAGTATCTACCCAAACTCAAAGTGAAAAACACAGCTTATCCATTCCCAATCGGACACCTCTAGTGGTCACCGCCTTGTTGGGCGTGGTTATCCTGTTTGCCGTGGGATTTGCACCCATAAATGTTGTGCACAATGCGGCCCATGACGCTCGTCATGTGCATGCTTTTCCTTGTCATTGATTGGTTTATTGCACACACTTTTTTAAGCAAAACCCCATGGACATAATTCGCAAGGTCGTCCTGTCGGCAATATTCTCAGGGATAGTGTCGGGCCTATTTTTGAGCCTCATTCAGAATTTCCAAGTCAATCCCATTATCATTCAGGCTGAACAGCTCGAAACCAACACGGATGTCACTTCACATGAGCACGCAGGTGCCCAACATCATCACGATGCCGCGGCTTGGCAACCCAGTGATGGCAGTGAAAGAACATTTTACACCTATATTTCCAACATTTTTGCCGCAACGGGTTTTGCTTTATTACTCATTAGTTTTATGAGCATGATGGAGCAAAATGTCACTTGGCTAAAAGGTGCTGCCTGGGGTCTTGCCGGATTTGTAACCTTTTTTCTTGCACCAAGCATCGGCTTGCCACCGGAAATTCCCGGCACTGTATCGGCCGCCTTATTAGATAGGCAAGTCTGGTGGTTGTTGGCCGTAATCGGTACGGGTAGTGGTATTGCTGTATTGGTATTTGCACCGAATATGTACAAGACCATAGGTCTGATTTTAGTGATCGTGCCGCAGCTTGTTGGGGCGCCAACGTCGGAACTTTTGACCTTCACGAATACCAATCCCCAAGCGCTGACAGAACTTCAAGACTTATCCGATCGATTTTATCCTGCCGCTACTTTTACAAATGCGATTTACTGGTTGTTTATGGGGGTATTCTCCAGCTTATTGGTGAAGCGGTTTGTTTATCCAAATCCAAATACCCGAGAAATTGTGAGCTAATAATGGCCCACGTGAATCCTGATGTTTTTCCTTTTAGTGCCGTTATTGGTCAAAATAGATTAAAACTGGCCCTGATATTGGCGGCTATCGATCCACAGCTAGCTGGCGTACTAATCTCCGGTTCACGTGGCAGTGCCAAATCCACTTTAGCCCGCGGTTTAGCAGAAATAGGTCCCTATACTAAAGAACATTTTGTCAATCTGCCCTTGGGTACCACCGAAGATAAACTCATTGGTAGTCTGGATCTTAATAAGGTCTTAAAAAACGGCGACGTTGAATTTTTACCGGGATTGTTACAGCGTGCTCATCAGGGTATTTTATATATCGATGAAGTTAATCTGCTAGCCGATCACTTGGTCGATTTATTGTTGGACGTGGCGGCCTCGGGTGTTAACGTCATCGAGCGCGATAGTATATCCCACAGTCATCCAGCAAAGTTTGTTCTTATTGGCACCATGAATCCCGATGAGGGAGAACTCAGACCTCAATTGATCGACCGTTTCGGTCTGTGTGTCATGTTGGAGACTAAGTATAGTGTCGAAGAACGCACAGAAATTGCTAAACGACGGCTCGCTTATGACGATGATCCGGCTGCCTTTAAAACGCTATATGCACAAGAGCAACAACAACTGAGTGACAATGTCATCCAAGCCCAGTCAAACCTAAAGACTATTGAAATCCAAGACCAACAACAAACCTATGTGGCACAACTATGCCAAGAGGCCAATGTGGAAGGTCTGCGTGCTGACATTACCATTATCCGTGCCGCCAGAGCACATGCCGCTTGGCATAACAGGGCGCAAGTGAGCACTGAGGATATTGATCAAGTGGCGGAGCTGGTATTGGTACATAGACGACAAGCGCCTAACAATAGCCATAACAATAAGCAAAACAACAGTAATCAAAGCCAGCCAGGGCACAACTCAAGTACTACGCAGCCCACCGAGTCTCAGTCACAACAATCACAGGCACAGGGTGATTGGGGTGAGATGCCACCGGTCGCGGTAAGTGTAGGCACGACACATCCATTTTTTTCAGTACGCGATAAAAAAAAAGTCTAACAAATCCTGTTAATGGTGAAAGCACCATAAAAGCTTGTCTTAAACATAACATTCAAGCAACACCGGCAAAAACGTCCTCGATGCCGGGCAGAGTTGCGGACCAAAGCGCTCGTGTAAACTGGTTTGCCACCCTGAGCCACCAGGAAAACCACGCGCAAATAAAACGCCTTATTTACCACCCACAAAAATTACCGGGCAAACACTTAGACTTTGTCTTGCTGGACACATCCTCATCCACCTTGAGCAACAACGCCTTAACATCAACATTGGGCATTGTTAAGAGCCTTTGCTCCAGTGCCTATACAAAACGCAATCATTTTGCGCTAACCCACTTTGGTAATAACAATGTGTTAAGCCTGATTAATCCGCGTCGCGCCCCAAAACATATTGAAAAAGACCTGCTCAAAATAAAAGCAGGCGGCGGTACACCCTTACGCAAAGGGTTACTCACGGCCTGCAAAACCTTGAGCAAACTGCAAAAGGAATATTCCAGTCAAACCTTATACGTATTTACCGATGGTCGATCCAGAGAGAGCGTAGACGATGTAACATTGCCCTGTAAGACAGTCATTATTGATACGGAAAAAAATACCATTGCCTTGGGTAAATGCAAACAGTTGGCTACGCGCTTAAATGCAGCCTACATACACATGAATGAAATTAGTCATGACTGAAGATACCGATAAAAGTGAAAAGGCTCTAAGACACCAACAGCGTATGCAACGCAAAAAAGAGGTGATCGACGCTCGAGTGGCCAAGGCAAATACAGAGCAGGGTGTGGTGATATTGCTCAAAGGCACAGGCAAGGGCAAGAGCAGCTCGGCCTTTGGAATGGTAGTGCGGGCCCTGGGGCATGGATTGCGCGTCGGAGTTATCCAATTTATAAAAGGCAAACAGGCCACTGGTGAACGACTGTTTTTACAAGACCACCCAGCCATTGAATACCATGTGATGGGAACCGGCTTTACCTGGGAAACACAAGACCAACAAACCGACATCGCAGCGGCACACGCCGCGTGGGCACAGGCCGAAAAAATGTTGCAAGACGAATCCTTGAGTCTTGTCGTGTTTGATGAGATCACCTATATGTTTAAATACGGCTATTTGCCGACGGATCAAGTTATTGCCGCCATACAAAACCGACCTAAAATGCAAAATGTCATACTCACCGGTAGAACCGCGCCCGAAGAATTAGAAGCAGCCGTGGACACAGTCAGTGAAGTGCGAAACATTAAGCATGCCTTTAGTGCCGGTATTAAGGCGCAAAAAGGAATAGAGTGGTAATATGAAGTCATCCAAACTCTCACCTTCAAAACTCTTACCTCCTAAACTCTTACCATCAAAGAAATGCCCCGCGTTATTTATAGCAGCAACGGCATCGGGTGAGGGCAAGACCACCGTCACCGCAGGCATCGCACGCTATTATTCAAACCAGGGAAAACGCGTTAGGGTGTTTAAAATCGGCCCCGATTATCTTGACCCCATGATCCTGGAAAAGGCCTCAGAAAATTCCGTGTATCCATTGGACTTGTGGATGGTGGGTGAAAAAGAATGCAAAAATCTGCTCTATGAAGCCGCCAGTGAATCTGACTTAATGCTCATTGAAGGCGCCATGGGCCTATTTGACGGCACACCCAGCGGCGCTGACCTGGCAGAATTATTCGGCATACCTGTGATAGTCACCATCAACGCGCGTTCTATGGCGCAGACCTTTGCGGCCGTTGCCTTGGGCATGACAAATTTTAATCCACGCTTAAATATGGCGGGCGTATTAGCCGTGCGCACTCGTAGTGAGTGGCACGATCACGTTATCCGCACGCAACTGTCCGATAAAATAAATTTTCTTGGTAGTGTACACGAAGACCAAGAAGCCGCATTGCCTAGCCGTCACCTGGGCCTAATTCAGGCCAATGAAATAAAACGCCTTGATTGGCGCCTAGACAAGGCCGCCGAGGCCATATCCCAAACCAAGCTTGCCAGCCTACCTGAGCCCTGCGAATTTTCACACGAACCCGTTGAGCCGCCACAACTAGGTGATTTGTCAGGCTGTCGTATCGGCGTCGCCAAAGATGATGCCTTTTCTTTTATCTATCCAGCAAACATAAAATGTCTACAAGCAATGGGCGCTGAAATACAATTTTTCTCACCCCTAAATGATAAGCTGCTTCCAGAAGTCCATAGCCTATGGTTACCCGGCGGCTATCCCGAGCTCCACCTACCACAACTGCATAACAATCAAACCATGTTGCAAAGTATCAAACAACATTACGATAACGGCAAAAAAATCTACGCAGAATGCGGCGGCATGCTCTACCTAGCGCAAACCTTTCAAGACCTAACTGGCAACTCAACAGAAATGGTAGGTATCATACCAGGAACGGGAATCCTAAAAGAAAAGGGCGGCTGCCAAGGCATGCAATCCATCGTCCTACCCCAAGGCAAAATCCGCGGCCACGCCCACCACCGATCCACACTAGAAACCACTTTAAGCCCCATAAATCACGGCCTCCGCACCCGCAGCGACGCCCCCGGCGAAGCCATCTACCAACTCAACACCCTAACCGCCAGCTTCCTCCACGCCTACTTCCCCTCAAACCCAAAAGCCACCGCCAGCTTGTTCGCGTAACGCACCCCACCAAGCACCGTCGCCACCCGTAGCGTGCGCCATGCGCACGAATACCCCGTGAACCCCCCAAACAACACATACGCACAGCACACGCCACACAACCACAAACTCTCAAATCAACGCGAAAAACCCACACAACACCACCCGTAGCGTGCGCCATGCGCACGAATACTCCGTGCCCCCCCCCCAAACAACACATACGAACAACACACGCAACACACCCACACACCCCCAAATCAATGTGAAAAATTCACACAACACCACCCGTAACGTGCGCCACGCGCACGTTTGCACTACACTAACCAACATGCAACACTACAGAAGAGACCACACCCCCGGCGCCACCTACTTTTTCACCATAAACACCCACCAACGCCAACCACTATTAACCACCACTCCATTCTACCAAGCCCTAAAATCCACAATAAAAGAGATAAAAACCCAACACCCCTTCAAAATCGAAGCATTCGTCTTACTCCCAGACCACCTACATTGCATCTGGAAAATGCCAGAAAACGACGCCAATTACAGCATTCGCTGGAGCCAAATAAAACGCAAAGTAAGCCAACGCTGCAAAGAATATTTAAACGAATATACAAACGACTCAATGTCGAAACGCCAAGAAACCGGTCTATGGCAAAGACGTTTCTGGGAACACCGCATAAGAGACGATAAAGATTACGAAACCCATATTAACTATATCCATTATAATCCCGTAAAACACGGATATGTAACCGCAGCCAAAGAATGGCCATATTCAAGTTTTCACACCTTTGTAAAAAAGGGCGTATTGCCACTTGAATGGGGTTCTGTTTATGAATATGAGCAAGGTGCATTCGGCGAAGCATAACGTGCGCACGGCACACGCTACAGCGCTGCACCGTAACGTATACCACGTGCACGTTTTCTCAATCTAAAACAAAAAAAAGGTGACAGATCTATTTTAGCCACTTTTGAAAAAAGTAGGGCCAGGTCTTTCCATGCAATATATTGTTGTATGGAAAGACCTTACCCTGTTTTTCTTTTGCAAAGTGGATTAATCCGCTGCAAGCCTGTGCACGGTAGCGCACAGGCTTAAATCATCAAAGAAAAATCCCTTGCATCTGCTATACTGTGCATGATATGCATACTTTATGCACTTTGAATGTGTGATGAAAAGGCGCTGAAAAATCAGCAAAAACATGGTGTTAGCTTTAGTGAGGCGTTAACGTGTTTTTATGATACCCAGCAGGTGAGCTTTTATGATCCCGACCACAGCAAGGATGACGACCGGGAGATTTTACTTGGTCATTCCAACCAGGCGCGCTTGCTTTTGGTTGTGTTTGCCCTGAGAGAAGATGTTATCCGAATTATCTCAGCTCGTAAATCCACTAAACGTGAGGCAGAAGACTATGCGCGAGGAATATAACTTAAACAAACTGAAAGTAAAACGACGTGGTGTTTTGCCTGGACTACAAGGCGAAGATGTTAAACAGGCGAAAGTACGCATTACGATATCCCTAGACCAAGATGTGGTCGATTATTTTAAACATGCGGCAGAGCAGCCTGGTGCTCTGCCGTATCAAACGCAAATTAATCAGACGATACGAAAAGCGATCGAATCAGAAAACCAAGATAATATCGAAATATTAAAAGCGCAGTTGCTTGAAGATCCTGAATTTTTACGGGAGCTTGCAAAGCATATAAATGCCGCGTAAAAGGGTTTAGGTCAATAACTTTTGCTACACTGAAAAAACGCACCTGGGAGTTTTTTTAGCTTCCGGGACATGACGTCCTCGTTCTGGAAAGTCGGTTAACGGTTCAGCGGCATCAAAGAGCCGTTCAATAAATCGATAAGCGTTTTCCGGTGAATCCTTGGCAATGTAATCTCGAATGGCGGCCATGTCATCCAGGGCCGGTTCGGTCCACTCAACTCGCATTGCCTAAAAACCGCTGTTTCGCTGCTTCTGTGGATGTTACCATAATAAGTCACCTTTGATGAAAAAAGAAAGATAATAGTTTAGTGGATACTGATTCCTAAATAACTTACCCCTGAATGCAGGGCAGAACGCAAGTGAAACCCAGCCAACTGCTGACTTACTTTTTGACTTCTATCAAGTATACTAGGTAACAATAGATGGATAAATCAATAATAGAAGTAATGCATGAAACGGCGAAGGGCCTCCATCGTGCTGGGGCAATGGATGATGTAACGATGCGCGAGTTTGATGCGTTGTGCTTACCAAAAGTAAAAGAGTTTACACCAAACCAAATTAAACGGCTGAGAAACAAGAGCAAGGCCAGTCAAGCGGTGTTTGCAGCGTTTTTGAATACGAGTAAATCCACAGTGCAGAAATGGGAGCAAGGACTTAAGAAACCCAATGGGCCTTCCTTAAAACTGCTGAACTTAGTCGCCCAAAAAGGCATAGAAGTACTTGTCTAAGAGCAAACAGTGCATGCAATTACCCCGAGATATTGTCGAGGCCTGAGGCCGCTTAGGCGACGAATGGCAGGACTATGTCAGGTTGGTTAAACGCGATTACATACATCTGGTCTATCACATGCAGTAATCTACTTTAGTCGCTGCGCGGCGGCTGCGCTGCGATAAGGGAAAATAAAATGAATAAGATTATCGATATGCGGTGCTGCGGTGGGCAACACCCAAAACCAGCACAACTAAATGGTTGTCTTCAATATTGCAAATCATGCGGTAGTCACCGACACGATAGCGCCACAAACCTTGTAGCTCATGGCGTAACGATTTACCAAAGCGGCGGGGATCTTCATCGGTGGCGATACGTTCACTAAAGTAACGTAAAATCTCACGTTGTGTCTGGCGGTCTAGTCGTCGTAACTCACGTCTTGCGCGGTCGTCCCACTCAATCGTCCAGGTCAAGTCCTTGCTCCAACTCGTCTTGCGTCCAGCGTTTAACGGGTTCCTTTAATCGCTCGGTAGCCAAATACATATCTTCCAAATCATCCAAATGCTCCACAATGGCCTCACGTGCGTAAAAAGTTTTAGTACGGCCAGTCTTTTTGGCAAGGTGATCCAGCCGGTCTTCAATGTCTTTGGGTAAACGAATGGCTAACATGATATTGTCCTCAATAGTGCTATACATGTATAGCATAGCATATTTTACTATAAGTTTGCTCCACCCAATGACAATAAATCCCCACCTAAGTCCGTAATTATTGCGCAAGGATTTCAAGCCTAATACCACATATTGGCCGCTAACAAATTGTTAATTAAAAATGAATGAACGTTGAATGAATTAGATTTGACGAATAATAGGGTAAAAAGAAATCTGAATCTTATTGAATAACACTACTACATATCAAATTGTTGCTGTCCTCCCCCTCATATCCATTTGTTCTAATGGGAAATTAACACACTTAAAAATGTGGGAATGCCTTACTTCGAATAATATCAAAAGGGTGTATAATAAAGCCTTTTTGTGTAAGTGATGGATTTTTAACGCATTAATTTGGTGCATAATGAATTATTGTGTTGCAATTGTATGATTTACATGCAGTTCAGTATGAATCTGTGATGCAGTTGATGTATAGATTGGAATATAATGTGCAAATTGTGATTGCTTTGTCAGTCTGAAGGTCCGATCAATACGAAAAAAAATAGTGATTAACTTGCAGGAATTTCCAAAATTCAGGAATATTGGTAGAAATTTAAGGAGCTTTATAAGTTGGGTGAAAATAATTTATTATTACTAGTGTATCTAATACCTGTAGCACTTATATGGTTTGTGCGAGTATATTATTTCCGTAAAAAAAGTGAGAGATTCGAGGCTTACAAACAAAAAAATATTGAAGCCGGATTACTTGAACCCCCATCATTGCATCCTCTAATCGACCGAGACGCCTGTATTGGTTGTAACGCCTGCGCCAAAGCCTGTCCGGAGGGTGAGGGTAAAGTTTTGGCGGTTATCAAGGGTAAGGTCGAGCTTGTCGGACCGACCCATTGTATTGGCCATGGCGCTTGCGCCGTCGCTTGTCCTGTAGACGCCATCAAACTAGTGTTTGGCACGGCGAAACGTGGTATGGATATCCCCGAAGTGGATCAGCACTTTGAATCCAATGCGCCTGGTATATTTATCGCTGGCGAGCTTGGTGGCATGGGTTTGATCGCTAATTCAATAAACCAAGGCAGGCAAGCCATGGAAACCATAGAAGAAAAGAGTAAAAAGATTAAAGGTAACGATTATGATGTTGCGATAATCGGCAGTGGCCCGGCAGGTTTCTGTGCATCGCTTTATGCGCTGGAAAAAAAGATGAAGTATGTCACCATCGAACAGGATTCCCTAGGTGGGACGGTAGCCAACTTCCCTCGAGGTAAAATCGTCATGACTTTTCCGGTCAAACTGCCCTTAGTGGGTAAGGTGAAATTCAAAGAAACCACTAAAGAAGTATTAATTGATTTTTGGCTAAAAATTGCTCGTGAGACCGGTGTTAAAATTAACCAAGGCGAACGCATGACCGCAGTTGTAAAGAACGCTAAAGGTTTTGAAGTGAAAACGACAAAAGGTTCCTATCAGGCATCAACCGTCCTTATGGCCATCGGGCGACGCGGCACACCTCGTAAGTTGGACGTCCCCGGAGAAGATCAGAATAAGGTCGTTTACCGACTAACCGATCCAGCTCAATACAAAGGCCAGCACGTATTAGTAGTAGGTGGAGGAGACAGTGCGTTGGAAGCTGCGATTACTATTGCCGATGAACCGGGTACTACGGTAACTATATCCTATCGAAGCGGCGGCTTTTCACGAGCCAAAGAAGGTAATCAGAAAAAAGTCGCCCAGTCAGAAAAAGACGGTAAACTTAATGTGATACTAAATTCTACTGTCAAAGAAATTCTTAAAGACAAGGTCGTCATCGATCAGAAAGGCAGTGAGCCCATAATAATTCCGAACGAGGCAGTCATTGTTAGCGCCGGCGGTTTACCGCCTACGGGTGTTTTAAATTCTATGGGTATTGAGGTAACGACAAAACATGGAACAGAATGAGTTTTTTGCAAGGTACAAACTTTGTGTCATGTTTTAGCACTGTGATCATTTTGTGTGCTAGGTTGGTCGAGGGGCATAAAACCTTTTTCGGTGGAATCGTAGTACAATATATCCCCGGACATCATATCGTAATACCAGCCATGAATTTGTAGCTTGTTTTGCTCGATGCGTTGTTGTATCCAAGGAAACGTTTCCAGGTTGGCTAATGATATTTCAATCGCCTGCAGCTCGCATGCATGAGCACGCTCTTCGAATGTTTGAAGGTCGCTCCTGGATAAAACTCGCTTGCGGGCTTCATCGGCAATACTCATCCAAGCGGTAATGTATCTGTCCTCATGCTTATTTGCTTTACCCTCCAACAGCGATCGAATTCCACCACAGCGTGCGTGTCCAAGGACGATGACATGTTCGACTTCTAAATTGCATACCGCAAACTGTAAGGCAGAACTGGTGCCATGCCAGACACCCTTGCCCTCGCTTGGTGGCACTAGGTTCGCCACATTGCGTATCACAAATAAATCACCGGGTGTGCTATCGGTAATGATGGCGGGATCAACGCGAGAATCACAACAGGCCACAACAGCGACCTTGGGCGACTGTCCCAAGCGGGCAAGTTCAATTAGCCGTTCAGAATTCTCTTCGTAATATCCATCACGAAAACGGAGGTGTCCAGCGATAAGTTGTTCAATAGCGCTCAATATTTCATTCCTTCTAAAACTTATGGTACGAACAGAATATTATAACATACTGCATGCAAATAGTTGGAAGCGCAAATTCAGATGTTGCAGTACAGAAATCTGACTAGCTGTTGGGTAAGGTAACCACAACTATGGTGCCCGCACCGGGTGTGCTGGAGATTGTTAACTGTCCTCCATGGGCTTCCGCAATCACTCGGCACAAATACAATCCTAGACCATAGCCTCCGGTCTGTCGCTGCCGCGATGCATCAATTCGATAGAAAGGTTCGGTAATATGGGGAAGGTGCTGTTCATCAATACCAGGGCCGTAATCTTGTACACTAATTTGCGCTTTATTCTGTATATGCTTAAGTTCAATCTGTGGTGTACCGGAATCTTTGGGGCTGTGCTTGAGTGCATTGTCTATTAGATTTTTCAATAATAGTTTAATGCGCGCAACGTCTACATCCAACATTAGCTCTGCATTTGGACAAAGAACTTTTAAATTGTGTTGAGAAAATTGTTCTCCAATAAGATCTTGAATTAGATGATTGATGGAAACGGATTCCTTATTTAGCTTTTGGTGTTGTGAGCTTAATCGTTCCGTTTCCAATAGTTCATTTATCAGTTGTTCCATTTCATTGAGGTCACGATTTACTTCGTCACGCTGTTTGGCATCATCTAACAATTCCACGGCTACCTTAGCCCGTGTTAAAGGAGTGCGGAGTTCATGACTAATAGCTAATAATAATTGGCGTTTGGCTTCTAATAATTGTTGAATATCATTGGCCATTTTGTTAATGCTGTTAGCGAGTACTCCCAACTCATCACGACGTTTAATGTGGATCCTATGGGTTAAATCGCCTTGCCCAATTTTGGTAATGCCTAATTGAAGTTGTTTGACGGGAGTAAATAAGCGGCGAATTAAAAAATATAGAAAACCAAGCATGGCCAATAAAATTAATAATGGTAGTACTTTGTTCTTATACCAATGCCCTCGATTATGCGGTACTGAAAATGCGACGGTGTACTCTGGCGAACGGCTGACTAAATATTCACGGCCTTGATATTCGCCGACAGAATAGCTGACACCGTTTTGCTTGAATTGTCTACGGTAATTGATTGCGGCAAGATTAACAGGGTTCTCATTAGAGGACCATTTTTCATTAAGCCCTATAATTTCAATATCAATGGGTAACTTCTGACTTAATGATCTGGCTTTGTCGATACTAGGGGGTGATCCTATATCCGCTACTATGTATTCTAAATACTGCACTAGGTGTGGTCGTATGCTTTCTTTGAAATGACTTCGAAACGCCAAACCCATGGTGCTACCGACCAAAATGACAAATAAAATGGCCATAATGAGAAATAAACTCACCAACTTAATAGAAAGAGAAAATCGAAGTTTAAGCCAATCAGATTTCATGATTTTTTGCCAATAAAACAATAGCCGCTGCCGCGAATGGTTTTAATAAATTCTGTGGGTTTGAGTTTTTGGCGTACTCGGCTTACGAGAATATCCACTGAACGCGTATAAATATCAGCGTCAATGCCTTTTAGCTTATTCAGTATCTCGTCCCGGGTGAAGGTTTTGCCAGGATTTTGGCCTAATAATTCCAACAATTGGTACTCTAAGGTGCTAAGTTCCAATGTTTTCCCATCAAGGTTTACTTGACGTAGTTCAGTGTCGATACATAAAGACTCAAAATTTAATAGCGTGTGGGCTTGTGGGGAATGATTGGCACGCTTTAATATACTATGAATACGTGCCAGTAATTCCCGGGGCTCGAAGGGTTTAGGTAAATAATCGTCGGCACCGAGTTCTAGCCCAACAACTCTATCCATGACATCACCTCGCGCTGTTAACATAATAATGGGAATGTCACTGGTTTTGCGTATGACTTTACACACCTCAAAACCATCCATTTCCGGTAGCATGATATCGAGAATCACAAGGTCTATATTTCCATTGCCCAGCTTCGCCAAGCCGTCGCTGGGTATGGTCGCGTTGTCCAGTTCCACGTTAGCTCTTTCAAAATATCGGCCAAGTAGTTCGGCTAAACGTTGATCGTCGTCAATTAATAATACCCGAGGCATTGTCAATCCCAATGTTTAGTGATGCAATAATTTCGCATAAGCTATTTGTCTCGGTGGTAAATACAAATGACTAGGTTAACAGATGTTGACGTTGCATTAAATCAAATATTTAATGCAACGTCTGGGATGTTCTAGTCGATTTGCAAGTGACATAGACTAGTCAATTAATGATGCCAATATTTTCCATGGTGCTCCATGCGCTCCTTGATCTCTTCACGAAGCTTGGCTTGTTGTTCCGCGGTTAAGCTGTCATAAAAATCGCCTAAGGCGCTAACTACCTGGGGAGCTTTTTCGTTGACAGCCTGGGTGCGTTCACTAACCATGTTTAATACCCGGTCACGATCCAAGGCAGGTTGTTCTAATAGTTCATTGACTGCTTGTTTGGTTTCTTTTCTTTTAGACACCATGTCCTGACGTGCAGCAAGTATTTGGTCTTTTAATGCATTGAGTTTGACGTTTTGGGCATCATTTAGAGCCAATTCTTTACTTACTTTGTCGACCATATATTCGGCGCGTTCTTCCGGAGAGGAAAAACGATGTCCGCATGCAACTATAGTACTGACCGTGGCGGCGCCAACGATTAAAATAACAATCCGTTTTGCTGAAAGTTTCATGATTTTATCTCCTGTGTGGTTAATGTCTATGGTCTAAATGTAGCGCTTAAGGTCGACAGTAACCTAACATGAGAGTAACGAATTGTTTCAGATTGTAACAAGGGCTTGGGTATTGTTTGTAAGGGCAAATCGCCTTAATTTTTTGGCGGAGAGGGAGGGATTGATTCGCGACCTCCTTGTCGCTCACCCCTACGGGGCAGCTAAAGCTGTCCAAATCGGCTTTCCTGCCGATTTGTCAAACCCTCTATTCGGGTTCTCATCCCTCCCACAGTTACCGTGATAGGTTATGTATTTTTAACTTTTGGTTTTTGGCGGAGAGGGAGGGATTCGAACCCTCGGTACGGGTTAGCGTACACACACTTTCCAGGCGTGCTCCTTCGACCGCTCGGACACCTCTCCATTAAATCGTTTTACTAATAAACCTTCAGCTTACAATGCATCCCTAATATATTGAAAAGAATCCCTATGGGTTCTTTACTTTTTATAACGAGGGAGGGATAGATGCAGGCCATCCCTGGCCTGCCCCCTACGGGCGGCTTGCAGCCGTCCAAAATTGTTCCAGACAATTTTGTCGAACCCTCGGTACGGGTTAGCGTACACACACTTTCCAGGCGTGCTCATTCGACCGCTCGGACACCTCTCCGGAATTATGCAGTTTGTTGATATGTGTCTGAAAATTTTATGATTATCAGAGTTGTAGGGTTTATACACCTTATGTAAATCAACAAATGGCAAAACCGCGACAGATTAAACTAGTTTTACCTTCTGTGCAATCTAAATCCATTGTCCAGGTAGCGTGGGCTTGGGTAACTTTATTGTATCTACTCATTTTCTTTTTTTTTTTAATTTTACTAATCTAAAGAATTTCTATAAATAATAATTGGATACAGTTATTTTTCGACCGGCCATCCATGGGTTCACTGGGCTGGATTTCTTCTTGGATTTTGTCTTAAGCCACTCAAGTTTAGAACCTTTTTGCCGATAGTTTTCACAACTCGGTTTTTGTCTTTAAATAGATACCTATGAAATTAATTATTGGCTTTATCATTGTTTCCGGTTGTGTAATGGGTGGATTTATTTTATCCCATGGCGAGCCGATGGCTTTGTGGCAACCCTATGAGTTATTAGTCATAGGTGGCGCTGCTTTTGGTGCCTTTGTCATTTCAAATCCTGGCAAGGTTATAAAGTCCGTATTTGCTTCCATTCCACTCATGTTAAAGGGCTCTAAGTATGACAAAGCGCTTTACCTGGATTTGTTGGGTTTAATGTTTGATATTTTTACTAAATCTCGCAAAGATGGTTTGATGGCCTTGGAAGTGGATATTGAAACGCCCAAGGAAAGTCCGATTTTTAAAAAATACCCCAAGATATTAGCTGACCATCATGTTCTGGATTTCATTTGTGACTATTTGCGTCTAATGGTGGGTGGCAATATGAATCCCTTCGAACTGGAAAACCTCATGGACGTCGAATTAGAGACCCATCACCATGAATCGGGTCAGGCCCATAACGCACTGACTAAAGTTTCTGATGCTCTGCCGGGCTTTGGTATTGTTGCAGCGGTATTGGGTATTGTAATAACAATGGCCTCAATCGGTGGTCCGCCGGAAGTCTTAGGCGCGCATGTTGGTGCAGCACTGGTAGGTACATTTTTGGGGATTTTGTTGGCCTACGGTTTTGTAGGGCCAATGGCGGCCAGTTTAGAGCATATTAGTGGAGAAGAAGCTAAGTTTTTTGAGTGTATTAAGGTCTGTTTAATGGCCAGTTTAAACGGTTATGCGCCCCAAATCGCTGTGGAATTCGGCCGTAAAACACTGTATTCAACGGAAAGGCCAGGTTTTATGGAGCTCGAAAATCACATTAAAGGAAAAACATAGACACGTCGCTGTTAAATCTTCAGTTTGGGGATCAGTGACACTGAGTATATAAATGGATTCTGCACAGCCCATCATTGTTAAGCGAATAAAGAAGGCTGCTCATGGCCACCATGGTGGCGCGTGGAAAGTGGCGTTCGCTGATTTTGTGACGGCCATGATGGCGTTTTTTCTCCTTATGTGGCTAATGGGCTCCACATCTCAAGCGGAGCGTGATGCAATCGCCCATTATTTTGAAAACCCAAGTGCTATACAAGGTCCTGGCGGTGCAAGCACTAGTATGATCGAACTGGGTACTTCGACTAACAACCAAAATACAGATGGATCTAATGATTCACAAAGTTCCGACAATAACGGCACAAATTCGAAAAGCAAGTCAGCTTCGGAAGAAATTGAAGTGGTAAAAGATAAGCAACGTCTAGATTCATTAAAACAAGATCTTGAAGAGGCAATTAATGCGAGTAAGGCATTAAATCCCTTTAAAGATCAATTATTGTTGGATATTACAGCTGAAGGACTACGCATACAAATTATCGACAAAGAAAACCGGCCGATGTTTGATAGTGGCAGTTCCCACCTCAAGATCTATACCGAAGCAATTTTACTTGAATTCAGCAAAATAATTAACAAAGTGCCAAATAGAATCAGCTTAACCGGACACACAGACGCAACAGTCTACTCAAGTACACGTGGCTATACCAACTGGGAGTTGTCTACCGACAGAGCCAACGCATCTCGACGTGCCTTGGTGAAAGGTGGGCTCGATAAGAGCAAAGTTGCAAAGGTGGTGGGTTTGTCTTCAACCGTACTTTTTGATAAAAGTAATCCAAAAAGCCCAGTAAATAGAAGAATCAGTATGATTGTACTTAACAGACAGGCAGAACAAGCATTAATCAATGATGGCAATTTGGATGTTTCTTCAAGTCAGGGATTAGGCGCAGCCATAATGCCGTCTAAGACGCTGTCTAAACCTGATTTGTTAGGAGAACGTAAATCTCCACAACCCAATGGATCCAAACCATTGCCTTTAAATAGCCCATCAATTAAAAAGAAGCCAGTTACTTTGGGTAAATTACCCAATAAAAATTCCAAACCGACGAAGCTGCCAAAGTCCAGAAAATCATCCATCGAGCCAATTAGACTACCTATCAGCGTTAAATAGAGCCTGACTGAAGCCGGTATTGAAAATTGGGTTTGGTATTGCTGTAAATACAGTTACAATATGGGCGCTTGTAATGAGTCTTTAAACTTTGGTTTACTAAGAAAAAGAGTGGGTAAAATCTAATGTCAGGGAATTCAATAGGTCTTCTGTTTAGCGTAACCAGTTTTGGCGAGAGCCATGGTCCAGCTATTGGCTGTATTGTTGATGGATGTCCTCCCGGCCTGGCATTGGAGGAAAAGGATTTGCAGGTCGATTTGGATCGTCGCAAACCAGGCCAGTCTCGATTTACCACGCAAAGAAAAGAAGCGGATACCGTACAAATATTGTCAGGTGTCTTTGAAGGAAAAACCACCGGTACTCCCATTGCCTTGGTCATTCAAAATACTGACCAAAAATCCAAAGACTACTCTAATATTATGAATACCTTTAGGCCTGGGCATGCGGATTACACCTACGAACAAAAATATGGTATCCGAGATTATCGAGGGGGCGGGCGCTCTTCAGCAAGAGAAACGGCGATGCGTGTGGCGGCAGGTGGAATCGCCAAAAAGTATCTGCGTGATCATTTTGGTATGGAGATCCGCGGCTACTTAAGCCAATTAGGAGACTTTCAAATTGCAGAATTTGACTGGGATCAAGTTGAAAAGAATTCATTTTTTTGTCCTGACGTCAGTTTGGTGCCCAAATTGGAGACCTATATGGATGAATTACGTAAAGAAGGCAATTCCATAGGTGCTAGAATAAATGTTGTTGCTTCGGGTATGTTTCCTGGATTAGGGGAACCCATTTTTGATCGCTTGGATGCAGACATTGCCCACGCCATGATGGGTATTAATGCGGTAAAAGCCGTGGAAATTGGTGCAGGATTTAAGTCGGTCGTACAAAAAGGTACGGAACACCGAGATGAAATCACACCAGATGGTTTCCAAACCAATAATGCCGGGGGTATTTTGGGTGGTATTTCATCCGGTCAAGATATTTTAGTGAGTATTGCCTTAAAACCTACTTCAAGTTTGCGTCTGCCTGGTCGAAGTGTATCGAAGCAAGGCGAACCAACCGAGGTGATAACCAAGGGTCGGCACGACCCTTGCGTGGGAATACGAGCGACTCCTATAGCTGAAGCAATGCTAGCTATAATTATTATGGATCATATGTTACGAGACAGAGCGCAAAATGCTGATATTAAGAGAACAACACCAATTATTCCGGCTGGTACCTATTGATGAGTGTAATCTAAGCAATGACTAATATAATAAAAATGGATCGTTTTGGTGTACTTTGGTTTGCCATTCTGTATACAGCGGTATTGCTGACCAAATGGGCATACCTCTCTCCAGTAATTCAAGAAAATGAAGACTGTTATCTTTGCGTGATTGCGATTCTAATAGGATTGGCTCTAATAATCCCCTTAATAATGACAGCTTTATGGGAATTGTGGTCAGAAAAACTAGGAAAAGGTCTGTTTTTTCTGTTTATTATGTGTGTCACTAGCTTAGGTTGTGCCTTTCTCATGGATTTAGCGTCAAAGGTTGTGATTGGCAAACTTTATTACGGCGGTATTTTGGCTTGGGATGACGCACAGTTAAGCTATTTGTTTGAAGATTTTTTACATCATTGCGCAGGATTGTTTTTGGCAACATTGATGATTTATACTACTTTTCGTATTGCGATCAGTTCTGAATTTGTCGATCGTAAAATGGTGATATCGGTCAGCCTGATTTTGTTAGCGATGTCTAGCTCGTTATTGGTAATAGGCCTGTTATTGTATTAACAAAATAGAAATAAGCACTTATTAACGAAGCATAAAAATAGTGCATTAATAATTTTATGCCATATTGGCGATTATCTGGGTTTTATCTTTTCTTTTTTGCGTCTTTAGGCGCGCTCATTCCGTATTGGAGCTTGTATCTTAAATCGCTGGGCTATAGTGCTCAGGAAATTGGTATCTTTATGGCCATTATAATGGCCACAAAAATAATTTCTCCCAATATCTGGGGTTATATTGCCGACCGTACCGGACGACGTATGGCAATTATTCGATTGGGAAGTCTATTGGCATTAATTTGTTTTGCCGGTGTGCTAATCGCACAGACGTTCTGGTGGTTGGTAGTGGTCATGGTGGCCTTCAGTTTTTTCTGGAATGCAGCCTTACCGCAATTTGAAGCCACTACGTTTAATCATTTAGGCAAAGACACACATCATTATAGTAGTATCCGTTTGTGGGGTTCCATCGGCTTTATCATTACAGTTGTGTTATTAGGGCCCTTGCTCGATGACAATGGTGCAAGTATATTGCCGTATTTTTTGCTAGTGTTATTCGCGGGAATATGGCTGTCGAGTTTAATTGCGCCAGAGAGTGCATCTAATCATCACTCTGCGGATGATGTCCATCTATGGTCACTATTAAAAAAGCCGACTATTTTGGCACTGCTATTTGTTTGCTTGTTTATGCAAATGAGTCACGGGACATATTACACTTTTTATACTATTTATCTTTCGGAATCTGGTTATACTAATTCCGTTATTGGGCAACTATGGGCATTGGGAGTTATTGCTGAGGTTGTTGTTTTTCTCTTTATGCACAAATTAGTGCCAAAATTCGGGCTATTATTTTTATTGCAACTAAGTTTGGCATTGACCGCTATACGTTGGTTGTTGATTGGTTTTTTCGTACAAGAAGTATTCGTTTTGATAGCGGCTCAATTACTACATGCCGCTAGTTTTGGTGTGTACCATGCTGCAGCAATCCACTTAATTCATCGTTTTTTTACCGGTCGTAACCAAGGAATAGGCCAGGCCTTATATAGTAGTCTGAGTTTTGGTGCTGGAGGCGCAATAGGAAGTTACATCAGTGGTATGACTTGGGATGTGCTGGGTCCCAGTCTTACTTTTTGGATTGCTTCGGTGATTGCCATGGTGGGATTTGTAATAGCGAGGATTTGGTTAAATTCCTCTCATATCCAAGCTTAAAATCAATCCTTGCTGGACGAAAAGTGACCATTGGGACATTGGTTAAATGAAGTTAAATTAATAAATATCAATAATATAGAGTTTTAATGGTTTCGAAAAAAATACTCAACATAACGTATCGTTAATCACAGGTGAAAACTGCGGTGCCCGAGTTGTCGTTGATAACCGACATATCCATCTACTCGATTAAACTGGCTTACATAGTGCAAGCGATAGCAGTGAGGTTTTAGACTAAAGAACATCAAGCAATGGACGATAAATTTTATTGTCTAAACGATAAAATATTAACTAACTCTCTACGGATTTACGCTATGTGTCGAAACTTTAGGGAGAATTGAAAGAGGAAATTTGAAGTGAGTAAACGCAAATATGGCCCTGCAATTGGTTCACATTTAGGCAAGCCCATTTATAAAACGATTAGCCAATCCGAAAAAACCTATATTTTTGATCGATTGGCAAAATGTGATCGAGATGGATGTCCATTGGGTCAATTAGGGAAAGGTGAATTGTTGTTTAATCCCGGATTGATTTACAAAGAAGCCTCTTAACCAACAGCCCTGATTTTCATAAAGGTGTGTTTGCAAAATAAATAGCAGCTTTTCCTATTATCCTAGTCCTGCTGCCTAATGGATTGTAAGGGATGGGCTGCGTTTGTAAAAATTTCCTCCATAATAGGCGCAAGTAAAAAGTTTGTTCATTGACTCAATGTTCGCAATCTAAAGGCTATATGTTCAATTAGCCATTTCCGTACGTAGCTTTAAAATAGTATCTAATCCGTTTCGTATAAAATATATTTCCAATATATTTTGCTACTATATATTGTGTATTCAATCATTTGTGCATATGAAGCGCAAAAAACACTACTTGTTTTAGCAATACTTAAGTGTCAAGGAGCTGTGTGCTTGATTGTCGCACAGCCTAAAATAATAATAGAGATGGAGACGAAATGATAAGGGTGTTGCAGACAATACTGTTGGGATTCGTCATCTTATCCAGCGCCAGTGTAGCCGCTGAATCCGGAGAAACATTTGAGTCGCGCGTTAAAGAATTAGAAAAGCAAAATACAGAGCTGGACGAGCGACACAAGCTGCTGGAAGAAAAAATCGACAAGTTGCAAAATGAAACGACTCTTGCGCAAGAGCAGACCTTAGAACTCGATAATCAATTGCATTCATTTATGAATATTTCCGGCTATGCGGACGTAGAGTTTCGCGCTAGCAGCAAATCAAACGAAAATCCAGGCTTTCGACTTCACCATTTCTCCTTGATTTTTACTAAAAACATCAGTAAAAAATGGCGGTTTTTTTCTGAGATTGAATATGAAGATGCGCCAGAGTTTTCGGCTGAAGGTGAAACACAAGGAGATTTCGCAATATTCAAGT
>Ga0316187_10001245_pt1 | contig 21752 bp, 13 predicted proteins | sample CroRivburrow1_MG_FD_204927 | JGI IMG/M metagenome (GOLD analysis project Ga0316187, IMG submission 204927) | Coastal sediment microbial communities from Maine, United States - Cross River worm burrow 1 | ecosystem: Environmental > Aquatic > Marine > Coastal > Sediment | place: USA: Maine...
AACGAAGACTGGTTCATCACTGTTGGTGGCGATGGCTACGAGACCGTGATCGACCCGACCAACCCGGACATCGTCTACTCGCAGTGGCAGTACGGGGGTCTGGTGCGCTACGACCGGCGATCCGAGGAGATCGTCGACATCCAACCGCAGGAAGAGCCGGGTGAGGCTGCCCACCGCTGGAACTGGGACGCACCGCTGATCCTCTCCCCTCATTCGTCGACCCGTCTCTATTTCGCCGCTCAGCGTCTCTTCCGCTCGGACGATCGGGGCGATTCCTGGACCGCGATCTCCGACGACTTGAGCCGACAGATCGATCGTGACCAACTACCGGTCATGGGCCGCGTCTGGGGCATGGATGCAGTGTCCAAGAACCGGTCGACCTCGGACTACGGCAACATCGTTTCGCTGACCGAGTCCACACTGGAAGAGGGGCTCATCTATGTCGGCACCGACGATGGCCTCATTCAAGTGACCGAGGACGGTGGTGGCAGCTGGCGCAAGACCGAACGCTTCGCCGGGGTGCCCGAGAACACCTACGTCAGCGACATCGAGGCGTCGCGCTTCGATGCCGACACGGCGTATGCCACTTTCGACAACCACAAGCAGGGTGACTTCGATCCGTACGTGCTTGTCAGTCGCGACCGTGGGCGCACCTGGAGTTCCATGCGCGGCGATCTGCCGGATCGGGAGGTGGCCTATAGCCTGATCCAAGACCATGTAAAGCCTGAGCTGCTCTTTGTCGGCACCGAGTTCGGCCTCTACGTGACCATCGACGAGGGAAACCACTGGCACCGGCTGAAGGGCGGCTTCCCGACGATGCAGGTGAGAGATCTCGAGATCCAACGGGACTGGAATGACCTCGCAGTGGCCACCTTCGGCCGCGGGTTCTACATTCTGGACGACTACACGCCGCTACGGGCCATAACGGAGGACAGCCTGGCGACGGACGAGGCGATCCTCTTCCCGACCAGGGAGGCCCTGCTGTACATCGAGCAACCCGATCGGGTGGGGGATCGAGGCAAGGGCTTCTGGACGACGCCGAATCCGCCGTTTGGAGCCGTCTTCACCTACTGGCTCCGAGATGGCCTCAAGACCAAGAAGGATCTCCGCATCGAGGCCGAGACGGAGGCCAGAGAAGACGAGACCGACGCGCCGCTGCCCACGATGGAGGAGTTGCGGGCAGAGGATCTGGAGCTGGAGCCGGCAGTGTTCCTCACGGTCCGAGATGGTCAGGGATCTTTGGTCCGCCGGGTGAAAGCCGAGCAGGGTGCTGGACTCCACCGTGTGGCGTGGGATCTGCGATTGCCGCCCGCGGCACCGACGAATCTGACGCCGGAAGCCAATCTGTCTCCATGGGCAACGCCCGAGAAGGGTCCACTCGCCTTTCCGGGCTCCTACACGGCAGCCCTCGAAGCGAGGGTCGGGACGGAATGGCGACCGCTCGGTGGGCCGGTGGATTTCGAAGTCGTGCCGCTGAATCTGGCGACCCTGACGCCCGAAGATCAGGCGGCTGTCATGGCTTTCCGCCAAGAGGTTCGCGAACTGCGGCGCAACGTCCTTGGCGCCTCTGAGGTTCTCGGCGAGATCGACCAGCGCGTCAGCCATCTGCGACAGGCCCTGCTGGATACGCCGGAGGCCGATCTGGCCCTGCTGGTCGAGCTGGAAGGTCTCAAGAGCCAGTTGGATTCGATTCAGCTCGCGTTCTCGGGCGATCGGACCCGGTCGAGTCGAAACGTCTTCACGCCACCCTCGATCGTCGGACGCGTGGAGCGCATCGCGTCAGACCAGTGGGACACGACGCAGGCTCCAACGACGACCCATAAACAGGGTTACCAGTGGGCGTCGGAGGCCTACGAGTCTGAGCTCTCGAAGATGAGGCAGTTGGTTGTGGCTCTGGAGACTCTGGAGGAGAAGGCCGACGCAGCCGGGGCACCCTGGACCCCGGGGCGGATGCCCAGCCAATAGAACGAAGATGCCAGTAACGAAGAGCCAGTATCGAGGCGGCCGGCCAGGTGGCCGGTCGCCTCTTCATTTCTGTGATTCGCTACCGGCCTCTGCAGGCAGGTTGATCACTGTTCCACCAAAGCCCTGAGTCCGAGTGCGGGCGTACCGTGCATCCATGATGTGGACTCGACCTTCGGTCTGACCGTGAGCTAGCTCCATCCATGGAAAGCGAACCCAAGACAGAAATCCTCTCGACTGACCGGAGTCTTCGACCTCCGACCAGAGCTCGCTCGATTTGGCGTCGGGACGCTCGAAGTCGGTGAATTGCAGCGACCTGTCGCCGAGCCATGAGATGTGGCCGTGGCGTAGGCGGCCGCCCTGCTCGACAACGAACTCCCACGACAGGGGATTGGCGGGAACCGGCCCGACCATGAGGCCTTCCAGCGGTTTCGATACCGGCTGCACGAGCTGTGCGCGGACGCGATGCTCGGTCGCTCGGTGCAGAAACAGCATCGAAACGATGAAGAGGCTAGCCCCCATGAGACCAGCGATGGCGGTTCTGTGGGTCGACATCCCGGCCGCGCCCGGCCTGGCGAGAAGAGCGAGCAGCAGTAGGAACAAGACTGCGAGAATCATCGGCAAGTAGCCAGGTGCCCGGCTCGCCACAACGTAGAGCAAGAGGGCCGCAACGCAGGTAGAGACGGTAACCAGACGTCGAGTCGCACGCCGACCGACGAGCCAGCCAAACCCGAGAATCAGCCAGAGCCAGGGATCCATGATGAAGACCGAGTCCCCGTAGTACCACTTGTCGCTGAAAGGCATCCACCAACGCATGCCGTAGGTGTTCAGCCAGTCGAGAAAAGGGTGGGTCAGGGTCGCGAGGTAGCAAAGGCCAAACAGCCAGCCGACCGCCAAAGGCCGGTCGGCACCTCTTCGATTTCGACGCAATCGCTCCCACAAGAGGAACGCGAGAGCCAGCAGTGCCGGCAAGACCACCAACGCGAGAACACCGTGGGTCCAGCCACGTCGGAAACCCAGCGCAAAGTCCCCTCCCGCAAGGTACGACAGCACATCGACGTCGGGTAGGTTGGCCCCGATCACCAGGGCTGGCGCAGCATATCGGGTCCGTACCCCAAGCCGGGTGGCGGCCAGCGAAGCTCCGACAAGGGTATGGGTGACAGGATCCATGGTTCTACCGGCAATGCTGAATCGGCCGTCCGCTTGGACGGGCTACACTACCAGGGATGCTCACGTCTGGGTGGAGAAAAAGTCACCGCAATAAATGGCTGCCGCTAGCCATTGTGATCGGGGTCAGTCTCGGTGTTTTCTTTCTTCTCGAAAGCACACGCGGCTTTCCCTTCTCCAGCACCGACGACGGGCCAATCTACTTCGCGCCCTTGATCAAGGCGCACACCGATGCCTTGCTGAGGGGCTCACCAGGAGCCTACCTGTGGTCTCTCGGGAGTGGCCATAGTGTTTGGGAGAGTGGTCCACCCGGTCCGCTGTCTCTGCTGTACCCGCCTTACACTTTGGCGAACCTCTTGGCGCGACTGATTGGCGAGCCGGTGCTGCTCCTCGAGGTCGGCGCGGCCTTCCATCTTCTGTTGGCAGGCCTGTTCGCGGTATGGCTGCTGCCGGCGTCCTACCGAGGCATCGACCGTGGTCTGGCGGCCAGTCTCGTCGCCGTGCAACCGGCTCCGATCATGCTCGGTGCAAACTGGACACCCTACCTCTCTTCGTATCCATGGTTCGTTGCATTGCTATTGCTGTGTGAGCCAGTTGACGGACAGGGCGAGTGGCCGCGCTCTCACCGTTTCGCCCTGCTCGTGGCGAGCTTGGGCTTTCTCGTTACAGCCCATCCACAGATGCTAGCTCTGGGTCTTTGCGTCGCATGCACCCGATGTGTTGCAGGGCATGGTGATCTCAGACTTCGTTTGCGGAGACTGCGATGGTTCGTGGCGGCCCAGCTCCCTGCGATCTTGCCGATGGCGTTTATCTACTTGGCCTCGCTGAAGGCGACACCCAATTGGATGGCTGGGCGTGAGCAAAGTGACTTCATACTAAGAGAAGGTCAGTCGATTGGGACGGTGCTGCATGGATTGTTCCTGGGAAACCTCGTCGAGCGATCCAACTTCGCGCTGTGGGAGGGGGTTTCCTGGACCGGGGTCGGGGTTTTCTTCGCTCCCTGGCTGCTACTTTCCCTGTATTCATCTCTTCGTCGTCGGCGTTTCATGTGGCCAGTCCTCGTCCTGAGCATGATCGGGCTGGCGGCGATCCAGACCTTCCCGGCATTCCGCGTTCTCGCGATTGGGCCCTTGTCCGGGTTCCGGTGGACCTGGAAGCTTGCCTGGTTCCTGGGCCCTGTGTCGTTGCTGCTCGTGCTGGTGCATCTTCGTCCTTCCCAGAAGTCCCTACCCATCTGGAGGACATTGGCAGCCGTCGCGCTCTTGCTCTCTGTGGTGGTCGGTGTCAAGGGAATGCGATTCGATCTGTTCCCTTCGCTTGGCTACGCTCAGCCGAATGGGATTGTGACCCTGGTCGAAGAAGTCCGGCAGCTCCAAGAGGCCGTGGGTATGGAGCCCGGCGATCGGATCGCGCTGCTCGGTGGATATTCCATGAGTGTGGAGCGGCTGCCCCTGGCGCTGCTTGGGCTCATCGGCAATGCCCCTCTGCTGGCCGGCCTGGGAAGCGCCCATCTGTACGAGCCCATGGAGCCCGAACAGGTCTCGCTGACGCATTTTGGCCTCTCGACTCCGTGGCGAAAGCCGGTGCCGCCCGGCAACTACCTTGAGGATCCTGAGGGGATCGAACGTTCACTCGCCTCGATCGGAGCTCGCTGGCTCATTACGAATCGCCCAGGGCTGTTGCAGGGCTCGGACGTACAGACTTTCGTGGGGAAGGACGGCCTACCGCTTTTTGTCAGAGAGATTCCGTTCCCCATTGCTCCCTGGCCCCTCGGGATTGGCGAGCAAGATCCCGTGCCGGTCGAGTTGCTGGACAACGGGGACGTCGTCACCGTTGCCGCAGTTGACGCACCTCCCGACATGGGCATCGGTCGGGAAGTGCGATGGTCGACCGAGGGTGATGGAAGGCTTCGGGGACGTGTCCGACAGCTGTCTCCTGCTTGGATTGTTGGTGAGATCCTGGCCGGAGCTTTGGCGCTGCTCCTGCTTTGGCGGCTCCCTGGCAGTCCTCTGGAGAGGCCCATTGAATAGGCGGCTTCTGGCCGTTGGAGGGGTGCAACCTGAAAACGCGCCAAAGTGGCAGCTGAAGCTGGGGATTTCCTACTTCTTCAACTGACCCGCGAGCTCCCGATCAGGGACCCGCGGACAGCCGAGCTTTCTGCACTGTTTCGTAGATCGGGCCTGCTGGTGTGAGCGAGCTCCTGACCAGGTGAATCTCCACCAGTCGATCTTCCCAAGGTCGAGAGGTGTCGAAGTGCCTGTCGATTGCCTCCTGGACTGCCGCTGCCTCGGTGCGCCGGGCGCTCTTCTTGAATCTTGCAAGAGTGGCGTGCGGCGGCTTGGGGCGAACCTTGAGTGAGGGAATGCTCCTGCTCAAGTGAGCAACGATAGCCGCCTGCACCTCGGAGACCTGCTTGGTTCCGGCACCAACATCGACACAGATCAACCTGGGTTGGCCGCGGCCCATGAGAATCCGCGGCGGTTCGAGGGAAAAGGAGAAGCTCTCGAGCTCCGACACAGCCGCGAGGTCAGCTCTGCAGTGCTCGACATCACCATCTGAAAGCTCGCCCAGGAAGGCCAGCGTGAGATGGTGGGACTCCGGTGGAATCGGACGCAGAACACCGGGCACGTCGCGCCTCAGTCGATCTACGAGGCCCTGATAGACGCCCATGTTCGCCGGGCCCAGGAACGCTGCGAAGAATAGGCGCATCTCAGGACTGACGTTCCTCGTACTCGGCCCAGGTTCTCGGCGATTCGCTGACTCGCATTTGGACCAGGGTCGGGAAGACTGGCTTGAATCTCTCGTAGAGAAAGCGCGAGATGTTCTCGGCGGTGGTGGCGTCTGGCAACACGTCGTTGAGGTTCCGGTGGTCCAGGTGCTCGTTGATGAAGTCCCTGATTGGCGCGAGCTCGTTGTAGTCCACGACGAACCCCCGGTGGTCGAGCTCCTCGCTCTCGAGCACGGCCTCGACGACGTAGTTGTGGCCATGCAGTCGACTGCACGGGTGATCGTCGGGCAGGAGGTCCAACTGGTGGGCCGCCGAAAAGTGGAACTGCTTGCTGATTCTGTACACGTGACCTCCGACTAACTTTCCACCAACTCGAAGCGTCCCTGGAAGAAGCGGAGCTTCTCGGGTTCGTAGACGAACCGCAGGCCGCGGATGTCGTCACGCCGCTCGTAGAGCCGGATGATGCCGTCGGCCACCGCCCGCATGTGATCGCGGGTGTAGACGCGCCGGGGGATTGTCAGGCGCACGAGCTCCAGGGGGGGGCGGTAATTTTCGCCCGTGTTGGGGTCGCGGCCCTTTGAGACGTTGCCGCGCTCCATGGCCCGGACACCAGTCTCGACGTAGATCTCAGCGGCCAGGCGCTGCGATGGGTACTCGTCCTGGTCGATATGGGGCAGGAAGCGTTTGGCATCCAGAAAGATGGCGTGGCTGCCCGGGGGCGTGACGATGGGCACGCCGGCATCCAGGAGCATCTGACCGAGGGCTGCGGTCTGTAGCACTCTGGCTCGAATGTAACGGTCGTCGAGCATCTCCTCGACTCCCTGGGCGATGGCTGCCAGATCGCCAGCCGCCAGGCCGCCGTCGGTAATGTTGCCCTCGTAGACGCGCAGCAGATCCAGCGACTTCTTGGCCCACTCGGCGTTGTCCCGGTAGGCCAGGAGACCGCCGATGTTGATCAGGAAGTCCTTCTTGCCTGAGACCGTGCAGCCGTCCCCGTAGAGCAGCATCTCGCGGAGGATGTCGCGGACTTTGGTCTTTGCATAATGCGGATCTCGCTGTTGGATCATGTAGGCGTTCTCGGCCATCCGCGTGGCATCGAAGAAGACCGGAATGTGGTGGTTGGAGCAGTAGGCGTAGACCTCCCGCATGTTCTCCATCGAGACGGGCTGGCCGCCAGCCATGTTCACCGAGTGCTCGAAAGAGATGTAGGCGATCTTCTCGGCGCCGTGCTCGTCGACCAGGGCCTCCAGCTTGGCCATGTCGATGTTGCCTTTCCAGGGGAACTCGCTGCTGGGGTCATGGGCCTCGTCGACAATGACGTCGGCGAAAATTCCACCTGCCATCTCCTGGTGAAGCTTGGTCGTGGTGAAGTACATGTTCCCAGGCACCAGCTGTCCGGGTTCGATCATGACTTCGGAGAGGATCTGTTCGGCGGCGCGCCCCTGATGCGTCGGGATGATGTACTCGTAGCCAGTGGCTTCCCGAAGGACCTCCACCAGGTGCAGGTAGTCGTCAGAAGTTGTGGGTGTGGCGCGAGCCGCGTCGTAGGCGGCCCACTGGTCGGTGCTCATGGCCGAGGTGCCGGAGTCGGTGAGCAGATCGATGGTGACGTCCGCCGAGCGCAGAAGAAAGGTGTTGTAGCCCGCCTCTGCAATGGCCTTGCGGCGCTCTTCCAGGCTGAGCGTGGCGATGCGCTCTATGGTGTGGATGACGAAGGGATAGGTCTCGAACTCGAAGGGCTCGAGGTCGGAGTAGACCCAGCGATACTGCATCTCGTCCCTCCAGGTTCCTTCTTGGAGCAGCTCGAGGGGAGGCACGCTGTCCCGTTGCTTGTAGAGACTGATGATGGCATCGGCCACCTGCTCGAGCTGACGAGTCGTCATGGCGAGCCGTGGAATCTGGACGGGAACCTGATTGTCGCGGCCGACGAGACCGTGGGCCAGGGCGCGAACCCCGGACATTTCGTAGAGGGCGGCAGAGAAAGCATCCTGCTGGAAAGTCTCCAGATGCGGGAAGAACTCGTCAGCCAGGATGTAGGCGCCGTCGCAGCCCCTCTCCACCGGCACTGCGGCTTCGCGCAGGCGGTTGTTGAAGTGCTCGGTCTGCTGCATGACCCACTGCACCTCTTCCTCCAAGCACATCTCCTCGAGGCCGCGGGCAAAGACCTCCATGGTCCTTCCCGCCATGCCGCCGTAGGTGTGGAGGCCCTCGTAGACCACCACTTCGTTCATGAAGTGTTCATGGTCTTCGGGGTTATCCGTGGCCAGCAGGCCACCGGTGGCGCACTTGGGGTCCTGGGCTCCGTCGATCTGGAAGATGTGGGCGGTTTTGGCGATCTCCTTGACCAGGGCAGCGATGCTGCGAGCCGCCATCCCCTCTTCGTGCCGCTGGATGTACCAGGCATTCTCGATGACACGGGAACCGTCGAGCACCAGGCGCTTGCCGTAACGGTCGGCCAGCGCCCGGACGGCGCGCAGGTTCTCCAAGCTGAAAGGGTGCTGTCCGTCACCGAAGGCCTGCAGGCCCACGATGGCGACCTGGCCCCCTTTCAGGATCTCCTCGAGCCGTTCGAGGTCCACATTGCCGGTGAAGACCTCGGCCTTGTGATCCCGGATATCGGGGACCTCCACATCGCGAGGGGTCAGGACGTCGATGCGGGTACGGGCATTGGAAGGTAGCTGTGAACCAGCCGGCACCATGGTGGAGGTGACCAGCTTGACGCATCCCAGTACGTTGTGGGTCGGGCAGATGTAGGTGTGTCCCAGGACCTCGTGCACGGCCTTTTCCAGGCGCTCGAAGTTCCGAGCTCCGGCGTAGGCCTCGTCGCCGATGAGCTGACCCGATAGCTGCTCCTGGGTCATGGCACTCGTGCCGAGTGAGCACATGTCGAAGGCAACCTGGGAGGGAGTCAGGTTGAAGACGTTGAAGTGGGCCTCCGCCAGGTACTTTTTGCGTTCCTCGAGAGTGGGGAAGGAGATCGGTCGGATCGTCTTGATCTTGTGCGGCTCGTGCGCGAGCATTCGGGTCATGAGATTCTCCTCCTGTGATGGTCACGGGGCGAGGCTGTTGCCCGGAGAAAGTGACAATCGTTGCTGAAATGAAAGGCGGCCCAGAATCCGGCCGCGTGGGTGCTTCTGTTACCCAACGGGAGCAGATTCCCGTCGGGACCACTTTAGCATGCAGGGGCAGTGAGAGAGAGGGAGAATCGCGCCCTCGAATCGGAGCAGCAACACGTGGCAACGTCGGCGGGCGTGTGTCGTATTCTCACAGACGATGAGTCAGAGAAACGAGGCCCTGCAGATCTTCGAGGCTGCCCTTGCAGCGGTGGATCCCTATGAGTCTGTGCGGCGGGTCTTGAGTCGCGAGAGTGGCAAATTGACGTTGCAACAGGCCGGAACCAAGCTTCGCTTCGATCTCGGTGGAATCGACCGCCTCTACGTCGTCGGTTGCGGAAAAGCCGGTGCACCCATGGCTCGTGCCGTGGAGGAGCTGGTTGGCGACCGCATCTCGTCAGGGCTCGTGGTCGTCAAATACGGCCACACCCTGCCTGAAGAGACAAAGCCGGCGCACATTCGGATCGCCGAGGCAGGGCACCCGGAGCCTGATGCCGCGGGAATGACCCAGGCGAATGAGGTGGTGGAGATTCTGAAAGGAGCGTCCGAGAAAGATCTGGTCGTGGCGCTGATGTCGGGTGGTGGCTCCTCACTTTGGCCCCTACCCCCCTCGCCCATCACTCTGGAGGAGAAAGTCGAGCTCACGCGGCAGTTGCTGGCCTCCGGGGCCAACATCCACGAGATCAACGCGGTGCGAAAGCACGTTTCCCAAATCAAGGCGGGTTTGGCGGCCCGAGCGGCCCATCCGGCTCAGGTGCTGGTCCTCTCTATCTCGGATGTCATTGGTGACCGACTGGATTCCATCGCTTCTGGTCCCTTTGCGCCGGACACCACCACCTTCGGCGAGGTCCTGGAGATTCTCGAACGCTATGGGCTCGGCACCGAGGTCCCCGTTTCCATCCAATACCACCTTTGGAATGGAATGGCGGGAAAGATCCCCGAGACTCCGAAGCCGGGAGACGCCGTCTTCGAAGGGGTTACGCATTGCATTTGCGCCTCGAACGCTCAGGCGCTCAAGGCGGCGAGAGCCGGGGCGGAGTCCATGGGCTACCAGGTGGAGGTCATCGAGCAGCCGATCGATGGAGACGTGGAAGCTGCGGCCAAGGTCTTTTGTGAACGGCTGGGGCAGATTGCCGAACGAAGCTCGGAGCTGCCGGTCTGCTTGATCGGTGGGGGTGAACCGACCGTGATCCTGGGGAGCTCTCCAGGCCGGGGTGGGCGCAATCAGCAGTTTGCTCTGGCGAGCGCCTTCGAGATTCAAGGGAAGGAAGACTTCACAATCCTGAGTTGTGGGACCGACGGCACGGATGGGCCGACGGACGCGGCTGGTGCAGTGGTCGATGGTGGCACCATCAACCGCTGTCAGAGCCTGGGCTTGGACCCACGCGAAGCGCTCTCGAATCATGATGCCTATCCGCTTCTTGATCGGTCTGGATACCTGGTCAAGACCGGGCCGACCAACGCCAATGTCATGGACATCATGCTCGGCATCGTGGCGTGACCTTTGTGGCTATACTGCCTAGGAAGCTGTTTAGCTACCTCTTGGAGGCAAAGACCGACATGAACAGCAAGCCGAGTCGATATAGCCGCGATGAGTTTCTGGCCCGCTCCCTGGACGTGCTGTCGCAGGACGGAGAGTCGAAGCTCCGTATCGATCGTCTGGTCGATCAGTTGGGTGTTACCAAGGGTAGCTTCTACTGGCACTTCGAGAACAGGGCCGATTTCGTGCGGAGCGTGGCCGACTACTGGGCGCGATCTTCGACCCAGGCGGTTATTGACGACTTGGAGACCATGGCTGGCAGTCCTGAAGATCGACTCTTCAGTCTCATGAAGCGGATTGGTCGGCAGGATCTCGCGGGCCACGACCTCGCCATGCGGGCCTGGGCGTCTCATGAGCCGGAAGTGGCACCGTTCGTCAAGAAGGTCGATCGCTTGCGACTGACCTTCGTGAGAAGTCTCTTCAAGGAGATGGGGTTCGAGGGCGACGAGCTCGAGACCAGGACCCGGATCTTCGTCACGGCCATCAGCCTAGAGCGTGGGATTCTCGTGAGAGAGGCCAAACCGAAGCGTCTGGAGTCCCTGCGACAGTGGCACGCTTTCTTCGTACGACCCTGACGACAGCCATCGGTGACAGGTGGAATCGAGGCCGCTGAGAGCACCCGGTGAAAGGTATAGTGAGACCTTCCATTGGCGAGGATTGTTTCTCGAGATTGGAGAACATCATGCGAGTCGATTCGATCCGACTCATCGTTGTCGTGTTGCTGGTGGTGCTCTGCTCGGCCCTGGGCGGAGCCTCCTCTACTGGCGTAGAGACGTTGGCGTTGGTGGGAGGAACGGTCATCGACACCGGCGACTGGGGACGTTCAGGGGCGGATATCGACGAAGCAGTCGTGATTGTCGAGGGCGGTGAGATCGTAGCGGTTGGCCCGCGTGATGCGGTTGCCGTTCCAGCCGGAGCACGGGTGGTGAATGCTGCCGGCAAGTACATCGTGCCTGGGCTCGTTGACGGCTTCGCGGCGATCAATAACCAGGCCTACGCCAATGCCTATCTGGCCAGCGGAGTGACGTCCATCATCTCGGTGGACGGAGGCCGACGCGGCGGCCTCTTTCTCGAAGCAGATCCCGGCCCGGCAGTTCACCGGCTCGACTCCGTGGGGTCTGAGGGGGCGACGCTGGAAGAGCACCTCGCAGAGACGGATCGCCTGGCTGAAGTTGGAGTCGAGATCCTGCTGCTGATGTACAAGCTACCACCGGACCAGTTACAGGCACTGGCCGAGCGGGCGCGCTCGCACGGCATGGGCACGATCGGTGAGTTGGGGCTCTCTTCCTACCGGCAAGGCATCGACGCGGGTTTGAATGCCTTTGTCCACACGACCCGATACTCGCTCGACATGGCTCCTGAGGAGATGGCGCAGGCCGTGGTCGAACAGCCGTTCAGCGACGATCTCGATAGCCCGAAATGGACCTACTACAAGTGGCTGAGTGGGCTGTCGCCCTTCGACGAGCGGCTCGAGAATCATGCCAGGGTGTTGGCCTCGGGCTCGATCGCGCTGATGCCGACGCTTGCCCTGCTCTATTTGGACCAGCCGTGGGCCGAGAATCCGTGGGATGAGCCGGTGGCTGACCTGCTGGATCCCGAGGACATCAACCGGCCTGCGAATCGGGAGACAGGGCGACACGAGGGGAGTGTGGCGCACCAGGTAGCCTACGCCGCCATGGCTCGTAGCGAGCTGATGCTGGAAGAGGCCTACCGCCAGGCCGGAGCGAACTATCTGGCGGGCAGTGGTACCGACGTATGGGGAACCATGCCGGGGATCTCTCTGCACCAGGAACTGGAGGGCTTGAGCCGGATCGGTATGAGTCCGCGGGAAGCTCTGGCGGCGGCGACCTCGAACTTCTCGAGGATCTTTCCCAACTGGGGGGCAGCTGGCGAGGTCCGCGAGGGTCAGCGGGCAGATCTTCTGGTCTTGAGCGAGGATCCTCGTGAAGGGGTCGAGAATCTGCGTTCCATCGAGACGTTGATACTGGCTGGGGAGATCATCGATCTGACAGAGCTGCTATCGGCACGAGGCCGCTGACAAACCCCTGGCACCGAGAAAAGCCCCTGGCACCGAGGAAGAGAAGGCCCCGAGTGTAGGGTTGAAAGCCGACGACGGAGGAGTCATGAATGAGATCGACCGGAGGAACTTCCTGATGATGAGCTCTGCAGGAGCGGCAGCGCTCGGTTTGGGCGGTGGCACGGCGGGTGCGGAGGAACCACATGGTGGACCTTCGCCCGTGGTGCGAATGCACGGCGACGGCCTTGGCTTGACCCCCGGAGAGTACGCGGCATGTCTCGGGCAGCTAGCTGCCGAGGGCAAGGTCGAGCCCGATTACTACTCGCGAGGGGGGTGCGTCGAGACTCTGGAACGCCGAATGGCGGAGCTGATGGGCAAGGAACGGGCCGTCTTCTTTCCGACCGGAACGCTTGCCAATCAACTCGCGGTCAGGGTGTTGGCCGGAGAGGAGGGCAGGGTTCTCTTGCAGGAGGAGAGCCACCTCTACAACGACTCTGGGGACTGTTGTCAGCGATTGAGCAATCTACCCGTGATCGGATTGGGGCCAGGTGAGGCGTCGTTTTCGCTGCAGCAAGTCAAGGCCGAGGTGGCGAGGGCCGCCAGCGGCAGAGTTAGCACCCCAATCCGCGTCATCAGCATCGAGTCGCCCGTCCGCCGGCTCTGGCAGGAGGTCTTCGACTACGAGGAAATGAAGGGCATTTCGGCCTTTGCGCGTGAGGAAGGCATCGGCATGCACCTCGATGGTGCCAGGCTGTTTCTGGCGCCGCCCTACACTGGGGTGGGCGTCAAGGAGTATGCGGCGCTCTTCGACACCGTCTACATTTCACTTTGGAAGTACTTCAACGCGGGGTCTGGCGCGATTCTGGCGGGCCCGGATGCTCTGCTGAAAGAGATGTTCCATACGCGCCGCATGTACGGTGGCAGCCTGCCCTATGGCTGGGCCTTCGCAGCAGTGGCAGGCCACTACCTCGAGGGCTTCTCGGACCGATTCCAGGAGGCGGTCAATGGGTCGGAGGAGGTCTTCCGGCGCCTGGAACAGCAATCGGGCTTCGAGATCGAGCGCGTCCCCAACGGCACCAACACTTCCCGCCTAAAAGTGGCTGGCACCAATGCGCAGGAATTTCGGCGGCGGCTGGCTGAGAGGAACATCGACCTCCCCAAGCCACTGGAAGAGGGCGCGGAATTCAAGATCCAGGTCAACGAGACCTGGCGCTTCATGGCGCCAGAACTGTTGTTCGAGGCGCTGGTCGAGGCCAGGTCCGGCTAGGAGGCCGAGCCGTCGCTACTGAACTTCGGCACTCTCCAGACGGTCGATCGCTTGGGCGAACAACTCGCGTTGCGGCTCGGTGGGCGGGGCGTCGGTGCTTTCCAGGTCCGAGGCCAGTGAGGTCAATACCCTGGCAACGGATCGAACCTCATCGTCGGCTTCGCCGCCAGCCTCCTCGGTCTGGGCCACCAGGGCTACCACCCTCTCCAGTGCAGCCGCAATCTCGTTCTGGAGCTCCAACAAGTTCGACAACTCGGCCGAGGTGACCTCGACGCGTGGATCCATGGCCACCTCGAGCTTTTGCGAGACAGTCTGGCCGCCGGCTGTAAGCCGGACCTCATAGGTGCCAGGTAGCACGAAAGCGCCCTCGGGTCGGGCAGGCGTCGCCCGGCCGGGCACAGCGGCGATGGAGTAGCTCGAGCTGAGGGTCTGGGGCGCCGGGTAGCGCAGATCCCAAACGAACCGATGGTGTCCAGGTCCCGTAGTTGGCGTTGGAGGTTCGCCTAGCCAGATGTCGGCGAAGTAGATGCGCGCATTGGGCGGCTCGATCTCATCGTCGCTGCCGAAGCGCCTAACCAGCGTGCCCGTAGAGTCGAAAATCTCGAGAACCACAGGGCCGGTTCCGTTGGACGGCAGGATGTAGTCCAGGATTGCTCCTGCCGGCGGGTTTTCACCTGTCGGCTCCTCTGGGGGCAACGGCGTGTCCTTGTTTTGATTGAAGCGAAGGCGCCAGGCGGCAGAAGGCGTTACCAGGACTGGTTCATCCCCGAGGTCGGCGGCCGCCAGCCGCCGTAGGGGAGCCACGGCGTCCAGGACCCAGATCGCCCGACCTTCGGTGGCCACGATCACATCGTCCTCATGGACCAGAAGGTCGTTGATGCCGGTCGTTGGAAGATTGAGCTTTAGGCTTTGCCAGGTCTCGCCGTCGTCAAAAGAAACGTGGACCCCGCGATTCGTGCCTGTGAAGAGCAGGCCCGCTTGCTCCGGGTCCTGCCGTATCGCACCGACCCATTCGTTGGGTGGCAGACCATTCCCGATCTCGGTCCAGGTGGCCCCAAAGTCGTGGGTGCGGTAGGCCATCGGCCTTGGGTCGTCGACTCGGTGACGATCGACAGCCACGTAGGCGGTACCGGGGTCCGAGGCGGAGGCGTCGATGATGTTGACTTTGCTCCAATCGGGCAGGCTCGGCGGAGTGACGTCGCTCCAGGTGGCGCCGTCATCTCGTGTGAGCTGAATCCGGCCATTGGTTGTCCCTATCCAGATCAGGCCGTCCGCGGCCGGTGATGGGGCAATCGCGAAGATCACGCCGTAGCCGCACTCGGTGGCTCGCTCCATGGGGACGTCGCCATCGCAATCGCCGGCCCCTTCGACAGCTCCCGTCAGATCGGGACTGATGGTGTCCCAGCTGGCGCCTCCGTCGAGAGATCGGAACAGGACCTGAGCGCCGACGAAGATGGGGTGTGGTGAGCGCGGGGATATGGCCAAGGGTGTTATCCAGTCGTAGCGGTAGCGCGTCGTTCCGGGGCGTGCCGCATAGCTCGACAGCGGCCAAGGAGAGACGTTCTGTACCTGCCCGGTACGTCCGTTCCATTTGGAGACCCTGCCGCCCAGACCGGCGCCGTAGACAATGTCGGGATCGGCAGGATCGGGCACATCACCATCTCGCTCGTCGCCGCCTACTGGGCTCCAATCGCGAAACGTGATCTGGCCATAGTCGCTGCGGCTGGCGATACCCACCGTGCCGCTGTCCTGTTGTCCGCTGTAGATGCGATAGGGGAATCGATTGTCCACGGCCAGGCGATAGAACTGTCCGGTCGGTTGGTTGTACCAACTACTCCAACTCTTGCCGCCGTTGAAGGTAACGACTGCGCCCTGGTCGGCGCCGGTGATCATGCGTTGGGAATCGGTGGGGTCGATCCACAGGGCGTGGTAGTCATCGCCGCCGGGTGAGCTACGGACGATCTGAAAAGTCGTGCCTCCGTCAGTGGAGCGGCGGAGGGGCTGTCCTCCCGCCCAGACCGTGTTGGAATCCGAGGGGCCGGGCAAGAGCCAGCCCATGTAGCTCCCCACCAGGCTGGAATCGTCGTTGACCAGTTCCCAGGTGACCCCACCGTCTTCGGAGCGATAGAGACCACCGCCATCGGCAAGCTCCAATCCTGCCCAGACCCGTTGGCCGTCAGTACCTGGCGCGACTGCCAGCTCGATGCGACTGGTTGGTTCTTCCGGCAATCCGGTGCCAGCCACTTTTGTCCAGGTGCGGCCGGCGTCGTCGGATCGGTAGATGCCACTATTCGGCCCGACTGTGGGCTGAAAGTAGTCCAGCCAAGGGTAGCGACGGACCTGCCAGAGAGAGGCGTAGAGAAGGTCTGGAAGCTCGGGTGTGCCAGCGATGTCAGCAGCCCCTGAATCGGCATCCAGATAGAGGACCTTGTCCCAGCTGTGACCACCATCCTCGGTGCGGAACAGTCCACGCTCTTCGTTGGGTCCGAAGACGTGTCCCAGGGCCGCGACGATGGCGGTGTCGGCGTTCCTGGGATCTACCCAGAGGGCTCCGATGTGTTTCGTATCCTCGAGCCCGAGATGCATCCAGGTCTCTCCACCGTCGGTGGAGCGGTAGACGCCGTCGCCATCGACAATGTCCCAGCGTTGATGGATCTGTCCGGTGCCGACCCAGATGACCTGCGGGTCGCTGGGCGCGATCGTCAAGGCGCCGATGGAGGCGCTTCCCTGGTCATCGAAGAGCGGCTGCCACGTCGAGCCGGCGTCGGTAGTTCTCCATACGCCACCGTCAGCGCCGCCGAAGTAGTAGGTTGCCGGATCGCCTGGGATGCCGGCTACAGCTGTCGCCCAGCCGCCACGAAAAGGTCCGACGAGCCGCCAGCTGAGAGCGGAGTAGGCTGATTCGGGAACTGCCATCTGGGCGGCGACTGACGCCCCCGCACCGAGCATGGCCAGTCCTGAGATTGCAAGAATTGAGCTGATAGAGACGAACCTTCGACTGAGATCGATCACAGGGTACTCCCTCCTTGGTGTGATGATAGCTCTGCTGGATTGCGATCCAGGCGGTGTTGGTTGATATGAGTGCCGAGAACCTGCGACCTTGGACGCACACACCTCACCTCAATTCGGGTTGAGAGGTTGGTCGGGCTGCTCTCGAGCGAACTCTGGGCCGTCGGTCAGACCAGGTGCCAGGGGAATTGCGAAGCGGACCAACGCACCTCGTTGTCTGGCAATCGAGGTCCTGTCGTTAGTAGCTACCAGCGTAGCCGGAGAAGCTCGTCGTGTGTGAGGTGGACCTTGTTCCTCTTGGCGTTGACCAGCTGTGGCCGCTCGAACAGCTTGATGAGAGCCAGACCCGCAACGAAGCCACCGATGTGAGCCCAGAAGGCGACACCGCCACCTTCTGCTCCCAGGGCTCCCGCCCCTGACACCAATTGGATGACGAACCACTGGGCCAGGAGAACCCACGCCGGCAGCAGAAAGATCCGAATGTAGAAGACAAGAAAGATCAGCGTTTGAACCCTTACCTTGGGATAGAGCAGCAGATAGGCGCCCATGACGCCACTGATTGCACCAGAAGCTCCGACGGTGGGGACCGCACTGGCTGGGTCCGTCAGGATATGCGCGGCCGATGCGAGGATTCCACAGAGCAGATAGAAAATCACGAATCGGATGTGGCCCATGGAGTCTTCGATGTTGTTGCCGAAGACCCAGAGAAACCACATGTTGCCGATCAGATGCATCCAGCTGCCGTGCATGAACATGGAAGTGAGGATGGTCATCCATCCCAGGCCTCCGACGGTGCAGGTTGCATCGGGACCCAGAGGAATCACGGCCCCCGGGTTGATGGAGCCCGTGATATCGGCCGGAATCGCTCCGAAAGTGCAAAGCGAGCTCAGGAATCCTTGCCCGCCACCTCCTTGCTGGACGACGACCCAGACCAGCACGTTGATAGCGATGAAGATGAACGTGACGACCGGCGTGAGCTCGGTGGGGTTCTCGTCTCTGAGCGGAAACATCGGAGCTCAGATTCTACAGGAAGGTCCACGAGTCGGTGACCGACGACGGTGGGCCTGACAACAGCGATCTGGCTAGAATGCTTGCCCCGCCATTGCCCAGATGTGGAATCCTTCTTCGGAGTACGCAGCGTCTCCTCTAACGACGACCTTGGCGGTCATAAGGCGCAAGCCAAGACCCACATCCCACTTCATATCGGAGTGAAGCTCTGTCAGGTTCCAGTGGTCGGCAACGCGTCCGACCTCGGCGAAGGGTACCCACTGCCACCAATCGACCTGGAGCCAGCGCAGCCAAGCGATGCTCCCCAGGGGATTCCATTCTGGGATCACCCGGTACTCGAGAGCGTAGTAGACGGCCGACTTGTCGCTGAAGCGATATTGCGGGAAGCCTCGCATCCGCAGGTAACCACCGAGAGTCGGGCCCAGATAGGGAGGAGGTCGGTGGTCATAGACCGTGCCTTCGTCGGTTTCCTGTTCTTCCCAGGTCGGACTGTCAGCGGTCCAGAAATTGAACGCCAGAACCCGCTGCCGGGTCAGCCGCGACGAGCCCAGGAAGAAGTACTTGCTGAACTTGCCGTCCATCGACGTCCAGGAGCTCGTGCTGCCGAACTGGCCGAAGTCCCGCACCAGCCTGAATGTCGTTGTGGTGCCGCGCGAGGGGTTGGGCGAAAAGTCCCTGTTGTCGTGCAGTACTGAGAAGGCCAGGCCGTTCGTTCTCCCCATCTCGTCACTGCCGGGAATGTCGAATGTCCGCTGGATCATGAAGGGCTCGAACTGCAGTAGGGTTCGACCGCTCCGCAACGGATTCCAGCTCTCGGCACCTGTGGCACCTGAAGCCAGGAGTCCACGATCGAGAACGTAGGTGGCGATCGCCGACTGCCGGGAGTGTCCGATGGGCAGTACGTACTTAAAGTTGGTAATCAGCCAATCATGCTTCCCTTGGCCGCTGATGAAATCGTTGGGGTCGGAGTCGTTGGAGCCCGCTCGGCTGTTGGGATAGTCCGGGTTGCCGTCGACGTAGGCACGCTGATCCGTGTACCGCCCCAATGAGGCGCTGATATCGAGAAAGAGGCGCCTTCCGGCGGGAATCTGGAAGCTGGTGCCGACGAAATAGAGACCCCAGGATCTGTTGGTGGTGCCGAGAACAGCGCTGAAGAGGCTCGATTGTTCTTGAGGCCACGCCGAAGCTCCGAGAGCGGCGCCCATTGCAACATCGAGAGTCTCCGTGGCGAAGATGTAGGGCAGGATGAGCTTGCGGGACTCGACCTGACCGGTGTCGCCCACCTCGCGCAGGATGGCTGGAGGTTGGGTCAAGTCACTCCCCGAGGAGGGCTGTGAGGCAGCCAAGAGGCCGAGGAGCAGGAGAAGAGACCTGGCGCCGGAGTTCATGTAGGAGACCCTGTTCATTCTGACCACCCAGAGTATGGGCTGGATCGAAGCGAAGCTCGTATGGTGTCGGATTGAGAAGGGGATTTCAACGGCACGAGGCCCGAGTCGGGTCTTCAGAGCCCGATCCCGAAACCGACCCGAAACACCCAGGGCTCATCGTAGGGGTTGGGGCCACCGCTGTTGTAATTGACGTCGTAGAGGAGAGCGATGTAGGTGGCCGCTCGTGGACCCATGCTGAGGGCGAATCCCGGACCGACCAGGATCCCGGTGTGGGTGGCATCGATCTGGGTCAAGTCGTCTTGGAACGGGTCGTAGTACTCCCAGGACAGGTGCTCAACCCCCAGCTGCAGGAAGATGGGTGCGTACACGAAGTAGCGACCGAAGAGTGAACCGCCCAGGTCAGTCGAGGTCAAGTCGGGGTCGAAGCGCTTGTCGTTGCGGTACCGGTAGACGAGGCTTCCTCCCAGCTGGATCTTGGGTGTAACTTGGAATCCGATCTCGGGAGCCATCTCGACGCTGTCGACTGCGCTGCTCGACGAAGCTCCGAGCCATCCGCCCACGTACATTCGGTTTCGCAATGGCTTTCGGTGTTGGTACGGTGGTGGAGGGGAGGGTTCGGCCTCTTCCGCAGTCTCAGGGGCGCCTTCTTGCTGGGCCAGGACCGGAACCGAAAAGAGGCAGATCAGGACAGGAACGACGAATTTATTCATGGTGGGCGTGTTCTCTTTCCGGAAGACAAGATATGCGCGGCCATCGATAGGTTGTTGCGCTGCAACTTTGAGAGCCCGAGAGCGTAACCTCCTCTGGAGCAATCGAAGGAGTGGAAGTGCGACTCGCCGCTGAAATCCGCTTCCACTGCAGATTGTCATGATCTCCCTTGGTCGAATACTGAAGCTCGCGACGGTTGCCATCGTCCTGTTTATTGGACAGCCGGTGAGCGCGCAGTTGTCCGAAGGCTGGACGGAAGTCGTCGTTCTCGACAGAGCCTGTCCAGAGTGTTCGGTCGTTCTGGCGAGAGATTGGCGCTATCACCCTGGTGACGATCCCTCTTGGGCCGAGTCAGACTTCGATGACACAGAGTGGGCTCTCGTCCTCCCTTCTCTTCGTAATACCGAAGCCATGCCTGGTGGATGGCCTGGAATTGGCTGGTTTCGACGCAAGATTCGGACCAGCGAGGAGTTCGGCAACACTGTCGGGATCCATGTCGCTCAGGCCGGTGCGTCCGAGATCTACCTCGACGGTCGCAAGGTGGCTGAATTCGGCACGGTGTCGACGGATCCGGATGAAGAGAAGCCTTTCCTCCCGCAGTACGTCTCGACAATCACGCTGGATCCGGGTGTCGACCACCTTCTGGCCGTCCGCTATTCGAACGTCACGGGCAACGTCTTCCAGAGAGATTTCCAGGGATTCGAGATCACGGCGGGAGAGACCCAAAGTCTCTCCGCGTTTCGACTCCGGTTGGTCAGGCAATACACAACCGTCATGGCGACGGCCCTGGGGGTATTCGGAGCCTTCACTCTCCTGCACCTGCTGCTCTTCGCGTTCCAGCCAAAAGGTACCGAGAACCTGTATCTCGCCATCCTCACCGGATCGATGGTGGGAATGTTGCTGGCCGAACTGCAGATGGGCACGATCGGTGATCTGGGGAGGGTCCTCGTCTATTACAAGTGGTTTCTGACGGGTGTGGTGACGATGGGGATGTCAGCCCTGCTGGTGGAGCACAGGGTGTTCAAGCAGCGGCTGAGTCCGACCTTCTACGTTCTGGCCGCTGCGGCGGTGGGGATTCTGTTTTGGGTTTGGACCCGCCCGGCTTTTGGTGGCAACGTGCCAACGGCCATCTTCATCGCCGCTGTGTACCTGGTGACTCTCTGGTGGGCGATTCTCGCCTTGGTGGATCGGCAGCCCGATGCGTGGGTCATCGGTCTGGGTCTGCTTGTCGTGACTCTGTGTGTCTTTGCCATTCTGCTTCGCCAGGCCGGGTGGCTAGAGGTTTCACATGAGCTGACCGCCCTCTTGGGAGTCGGTTCACTGGCGCTGTCCTTCTCCGTCTATTTGACCCGGAGGATTGCGAGTACGAATCGCGAGCTCGAATCGAGGCTTCAGGAGATCGACGTGCTGACGGAAAGGGCGATCGATCAGGAGCGACGGGTGGCGCGAGAGGAAGCCGATCGTCGCTTGCTGGAGGCTGACAACGACCGCAAGACGGCGGAGTTGGAGGAGGCACGACAGCTGCAATTGGCGATGCTTCCGAAGCAGGTGCCGGATCTCGAGGGCTTTCGAATTGCTGTTCACATGAGCACGGCCAACGAGGTGGGAGGCGACTACTATGACTTCCACACGAATGGGAGTGGCTCGTGCACGTTGGTGATGGGCGATGCGACAGGGCATGGGCTGCATGCTGGAATGGTGGTGGGCGTTGCCAAGAGCCTGTTCCAGACGTGTGGGCAGGAGCCGAATCTGGCCGCGGCCCTGGGGCGAATTGGCGAGGGCCTGAGTAGCATGCATCGGCGACAGGCGAGCATGGCGATGTTGCTGGCTCGGCTCGAGGGGCAT
>Ga0316187_10001246_pt1 | contig 21750 bp, 24 predicted proteins | sample CroRivburrow1_MG_FD_204927 | JGI IMG/M metagenome (GOLD analysis project Ga0316187, IMG submission 204927) | Coastal sediment microbial communities from Maine, United States - Cross River worm burrow 1 | ecosystem: Environmental > Aquatic > Marine > Coastal > Sediment | place: USA: Maine...
ATACCCAATTCAAGACGCGCGTGAATACATCCATGTAAGCTCGACTGCCGCTTCCATGCGGCAGACGGTCTCGCCTAAAAGCGCCTACTGTTGGTGAATTGGGTATACCAACCCCATATCCTAGCAATTTGCCTCGATTCCAAAAGTTAATGGGACAGCAGTGGCTATTTATAAATAATATTCGTGGGTGAATTTATATTTACTCAACTAATGTTCATTGTCGATGTATAACCGGCAACATAACCTCAGTTAGCAGCTCTTCCGTTGCCACTTCCGCAGGATCGTTTAAATACATTTCCCGCATAGCATCGCGTTGTTCATAGTTATTTTCTTGAATCCAGGCAAATAGGGCATGATAAGCGATGCCCAGTTCTTCATAGGCGCCTTGGTGAGTAAGCCATGCAACGAGTCCTCCGGGGATCTCTATTATTTCTGCACGTGACAGTGAAGGGTAGGGTGGTTCAACGCCGATGCAGGCTTGGACTTGGATGCGTTCTTGTTTATCGGGGTCTGCGTTGATACACATGACGGGATCTTTCAGATTGCGGCCAGCGGTTTGTAATTCGCTGATTAAGTCGTATACGAGTTGGGTGGAATCAGTTAATAGGTATTGGTCGGTAGTCATGCCGAAGATACTTGCCACACAATAGCTGGGTTCTTCTCGTGTACTAATATCATATGGAAATAGACTTGTTGCTCGAGAAATGCGAACGATGGATTGTAATATTTGTTGCTGTTTGATGAGATTGTTGGCGATACGTTGTTGTTCTTCAAATAATAGATCACAGCGTTGGGCTTCGTCTGTTGCTTGAATTATAGGTTTGATATTAGCAAGAGGAATGTCCAGTGAACGTAGCATGCCAATCATTACTGCGGTGCTGGCCTGGTCATGGGAATAATAACGATAGCCAGAATCGGGATCAACATAAGCCGGTTTCAACAGGCCTTGTTCGTCATAGTGACGCAGTGCCTTGATGCTTAGACGACAGCTTTTAGAAAAACGGCCAATGGGCATTAGTTGGTGTTTGTGCATGGAATTAAATGTACCATATTTATTAAAAATATCAGCATTACCACGCTATGTTAGGTTGAGAGTCCGTGTTCGTTTAGAAACTGTACAGTGGGTTCTATCATCGTGACGATGTCCACTAATAAACCATTGGGATCAACGCACATAAAGTGCCTTTGGCCCCATTCTTCATCGCGAAGCTCCAGTGCAAGGGGTAGCTGTAAATTATTGGCCTTGTCGTAAACTAAATCAACATTGTCGGTTTCTACCGTTATTACCACGCCCTGGGGCGATTTTTGGTAGGATTTTGGTACGCTGTTATGGTTTTGTTGCACAAAGGCAATTTGTAAGTTTTCGTCAGTGGGCGACTGTAACTGGATATACCAGTCTATTTCAAAAACCACCTTAAAATTTAACAGGCTAAGGTAAAACTCTTTAGAAGCCTGTAAGTTGGTGGAACAAATATCAGGAAATAGACTTTTCATTAGACTCTCCTTTGTTATAAACCCATAAAACGAAGCTCTTAACCATAGGCTAAGGTCTCCGGTAAGGGGAGAGTCAAGGGTTCATTTATTCATTGATAAGATGAATTATGTTGGATGGATTGCTCAACCAGAAACCTTTAAATCCCGGTGGTAATGGCTCGATATCGTCTCTTTTGATGCATTGTTTTTCTTCGAAGTATTTGGATGCCGTTTCTATATTATCCGTAATGACCTCTAACCATATTTCTGCTTGACTGATTCCTGCCATTTTGTCTATCCAAAGGTTTTTGTCGCCAAACTTAAAAATGACAGCCTCGTTTTCATTTGTTGAGTTTACGTCAATTTGCTTAAATCCCAGGATATCTCTGTAAAACTCGATAGTGGCATCGAATTCATGGATAGGTACTTTCATGGCAATATTATTTCCTGGTGAAAATTTAGGGCTCATGTGAATTCCTTGTTAATCTATTTTGGACCACAGCCATTTAACGAAATTTAATACAAATTTCAGCCTAAGATACAGGAAAAGCAACTACGTGAGGCATGTTCAATGAGATGCCTACTTTTTCGCCTATGGCATGGTCGTGGTGGCTGGAGAATAGGGACAGGACTTTGCCGCCAGTAGGCAGAGTTAGTGTATATAAGATTTCTGCGCCCTTAAAGGCTTTTTGAACAATCTCGCCTTGAATGGCACTTTCCGGATCATAGACGACATCGTCAGGTCTTATTAGTAACTCAACTTGTTCGCCTTTGGACCATTTGTAAGCACGGTCGCCTTTAAGCATGCCGAATTCTGTTTCAAGACAATCTGGTTCGAGCATGGTACCGTTTAGGAAAACTCCTTGGCCGATAAAGTCGGCAACAAAACGGTTGGCGGGTTCGTGATAGATATTCGCGGGTGTATCCCATTGCAAAATTTTACCTTCGTGCATGACACCGATTTGGTCGCTCAGGGCAAAGGCTTCGTCCTGGTGGTGGGTTACCAAAATACCAGTAATACCTTCTTTTTTTAGGATGTCTTTTATTTCAATGCTCAATCGTTCACGCAGTTCAACATCCAAGTTGGAAAAGGGTTCGTCCATCAAAATGATTTCAGGTTGGGCCGCCAGGGCGCGTGCCAGAGCAATACGTTGTTGTTGTCCACCAGACATCTCATGGGGAAAACGTTTTTCAAAGCCATCCATGCCTACTAGACTTAGTAAACGCTCAACGGTTTGTTTTTTATAAGAGGACGATTTGTCTCTAAGGCCGAAACTGACGTTTTGAAAAATATTCATATGCGGAAAAAGGGCATAGTCTTGGAATACCATACCTAGTTTTCGTCTTTCGGGCGGTTCTCTAAATCCTGGCTTGGAAAGGAGTGTATTTTCCATGGTAATTTTGCCATGGTAGACTGGTTCAAATCCGGCGATAGCACGTAACACCGTTGTTTTGCCGCAACCACTGGAGCCAAGTAAACAGACCAAAGAACCGCGATTAACGTGCAAAGAAAGCCTGTTAATGACTGTTTGATTTCTATAGCGACACTCTATATCTTTTACTTGTAATAAAGGGTGCATAGTCACTTGTTGTTAGCGCTGTATCACGATTACTTTTAAAGTCAATGTTGCTTAAGTAAAAATTCTAAAAGTGCTTTTTGCGAATGTAATCGGTTTTCCGCTTCATCCCAAACCACACTTTGTCGACCGTCAATGACGTCAGCGGAGACTTCTTCACCGCGGTGTGCAGGCAAGCAGTGCATAAATAGGGCATCCGAATTGGCCTTGGCCATTAACGCTTGTGTGACCTGAAAATTATTGAACGCCTGCTCGCGCTTATTTTGTTCTTGTTCCTGTCCCATACTTGACCAGACATCAGTAACCACTAGGTCAGCGTTGCTAGCGGCTTCCATAGGGTCATCAAACAGCGTGACCTGCTGCTCTTTTGCTTGTCTTACAAATTCTGGTAGTGGTCGGTAACCTTCGGGCGCGGCAATGCGTAGATTGAAGTCTAATCGATCAGCGGCATTAATATATGAATTGCACATATTGTTGCCATCACCAATCCAGCACACGGTCTTTCCTTGAATATCACCACGCTTTTCAAAATAGGTTTGCATATCGGCCAGCAACTGGCAAGGATGGAACTGGTCAGTTAAGGCGTTAATTACCGGTACAGAAGAATATTGGGCAAAGAGCTCCAATTTTTCATGTTCGTAAGTTCTCAGCATAATGATATCAACCATGCTGGAGAGAACGCGGGCCGTGTCTTCTACGGGTTCGCCACGACCTAATTGGGTATCACGAGGAGATAAAAAAAGTGCATGTCCTCCCAGTTGGTACATTCCGGTCTCAAAGGATACGCGGGTTCGGGTGGAAGATTTTTCAAACACCATGCCCAAAACCTTTTTTTGTAAGGGTTCGTGGCGACTGCCTGCATGTTGTAATGTCTTTAATTCGGTGGCACGTTTAAGTAGCGCTCGAAAATCAGCTGAACTTAAATCCTTTAATGTAAGAAAGTGCTTGATAGTCATAATGGTATCCGTTGTATTTTGCTATCGATAATTTTACGTGCGTTTTTTATTGGGAAACGATTCCACGAGTTCGCAGACGCGTTCGACAATCATACTTGCCTCTTCGTCGCTAATGATTAGCGGAGGTAACAGTCTAACGACCGTGTCTGCCGTCACATTTATTACGATACCTTTTTTCAATGCTTCACTAGCCAACTCTTTACACGTTTGGTTTAATTCTATGGCGATTAAGAGTCCTTTGCCCCTGATTTCGCTAACGTGTTGCAGTGATCCCAACCTGGTCTGAAATGCGGAAAGCATTGTGTTGCCTAATTGCATTGCACGCTTGACCAGACCTTCTTTTTCAATACTATCGACCACGGCCAATGCGGTACGACACGCAATAGGGTTGCCGCCAAAAGTGGAGCCATGATTGCCAGGTTGAAATACTTCAGCGGCATCACCACGTGCCAGGCAGGCGCCAATTGGCATTCCGTTACCTAGACCCTTCGCCAAAGTCATAATGTCAGGCAAAATATTATAATGTTGATAACCAAACCAAGCACCACTACGACCCATGCCTGTTTGTATTTCATCCAGAATCATTAACCAGTTATTCCGATCACAGATTTCACGAATGCCAGTCAGGTAATCGTCGTCGGGAATAATGATTCCGCTTTCACCTTGAATGGGTTCGACCATTATAGCGACTACGTTTTTATTATGACTGGAAATTTTCTCTAAAGCATCAAGGTCGTTATAAGGCGCTCTGACAAAACCTTTTACCAAGGGCTCGAAACCCGCCTGAATTTTACGATTGCCAGTAGCGCTCAGGGTTGCCAGGGTTCGCCCATGAAAACTGGCTTCAGTAACTATGATTGCCGGCTCGCTAATATTACGTTGATTACCAAACAAACGTGCGATTTTAATAGCGGCCTCGTTGGCTTCGGCACCGGAGTTGCCAAAAAAAACTCGATCCATTTTGGCAACATTGGTAAGACGCTCGGCCAACAATTGTTGATATTGAATATTAAATAAATTTGAGGTATGCAATAGAGTCTTGGCTTGATCGCATATGGCGTCGGTGACAGCACTGTGTGCATGACCTAAGCCGGTTACAGCAATACCACTTATGGCATCCAGATATTTATTTCCCTCGGTATCCCACAACCAAGCACCTTTACCATGATCAAAGGTCACATCCAGTGGTGCGTATGTTTTCATTAGCGAGTTTGCCATTTTCTTTTCTTTGTTAGATTGCGTTAACTATTAAAGAGATAAAATAAAAAGGCAGTCTCAAATGAGACTGCCAGAATTACTAAACCAATAATGTTACTGACTATTTCACTTTGTAGCAATGCTTGTGTTAACAAACATTGCTATTAACCAAGTAAAATAGTCAGAAATTAGCCGTAACTAATAATATTAGAATACTCCATGAGACTGACTTGCCATGAAGAACAACATAGGGATGGTTAGCGCGGTATTGGTTCTGGAGGCCAATAATGCAACGCGTTTGGCTTTTGCGATTTCATCCGCAGTGGCTTCGACCATACCCAATATTTTTTTCTGGTTAGGCCATATCAACACCCAAACATTAAACAACATAATTGTACCTAACCATGCACCAATACCGATGTTGACAAAGCCAGTTTGTAGGGTAAAGGCACTGGTAAGATTAGGACCTAAAAGCCCTGCACCTGTAATCCAAGTGACAACGGCAGCCCAGCGAAACCATAATAAGGCTCTAGGTGCTACATATTTGCCTATCGCAGCGGGTCCCGGCCCATCCTTGTCGGCGAGTGCAGCGGCCATAGCGGGTACTTGAACGAAATTAAAATAATATAAAAGTCCAATCCAAGTAATGCCAGACAAGAAATGTCCCCAACGTTCAAAAAATTGTACGTACTCCATAATATCAACCTTCTTTAAAGTTATTTAGGATAATGAATGTGTTCGTTTGTTTATTGTGCTGTTTACATTCCGGACATTGATTTGGCGATGAACGCTAAAACCAAAGTAAGTACAAATCCGGAAATGATAGTTCCTAAAATTGAATCTAAAGGGTTCATGCTGATTCCTTCTAAAGTGTTTAGTTACTGAATTAAACCTTAATATGACTATATAATGCCATATAGCACCCGTTGTTTATGGTTGGTTTGGGCTGCAATCCCAGGCTATATGCTTTTAAGGATTAATACCTGAGTTAAAAAGTCGGGTATAGCTTAAGGCAACCATGAGCATATTGCAATATTTTAATGTAAAAATGAACCTCTAATGTGGATAAAATTTAACTATTTGTGAAATGAAAAATTCTATTACTGCCATTGAACTCAGCCTGTTTGCTAATCGTGTGGAGGCTATTTGCGATGAAATGGGAGCGGTCTTACAACGCACCGCATTTTCACCTAACATCAAGGATCGCTTGGACTTTTCCTGTGCTATTTTTGATCACGAAGGCGCTTTATGTGCACAGGCGGCACATATTCCCGTGCATATGGGAAGTATGGCCTATGCCATGCGCAGTATCGTGCAGGGCTTTGAGTGGCGTGCCGGTGATATGATTATTTTAAACGATCCTTACCTGGGGGGCACTCATTTGCCCGATGTTACCGTTGTAGCTCCGGTTTTTGTCGATGCTTGCCTGGTGGGTTTTTTAGCCAATCGCGCCCACCATGCTGATATTGGCTCAGATACTCCAGGCTCCATGCCCATTTCCAGTGTATTGGACGAAGAAGGGATTATTATTTCTCCCCGAAGATTGGTTCGGGACGGCGTGCTGGATGAAGATTTATTGCATTGGATCGGCCAACAAACTAAAAATCAAACACAGACCACAGGCGATTTTTCGGCCCAAATTAGTGCCAATCGTACGGGGCTCGCTGGACTCAGTACATTGGTAAAAGGCATGGGTGTTAAGCGCTATCAACAGAGTCTCCTTGAACTCAATAATTATGCAGAGCGTTTGGCCAGAAGTGCACTACAGGCCATACCCGACGGTCAATATGAATACATGGATGTGATGGATGATGATGGAATGGGTAATGAAAATATTGCCATTCAGGTCAGGATTAATGTGTGTGGTGAGCAAATTGAGGTTGATTTTAGTGGCACCGCAACCCAAACAGCAGGCAATATTAATTGCCCCATTTCTGTTGCGGCAGCAGGTGTCTATTATGTATTTCGGTGTTTAATGCCTAGCCACACCCCCAATTGTGATGGCAGTTTCAAGACCATAAGCATAAAGGCGCCTGAAGGTACTTTGTTAAATGCCCGTTACCCGGCCGCGGTTGCGGCAGGTAATGTTGAAACCAGCATGCGTGTGGTAGATGTGGTTATGGGGGCTTTAGCCAATGCCATACCCGATTTAATTCCTGCGGCGAGCCAAGGCAGCATGAATAACCTTGCCATGGGCGCATTGGCCAACGAGGATAATACAATACCGGCCTGGGACTACTACGAGACAATCGGTGGAGGTATGGGCGCAGGTGCAAAACACAATGGCTTAAGTGCTGTGCAATCGCATATGACCAATACACGCAACACGCCAATCGAAGTATTGGAGATGGCGTATCCTATTCGAATTACACGCTATGAGGTACGCGCACATTCAGGAGGTGAAGGCTTGCATCACGGTGGCGATGGCCTGATACGGGAATACGAATTTTTGTCACCCACTATAGTCACTTTATTAACCGAGAGAAGGCGTAATCAACCTTGGGGATTGGCCCAAGGATCACCTGGCTGTGCGGGGAAAAATAGTTTTAATGGACAACAATACCCCAGCAAACGCAACTGGCAGGCGAATAAGGGTGATAAACTTCGTCTAGAAACTCCAGGCGGTGGCGGTTGGGGAAAAAAACCAAACTAAAAATAGATAATCCTAATGTGTGGAATTTGTGCGTGGTAACTTCTTGAATTTCATGAAAGAGGTCTTATATTCAGATACATGTGTTAAACGTGGACAGTTTAAGCGCAAGTACGACACTAAATTAGTAAGTGAACCAGAGCGTTACCTAACTAGGATACAAGGCAGTTAGTTATGGTATTTAGCTTTACTTGAACACTGGTTGCAAGTGAACCTAAAGTAATAATCAGGTTTGTATTGACAACCATTAATACCATAGTAAAATAGTCAGGAATTAAACCATGTTTCATGTTATTCCATCAAGCGTTTTGCCACTTTATTGAATAACCAACAAATTGAATATTACGAGGAATAGTTATGGACGTATTGGAACGTATTAAAAAACAAGTCACTGATAATCCTGTGGTCATCTTCATGAAAGGCACACCTCAAATACCACAGTGCGGGTTTTCCAGTCGTGCCTCGCAAGCCTTAGGTGCCTGTGGTGAAGAATTTACTTATGTGAACATCTTGGAAGATATGGAAATATTTGAAAATCTACCACGTTTTGCCGATTGGCCGACGTTTCCTCAAGTGTATATTAACGGTGAACTCATTGGTGGTTGTGATATTACCCTGGAATTGTATCAGCAGGGAGAACTTAAAAAGATGGTTCATGAGGCGGTTAAAGATAGGTTAAAGGATCTAGGTTAAAGGTAAAAGGTTAGAAAATAGGTAACAAGGAGCTAGGTTTTAACCTTTTACCTAGTTCCTTTTACCTCGAACCTATTGTATGGGCCCCCACCGATTGACTATTTTGCAAAATAACTCGGCTGTTCTTTCGGCGTCGTAGCGGGCCGAGTGAGCCTTTTCACTATCCCACTTGATGCCTGCAGCCTGTACGGCGCGGGCTAAAACCGTTTGTCCATAGGCGAGACCACCTAATGTGGCTGTATCGAACGTACTAAATTGGTGGAAGGGGTTTTTCTTAAAATTTGTTCTCTCTACAGAGGCTTTAAAAAACGCCAGGTCAAAAGCTGGATTGTGTCCAACCAATATGGCCCGACTACAGTCTAGTTTTTTAATCTGTTCCCGTATGGGTTCGCAAATCATTTTTAGAGCTTCACGCTCAGAAATCGCAAAGCGAAAAGGATGGTGTGGATCAATTCCGTTAAATGCCAGCGAAGCCGGATCCAGATTGGCCCCCTCAAATGGCTTTACATGGGTTGTAATAGTTTGAATAGGCTCAAGCTTTCCTCTTTCATTAAAATCAACCAAAACGGCCGCAATTTCCAGCAGGGCATCAGTTTTTGCGTTGAAGCCAGCTGTTTCAATATCGACAATAACAGGCAAAAAGCCACGAAATCTTAGGGACAGTGCTGATTCACCATATTCGCCCATAATGCTACTGTCGCACACACTGTCTGTAGCGCAATGCTACACAGACGACAGATACCCCCCCTTTTATCCAAATTTATAATTATGTTACCAACTATATCATTGCCTGATGAACTGGGCATTAACTAATTTTGTCTATCACGCCATATCCTGCAGTTTCCAACTAAGTTGTTGTTTACTAAAAAAGGGGGTTAACTCATCTTCACCAAACTTCAGGCTGGCCGGAACTTCCCAGTTTTGTTTACACAGGGTAATTGTTGTAGAGTTTCTCGGTAAACCGTAAAAGTCGGGGCCAAAAAAACTGCAAAAGCCCTCGAGTTTATTTAGTGCGTTTGCCTTCTCAAATACCGTGGCATAGAGCTCAAGGGCAATATGCGCACTAAATATTCCGGCGCAACCACAATGGGTTTCTTTATTGGCTTTGCTGTGAGGTGCGCTGTCCGTACCCAGAAAAAACTTTTGGTTGCCGCTGGTGGCAGCGTAAATCAGAGCCTTGCGGTGTTTTTCACGTTTTAATATTGGCAAACAATAATGGTGAGGTCGAATACCACCAATAAACATTGCATTACGATTTAAGAGTAAATGGTGTGGAGTAATGGTCGCAGCAAGGTGTTTGTCAGTGGATAGTATAAAATCCACTGCTTCTTGTGTTGTGATGTGTTCTAGTACAATTTTAAGCTTGGGAAATTTTCGGTTTAAAGCAATTAAGTGTCTATCAATAAAAAACTTTTCCCGGTCGAATACATCAATATCCGGATCAGTAACCTCACCATGTATCAACAGGGGTATACCATGTTTTTCCATGGCGGCTAGAACGTCATAGGTTTTTTTAAGATTGCTTACGCCATCATCCGAATTGGTGGTGGCACCTGCAGGGTAATATTTAACCGCCACAACGTGTTCAGAATCTTTAAGTTTTAGTATCTCTTGAGCTTGGGTGTTATCTGTGAGATATATGGTCATCAATGGATTAAAGGTGTATCTGGGATCCACAGCAGCTAAAATTCGTTCCCGGTAGGAGTGTGCAGCGGCCACTGTTGTTATAGGGGGTTTAAGATTTGGCATTATTATGGCGCGGGAAAACTGTTGTGCCGTAAAGGACACTACATCCTGCATCGGTTCGCCATCGCGAATGTGTAAGTGCCAGTCATCAGGTCGGGTGATTTGTATTTTCATAATGATTTTGAAGGTTTGTGTTTCTCGTTCCCATGCTTTGCGTGGGAATGCATATGGTGTTTAATAGAACACCCTAACTTTGCCCTTGAATATTTGGCATTAGCTATGTAGGGTGGATGCGCTGCGCTTATCCACCCTACGGGTTATGCCTATTATGTAACTTTTTCGATTTGTTTAATAGTCTCGTTGCTTAGGAACTCGAAAAATTAAATTTTACTCTTTATATGCGAAAAACCAGAATATATTATCCTGAATCCTTAAGCGAGGGCCAAGAAATTGAACTGGATACCCAAAGCAGCGTCCGGGTTGCCAGGGTGCTCAGGCTTAAGAGTGGAGATAGCGTGTATTTATTCAACGGACAAGGTGGTGAATATGAAAGCCATATAACTCAGTTGGATAAACGTCATGTGTTTTGTAAAGTAATGGAATTTATGGACCAATCAGTGGAGTCGCCACTCATTATTCGATTGGCACAAGGGATTTCCAAGGGAGAACGTATGGACTATACCATACAAAAGGCAGTCGAACTTGGGGTTCACGAAATCATCCCCTTAGCGACCTCGCGTACAAGTGTAAACTTGAATGCGGAACGTCAAAAACGCCGACTGACTCATTGGCAATCCATTGTCAACAGTGCCTGCGAGCAATGTGGTAGAAACCTGGTGCCTGAGGTAAAGCCCATTGAACCGCTAGCTCGGTGGTTAGAGATGAACAAAAGCACCTATAATATTGTGCTGGATCCCCGTGCAAGCCAAGGTCTAAAGATGTTTCCTTACCCAGAGCAAGCAGCAATCACGCAGCAACCCGTTACTCTACTAATAGGACCGGAAGGTGGATTAAGTCGTGAGGAAATCTCTTTGGCTGAACAACACGGCTTTACACCTACGCAATGTGGACCGCGAATCTTACGTACAGAAACAGCCGCGGTGGCGGTTTTGTCCGCATTACAAAGTCTTTGGGGTGATTTCGCCTGACTCCTTTGTGCGAGCCCCCTTTATTAGAAATTAGAGAAGAATAAACAAGGCTAATAACCAATCAGGACAGTCAAAATGAAAATTCAAGGAAACATCAAAAAAATGATCACTCAGTTGCAGTCACCCGTTAGCTACAGCTTACCAGTGGGCGCTGAATTGCTGCCAATCAGCGATCAATTAGGCAACACTATTCGTTTGGAACATACAGGAAAAATAAACTGTATTGCCTGTGGTCGTTTAACCAAAAAGAGCTTTAGTCAGGGTTATTGTTTTCCTTGTATGAGGTCACTAGCCGAGTGTGATATGTGCATCGTCAGGCCCGAACAATGTCATTTTGATAAAGGTACTTGTCGCGATGAACAGTGGGGTTTGTCTCATTGTATGCAAGATCATATTGTCTATTTGGCGAATTCATCTGGTTTAAAAGTGGGTATTACGCGCCATACTCAAGTGCCGACACGTTGGATTGATCAGGGTGCTTCACAGGCATTACCCATTTATCGGGTCAGTAGTCGTTACATTTCGGGTTTGGTGGAAACGGTTATTAAACAACATATGTCAGACCGAACAGACTGGCGAAAAATGCTTAAGGCAGAGGCGGAGCCCATTGACCTAGAGGAAAAGCGACAAATTATTGTAAATGAATGCAGTGAAGATTTAGACCAGATAATGCAAAATCATGCCAAGGAAAATATCGCTGCCTTAAGTGATCAGCCAGTGACAAATATTAAATATCCCGTAAATACCTATCCAGACAAGGTAAAAGCCCTGAATTTTGATAAAACCCCAACGCTTGAAGGGTGTTTGGTGGGTATTAAGGGACAATACTTGATATTGGATACAGGTGTTTTGAATATTCGGAAGTTTACTGGTTACGATCTTGCAGTAAATTATTAGTAAAAACAGGTTTCTCAGCTAAATTCTGCTCCGTGTGAGCCGCTAATAAATTGACTATGAACAAAACCAAGCCGAAATGAAAGACTAACAAGTAATATGCGATTCAATCCAGTTATAATGCTAAAGCTATGTGCAATAAGCATATTTCCCACTGTGTTTTTCCTATTCTACAGTAACACATCCCTGGCTGACGCCGGTTTAGCGCTAGTTGGCGCTGCCTTAACAGCGGGTTTATTGTGGGCTGCGCAGAAGCTACAAAACCTGCATCTGCGGCAAGTCATGGACGAAGTTCGAATAGCGGTATCAACCTATACCGAAAAGGATCCAAACAATTTTCGTATGGTTTCTACAAAAGCGGGCAATGAACTAAATTGGATTGTAGATGAGTTTAATGCCGCCTTAAGTGAAGCCCATGGCAATCGTTTATTGATAACCAATATTGCATTATCGATGTCTAGTCACGCCCAGAGTTTGTGTGAGTCTATTGAAAATATTGCAACTGATATGCAACAACAAACCGGTGGTATAGACGAGGTTCACAAGTCACTGGAGCATTTCAAATCTGTTTACGATCTCACTTCAGAATCAGCAAAGAAAAGTACCAAAATAGCTGCGGATACAGAAAAAGAAGCGGATAACGGAAAATTAGTCATCACTCAAACCATGGGCAGTGTTATGTCCGTTAGTGAATCGATTAATAATGCCGGAGATACCTTGAAAAATTTGGAACAAGAGAGTGAGTCTATTCGTGGAGTTGTCGCGGTTATTAGGGGGGTTGCAGAACAAACCAACCTGTTAGCCCTGAATGCGGCCATCGAAGCCGCACGGGCTGGCGAACAGGGACGAGGTTTTGCCGTAGTGGCTGATGAAGTCAGAACCCTTGCTACAAAAACCCACAACTATACCTCGGACATTGAGTCTATCATTGAAAAACTCCTTAAACTGATTCAACAAACGACTACAGCCTTAAACACCAGTGTTAATTTATCATCTGAATCAGACGAACTCATTGAGTCCGTTGTGGTGTCATATTCTGAACTGGTGGGTTCATTGCGGGCCTTAAAGGAGCTTGGGGAAACTTTATCGCAAGCGACTCTGGACGAGGCAGGAAATGTCAATGATGTCGCCGACCGTATTGCGTCTGTCCAACAAAGTAACTATTCCACCAGTGATAATGTGCAGCAGTTACAGGGTGCAAGTAATGAATTATTTGTCTTGGGTGAACAGCTTAGGGCTTTATCGTGTAGTCACACCACTGAGCAGAGTGCTAGCGCCAACACCGAACCCGACCTGTTTTAACGCACTACACTAACCCGCATAGCCCCAAAAATCTTGTAAAAATCACGGAAAATCTGCATTTATTTAAGACAGGGACTGTTTTTTTCAGCCAAAAAAACGCCATAGTGGCTCAGGCGATTCATCCTTATCCCACCCAAACAGAAATGTTTGGTGAAATGGCCAGAAGACTTTTATCGCGCTTGCGACGCAGCAAAAAGAAATAAATGTAGGTGGATTTATAGGTTGTTGCACGCATTGCACAATGCGCGACGCCATTTTTTATCACCGAGGAAACCCCAGCTGGCTGGGTCTTTGAGAATGTTCTCTTCAAAAAATCTGACGTATTGCTGAATGGATTCTTGTACGTCGTTCGTAAGGATAGGGTCGCCATAACTGGCGTTTATTAGATTTTTGTAAGAGCCAAAATAGGAAGGTATAATTGGTACACCTAAACGAATGGCGATTTTTGCTGCCCAGGCTGAAAATCCCATGGTTTGTCCGAAGACTTGTACTTCAATCCGGTTTTCTGAAGAATCCAGGCTATCAACAGTTGCACCGACCATCTTACCAGATTTTAATACGGAAAATAATGTTCGTGATAACTCAAAGGGATTACCACCTCTTACCATGAGTATGGTTGTGTCCATACGCTCATAGAAATCTATAGCAATTTTTGTGCGTTCAATTGTGGATGGGTTCTTTGTAACTATTATTAAAGGAAATTCTCGATTCATTTTTAGGGCGGAAAAAAGACTGCCAAGATTATGCGGTACTGCGAGTATGGCACCACCATTTTCTTCGATCAATTTGTTAATCTTAGGCACATCGTTTTCAGCAATATTAACTTGATCAATGACAGACTCGATTCCATTACGATATAGGTCAAAATAGTTTTTTAAGGATTCCAGAGCGTTGCTCAGGAATTGTTGATATATTTGTCGAGGATTATGCATGTATCCCTTTTGGTTGGCCAGTATACAAATATACTCGCAGGATAAACGGATTGGATTTTTTGGCCACCAATACAATGCACGCATTAAAAATATGAACAAATTTATAGGCAGCATGGCGATGGGTAATGGAACTTGTCGGATTAAACGGTAGAGGAAGGGCACGGCAAGAGATTTAAAACGGGTGCCACTAAAAAAACGCTGTCCTCGACTGCCTTCTTGTTCTTTGGCTTCAAATTCTTTTAAGTAAAGACTTGGAGAACGAATAATTTCCGAGCGAACTTGGGTGTTGTTGTTAGTTGATTTCATTACGCTTAAACCAAGACAAAGGCCAAGAGTTTAACAGTAATTGCTTAGAAACAAAATGATTTCTAGAGCGGATTGGTTAGTGCCATTCCTCGATGAGGCCTAGGACTCGACAGCATACATCCGGGATTACCTCTTCCACCGTAGTGCTTAAGCAATCCCCTTCATCAAGGCAAAATGGTTGAATTCCAATCAGGGCTCGACGTTGTGGTAAGGCATTCAATTGATGTATTTCATTCAATAATTCGGTCAGTCCTTTAACTTGAGCGCTGTTTTTTGGCTGTCCATTCAGAAAACGATCCATTTCTTCTCCCACATAGGTGCGGACAGTACCCGGTTGGGAGTTTAGATCGGTGGCATCAATAAAAATCAGATTGTCAGCCGGTACGATTTCAGTGGTCAGGTCGGGTTCTAGAAATCCACCATCAACATACTTAGTGCCAGGAATATCAGAGTGAAAATGGCGTAAAAAATTAAGGGCATATATTCCCGCGCCATAGTCTGACAAATAGGTATTGCCTATGCCTATAATGATTGTTTGCATAATAACGGTATTCCCCCCTATTGGTTGACTCACGTTATTATAGAAATGTATATAGGTATATATACTGATCGAAATCAAACTTTTGGGGATTTTTGGAAATTTTTCCTCAACAAATGCGGGGCAATGGATCGTCTTCCAATTCTTCTAATACTCTTTCTCCGCCAAGATCGGTTTCAAGCACAACCTGGGCTAAATCATTGTTTATTAACCCAATAATGTTGGCCTGTTGTCCGGAGGGGATTTTATGCCAGCGTTCTAAGGCCAAATCTGCTTGTTTTTCATCCACTATGGCCACAACACGACCTTCGCAGGCCAAATAAAAGGGGTCATAACCCAGTATTTCACAAACGGAAATAACCTCATCACGTATAGGTATTTGAGATTCATATACTCGAAGCCCTAATTTTCTTGCGCGTTGAATTTCGTGTAACACTGTGGCCAGTCCCCCACGGGTTGGATCGCGCATGAACTTCAGTCCTGGTAGATCATATAGTGCCTGACACAAAGGTAAGACGGATGCCGCATCGGATTGGATATTCCCTTTCAGACCAAATTGCTCTCTGGCCAGCATTACCGCAGTACCATGATCGCCAATAGGACCACTTAGCAAAATTTTATCCTGGGTTTTTATTTGTGCAAGCCCCAGGTTTAGGCTTTTAGCTCGGACACCAATGCCAGTTGTAGTTATATAAATACCACTACCTTCTCCCTTTGGAACAACCTTGGTATCACCACAGATTATTTGTACCCCAGCGTCACGCGCGGCTTCAGCCATACTAGCAATAATTCGCGACAGTGTTGTTTGTTCCAAGCCCTCTTCGATTATTACGGCCAGGCTTAAAAATTTTGGTATTGCGCCACTCACGGCCAGGTCGTTTACAGTTCCATGTATCGCCAAAGAACCAATATTGCCACCAGGAAACTCTAGAGGTTTTACAGTGAAACCATCGACACTCATCATCAGTTGCCCGTCTAGGGTTGGCAAACTTGCGGCGTCTGTATTCGTGTCAAGGCCAGGATTTTGCAAATGTGTGGCAAAAATCTCTTCAATTAATTGGCGCATAAAATAACCGCCATTGCCGTGTGCTAGAGTGATTAAATTGCTCATAGTGGGCTTGCCTGATTTTTTGTTAATCCAAAATGCTCAACAATTTGACCATAACATAAACCAGCGTCGTTAACCGGTATTTGTTGTGGAACGTATACACGTACAGAGTGTTCCTGCAATAGTGTTATAACACGTTCTGTCAATAGAGCGTTTTGAAACACGCCTCCACATAAACCCACGGCGAAATCACCATATTCTGCTTGTATTTTCTTAGCTTGTTGTAGCACTAGTTGGGCCAGTGTCTCGTGGAAACAACGTGCACGATCGGCTACTGTTTTCTTTTTATTTAGTAATTGTGGTAGCAGGGGTGACCAATCACTACGCCAAATACCCGCTGGATCTTTATGCATAGGTAGGTTTATTGCCGTTGCATTACCTTGTAGCGCAGCGGCTTCAAGCAGCATGGGCCCTTGGCCTTCAAAACTTGTTTGGTGAATAATGTTTGTAAGAGCCGCTGCGCCATCAAAGAGTCGACCTATGGCGGTAGTTTGTGGACTATTTAGATGTTTCTGCCATGCAGCATATACCATATTAAAATTGGGATCTGAAAACGTCCAGTTAATGTTAGCCTGCCAACAAAGCGCAGCGGCACTGCGCCAGGTTTGGCGGCTCGCCAATTCACCCCCTGGCGGATGAAAAGCTTGTATACTGGCGACTCGTAGCCATTGACCAGGGGACCCTAACAAGGCTTCACCTCCCCACAAGGTGTTATCGCTGCCCATACCAACCCCATCCCAAGTAAATACCAGCCAGCGTTTTTCCTGAGGGAATTCGCCTGCAAGAACGGCGGCGTGGGCGTGGTGATGGTAAATGCTATGCGTCACTAATCCTGCTTGCCGTGCCCAGCGATGACTGCTGTATCCTGGATGAGCATCACAAAGGACTCTTTCAGCCTTTACTTGGTAAAGTGATTGTGTGTCTTCGATGGTTTGAGAAAAAACCTGTTGGCCCCTCAGTGAATTCAAGTCTCCAATATGTGGTGATATGACCACACGGTTATCCCAAGCCAGGGCAATGGTGTTTTTCATTTGCCCACCTGTCGCTAACACGGGAGCGTCAAGGCTAAAAGGTAGTTGCAGTTCCAGAGGTGTATTGCCACGTCCCAGACGGAGAGGCCTGGGTTTATTGGCAATTATTTTAAACACGGGATCATCTGCGGGACGTTGAATCTCACGATCATGGTGCAGGTAAGCATCACAAACATGGCCTAAACGTACTTCGGTATCATGTTCAGTCGTCAGCATGGGTTCGCCACTAATATTTGCCGAAGTGGCGACTACGGGTCCAGCGAATTTTTGCAAAAGCAAATGGTGTAGAGGAGTGTAGGGCAACATGACACCCACTTCGTTTAATCCCGGTGCAATTTGTTCTGCCAGTGGCGTATTGGGTTTTTTCCGCAACAAAGTAATTGGGTGGGCTGTATCGCTCAATAATCTATCGGTAATGGCCTCGGTTTCCACGTAATACGATAGCTGGTGTTGCATCATCATTACGGCCAGCGGTTTATGCGGCCGCGGTTTGCGTTGGCGTAGATTTAATACTGCCTCATCGTTGCATGCGTCACACATAAGGTGATAACCACCAATACCCTTTATACAAACGATAAGTCCTTGCTTTAGTGCGTTACAACACGCCTCTATGGCCAATGTTGTATTGTTGATTTCTGTATCATTTTGTCGAAAACGCAGTTGTGGACCACAGTTTGCGCAAGCAATGGGTTCCGCATGAAAGCGTCGGTCTAGTGGGTTATCGTATTCTAGTTGGCAGGCCTTACAAAGTTCAAAACTCGCCATGGTCGTATTTACTCGATCATAGGGCATTTTTTGAATGAGCGTGTAACGTGGCCCGCAGGCGGTACAATTAATAAATGGGTATTGGTAACGACGGTTATTGCTGTCGGTCATTTCCGCAATGCATTCCTGACAAACGGGCAGATCCGGCGTAATAGCTATGGCAACAAGTGACTGTGGGTTGCTTTCACGTATAGTAAATTCGTCATAGTATTTACTAGGGACTGTGTTTTTGCTCGTTATTGAGGGTGTTGCATGGGTTGGCGAGTCACTTATTAGCTTGCGTTCAAAAAAGTCGAGTTTTTCGGCTGTGCTTTCAACGTGTATGGCCACTTGCCCCATACGATTTTCAATCCAACCAACGATCTGACATTGATTTGCTAATCTATAGACAAAGGGTCTGAATCCCACACCTTGGACGTGTCCGCTAAGGATGATGCTGTGTGCTATGACGAGAGGAGTGCGCACATCGTGCTTGTCCAGTATCCTATCCATTAATCGGCTATGGATTCCACGGCTTGGCGTTTGCCGGCACGCCACCAGATTCTACAGGCACCTTCATCTGATACCATGCAGGGACCCACAGGTTTTCGTGGTGAGCATCCTACTCCGTATAACCGACATTCATTAGGGTAAATCTTGCCCAATACCACTCGAGCACAATCACAGCCCGGTGGCATTTCCCCCGCGCGTTTTCGATTGTCAGTATTGGTAATTGTAAAATGTTTGCGCGCATCGTGTTGTTCAAATGCCGGGGTTAATTTAAACCCAGAATCTGGGATCGCGCCCACACCACGCCAGTTTGCTGTTGTAACAGACATGACCTGATGTAAAACTTTTTTAGCGCCGCTATTACCCTTTGGTTTTACCAGTTCTGGATAGCAGTTATCTAAAAAGGTCCTGTTTTCGATGTGTTGGCGAAGTGTAGAATAAAATGCCGCCAACAGACTTTCTGCGGAAAAGCCTGCAATAGCCGTTGGTATGTGGTAGTCATCGACTACAAATTGCCATTCTTCCGAACCCATAATAGTGGCAACGTGACCGGGTGCAATCAAGGCATCAAAACCAGCTTGCTCGGATCCCAATAACATGGAAACCGCTGGCCAGGTTAAGCGGCCGGATAACAAGACGAATAAATTTGCCGGAACACCTGCTGCCAACATACCGGCAACGGGCGCCATTGTTGTTTCAAAACCCGCGGCAAAAAATACGACCTTTCGTGAAGGATTGTCTCGCGCTATGCCCACCGCTTCCGTGGGTGAGGCAATTGGCCTTACATCCGCACCCGCTGCCTTGGCTTGTTCCAGAGAGCCAATAGAGCCTTTTGGCACATTAACCGGTACACGCAACATATCCCCAAAAGCTACTAGCAAAACATTTTCGTTAAGTGATAATTGTATGGCGTCGTAGACATCTTCTTCCGGACAAATGCATACAGGACACCCAGGTCCGGGTATGAGTTCGATATTATCAGGTAAGGTTCCACGTAATCCAGCCATGCTGATGGCACGTTCATGTCCCCCACAAACATTCATTATACGGACGTGTTTAGGCAGATCTAAAGATCGTATTTGGGTTAACCATTGTTTGGCCGTTAAACTCATCTACCAATATAATCCATAAAATGCATAAATAGGCTCTAATCCGAAAGCAGTAAAACCAAGAAAATGTGCGCTATCCGTAGGGTGGATAAGCGCAGCGCATCCACCAATACCAGCTAGAATGGTGGATGCGCTGCACTTATCCACCCTACATTAAGAATACTTTCACAGTCTCCGTGCGCGCTAGAGATTAAAGAGGCTAACATGTTACCTTTCGTGCGCACGGCGCACGCTACTCATTGCCAGTCGGCTCTGATCCGTTTTATGGTGTCTATTGACTTCGTTGCTTAACCAGGCATACCAATGATCCATGCCGGCATGGTTTTTAGCTGAAATTTGTATAACGGGAGCCGCGTTGGCAAGTTGACGTAAGTGTTCTTGCGGTTTGTCTGGATTGAAATCATCCAAAAAGGGTAATAAATCTGTTTTGGTTAATAATACCAGGTCTGCCTTACGAAACATGACAGGATACTTTATGGGTTTGTCATCGCCTTCGGTAACCGACAAAAGACAAACGTTATGGTGATGGCCAAGATCAAAACTGGCTGGACACACCAGGTTACCCACATTTTCAATGAATAAAATATCAATGTTCGACAGATCCAGGTGGTGTAAGGCATTGTGTATCATATGTGCGTCTAAATGACAGGCACTACCTGTGGTGATTTGATAAGCGGTGACACCTTTGGCGCGAATGCGCTCTGCATCGTTTTCAGTTTCCAAGTCACCTTCAATCACCGCGATTTTATATTGCTTGTTTAGGGCATCAATGGTGGACTCCAATAACATTGTTTTACCAGAACCTGGTGATGACATAAGATTAATAACCAAAACATTGTGTTCATCGAAGTGTTGGCGATTATGTGTCGCCAGTCTGTCGTTTTCAGACATTAAGTTTTGTAATACCTCTACACTGGTATTACTGTGATCAGTATCCAAAAGGTACTTATTGGCAGGTGTGATATTGCATCCGCAGGTATTGCACATGAACTTCTCCTTAAACTGCCAACGATTCGTCCGAATGCGTGGACGATAACTCCACACGTTCCAATATTAATTCGTCACCACTGAGTAATTGGTTCTTCCAGTCGCCACAGGCCTGACAAACTAAGCGATTAGAGCTGACTTCAGATTCTGTTTGGCAGGAATTACAACGAATACGAACTGGGGCCAAGTGTATAATTAGCTTTGCTTTATCGGCTACTGTATTGGCGCTAGCGAAAGGAAAAGCCGATTGTAATAAATCAGGTTCAACACCCGAAAGTGGGCCTAGCTGTAGATAAATAGTGTCTACCGCCGACGCTTGGTGTTGTGTGGCGATGTCATTAACTTGTGACATAAGCGCTTGGCAAACCGAGAGTTCATGCATTTGGCACCTCGGAGAGTGTGGCAAGCATTTCGTCGTAGAGTTCCCAAGCCGAGCGTGCATATTCTTCGGATATTTTTTGTATGGCGTAGCCCACATGCACCATGACAAAATCACCTGGATTTAATTTGGTATCTTGAAGTAAAAACAGGCTGACGTCGCGTTCAACACCTTTTGCCGCGCAACGTGCATTGTATTTGTCAATTTCCATGATCTGCATCGGAATACCAAGACACACGTTTAATTTCCTTTCTAATTGTGAGCTTACAAGATCAATACTAACGTTTATTAGCTTATTAAGTATTGACTGAAATCATGAAGGATACGATAAATTATAGCTAATTAGAAATGTTATCAATGTATAAAAATAACTTATATTTCAGTGTGGTTAACATGGGGGAGAAACCTTGGAAAAGCTTGAGCGGCTTATATTTCGGGCATAAAACACCTTGTGTAGACTCACTTTTAAGAGTCATGTAACCATGAGGCTTATCGGAACACGGAGTTTTTTTGTAGTCAGCTATAAAGAA
>Ga0316187_10001247_pt1 | contig 21741 bp, 17 predicted proteins | sample CroRivburrow1_MG_FD_204927 | JGI IMG/M metagenome (GOLD analysis project Ga0316187, IMG submission 204927) | Coastal sediment microbial communities from Maine, United States - Cross River worm burrow 1 | ecosystem: Environmental > Aquatic > Marine > Coastal > Sediment | place: USA: Maine...
GGAGGCGGCAAAGACTTCCAACGCGCCTTTTTCTCTTCATCTTCGAAACGCCGGGCTGCGGGTTTCTGATGCCGAAGTCCTGGCAGTGGCGCTGACGAGATATTCATCACTCAACGGCCGGGTACTTCAGTCGTTCAGTGTGAGTTACAATCCATTGCTTGGCGATAACGGCACTGGAGTTTTAGCAAAATCATTACCTCAAACAGTCAGCGAGATTGGGTTCGTGGGCTGCGGCATGGGTGATGCCGGTGGCCAGGCTGTGCTGGAATGGGCGAGACAAGCATCCAATTTGAGCATGATTTGCGTTGAAGAAAACGAGCTTTCCGACTCCGGCAAGAAGCGGTTTCGCGAGTTGGCAACACAAAGGGCTGGACTTCTGGTCGTGGTCTAGATTTCCGCTGCATTTTGCAGGCCACCGCAAATACGTGCGAAAGTGCCGCCTCAGTGATACTGTTGACGCTGCTCTTCGCTCAAGCGCTCAAATGTTGCGTCGTTCATCCACTGCAAGGCACGGAAACGTAATCGCATCCGTTGCCAGGCACCATCGACCAGTGCATGGGCGCTCGACTTATCGCCCTCCGGTGATTTTGTTGTCTTCCAATTGAAGAGCGTGAAGCCAGACAGGACACCCGGCAGATATCAAATGCACCTCAACATATGTTCACTCTGGGCCTATTCCGTTGAAAAAGTCAGCGGCCTAGCTGTTTCGGACCGCTACGGCGACACTGACATTTCCCGTCAATCCAGTCAGACCGGATCCTGTTCAATGGCTGTATTGTCCAGCGGATAAATCGGCCGGCGCACATTTTGGTACGGCATTCGAGTATAGTTCGGCGTGCATAGCGCTCCGCTGTCGCAGACTATGACCTGACCCGCGACAGGTGCAAAGGCAGCTCTGAAATGCTGCATCGACTTCAGGGCGACAATGCGCTTTTTCGCCGGATCTATGCCGAATGCCTTGAATTGTTGCAGATCCAGCATTTGCCTCGCCAGGCTTGTGACAAGAATGTCGATGCCTTCGACCCGGATGACTGCACTTGGACCGAAACTGTCCGCCAGGCCGCCAATCATCGGGCCGTCTCCGGTAAAGTGCCCATCTGAAACGCGGACCAGTTCAGCTGTCACATGCAGTGGTCCGCCGCCAAACAATGGGTCTGTTTTGCCACCCAGGTCCACGCTGACCTGCGATCCCACAGGCACGCCACCAAGGACTTGCACGGCACTGGCGTCGACAATCGAGCCGAAGCAGGCGTCGTCAATGTCTGCCATGAGCATTGCTTCCAGCAATGCAGTTGAATCTCCGTAAGCACCACCACCTGGATTGTCCGCATAGTCGGCAATAATCAGCGGTCCTTCTGCCGACCGGTATGACGACGCCAGCGCCGCTGCTGCTTCAACGGTGAGGTAAGTATTGAGAACGTCGTGCCGGCTTGCCCAGATGTCGTCAGAGATTTGTTTTGCGAAAGCGGTGTGCGCACAATGATCACCCTGACCGGTGACCAGAACCGATGGACCCACCTCGGCAATATCAGCGCTGGCAAAGCCGGCATTGACACTTACTGCGAACACATCATGGCGTGCCTCATAAGCCCTCGCCTTGGCCAGGCGTGCAATCATGGGGCCGATGTCGGTGCGTCCGCCATTGACCTCTTTCAGCATGGGGGGGCGAACCATTACGGTTCGCGGTTTTATTTCGCCCGCCATTGTACAGTGCAGAATGTCAGCAGCCTGCCGCCCGGTATCACGCATATCAACGTGCGGATAGGTTTTGAAAGAGACCAGTATGTCTGCGAGCTCACACATCGTTTGTGTCACATTGGCATGGGGATCGAGGCTCACGGCAATCGGCATGGACGGGCCGACCATCGCCCGGATACGGCGCAGCAACTCACCTTCACCGTCTTCGCAAAAGTCCGGCACCATGGCGCCATGAAGCGCCAGAAGGATGCCGTTGTGATTACCTTTTGAAGCTCGATCAACAATGGGGTCGCAGATCCAGTCGAACGCAGCCCGAGTAACGCAGCCGCTCGGGCCTGCTGCGGCACTGAGCACATGATCAATCTCCCAGTGACGGCCAACTGCGACATCGCAGAAACCTGCAATCTCGGTATTGGCGTTGCTGCGCTCGGCAACGGCGGCTTTGCCGAGCAGGAATAACCGGTTACGGAAAGCCTCCTGGTCCGTACGAAGGCGGCTGAAAGTATTGGTTTCGTGAAAGACTTCCGCAGTGAGCACCCTGAAGCCCATCTCGTTTTCCAATCCTGGTCAGCGTCAATTTTGCACTGCCTGTTGCCTTCAGGCAGCAAATTCCAGCGCCTGGAAGGACACCGGTTTTTGCTCTTTTATGCCTTGTTCAATCCGCTTGACGACGAAGGGAGAGGCCATGGCGCGGATCAGGGCGCTGTAATTTGGCTGCAGCCTGACCTCGGTGCCGACCCGCAGGTGCTGCTTGCCGGAGTCCACGATCAGGTGATCGCTGCTCGATCCGAGAATTTCAATACCGGGTGGCGGTGTGAGACCGGCCGGGTCGGTGTCCATGTGCCCCAGGGCCAGTATGGCTTGCAGAACGTTTCTGGTGTTTGCCACCGGCACAACCGACCCGAACGGATTTTCTGCTATCTCACCCCATGGTTTTGACGGTTTGGCTTTTGACTCGATGACTTCCGCGACCAGCGTCATGGCATCGGTATAAAGCCCTTCTATCGGCCGGCAATGCAGCGGCTCACAACCAAGCAATATGGCTTCGCCAAGCCGAAGATTGTTGATACGGCCGGTGGGACCACCACCAATCACCCAATCGAGGTTGCTCGAATTTCCGCCGGAAACGATTGAGAGGACGGGGCCGAATGTTGCGTCAATCGCGTCTGCCAGGACCGATAATTCACCCATGTTCTGCGCGTCTGGAGCCACACCACAGCGGCACGCCAGATTGGCGCCAATGCCTTTGAGGGCAATGTTTGGGAAGCGAATCGTACGGCGAACAACATTCTCCAGATCAGCCGGCAAAATGCCTTCGCGCAAATCCCCAAGCTCGACCATCAGTATGACCCCGTGCGTGCGGTTCATCGCATGAGCTGCCTTGGACAGTTCCGAGATGACATCAAGCTCGGTGTTCAAGCTGGTGTCTGTATTGCTGACCACCAGAGCTGCCTGAGAGATCATTGGCGAACGGATGAGTGTCATGTGCGCTTTCACTGCGGCACGACGCATGGTCTGGATGTTCTCAATCCGGGAGTCGGCAAGTCCGGTCACCCCTGCAGCCAGCATTTCCCTGGCAATGCCCGGCAGGCCCAAAGTGGCCTTGGTCACTCCCGAAACGGAGATGCCGCGACTGCCGAGCAAGTTCACCAGCACGCGGGCATTGTGCCCGACCTTGTCGAGATTGATTTCCAGCCGGGGAGCGGTCAATTGGCACCAACTGTCAGTTGCTTTTTCAACTGCGGAAATGACGCCAGTACCATTTCCACCAGATGGTCGGGTGAACGTGTCAGCGCGTCGGTTGCCGGAATGCCGAGTTCGCTTTCGTAGCGTGTGATCGCCGAACCGACTTCTGCACCGGTCATGTTCTCGTGGTTGATCGTGAGACCGATTACCCTGGTGTCGGCGAAAGTCTCGATCAGACGGATTTCACTGGCAGGCGTTGGCATCGGCATCTGTTCGAAGTCGCAGCGGTTAACGCGTCCTGGCGCATGCTGGAGTATGACACCGTCAGGACAGCAGCCGCGCAGAATGAAAGACGATGTGGAAAAGGCCGGGTGACTGAGCGCGCCCTGGCCTTCGACGATTATGACGTCCGGGCTTTCGGCCTCGAATGCCTCAATGATTGTGGCTTCCAGTTCACCGCAGCAGAACTGGGACGGCACTGCATCCATGGCTATGCCGTGGCGTGCACCTTGAATCAGGCCGGTCTGGCCCGTGCCCACCATTACAGCCTTGATACCGAGGTCATTGAGTGCGCGGGTCAGTATTGTCGCTGTTGTGCGTTTGCCGATAGCGCAATCTGTTCCCAGTACCGCAATACGCGGGCAGCTGACTTCGGCAATCCTGCCGCTGAACAGGCGCAGGTCTTTTTTGGCACGGGGTTTGCGGATATCCAGAATGGTGACATTGTTGGCCAGGCACGCTGCTGCAAATACAGGGTCGTCGTTGAGAAATTCGTGCAGGCCGTTGACGATGTTCATGCCATAGCTCATGGCCTCGATCACAAGACCGCGCTCATGGGTCGACAACATGCCGCTCGAAGGTGCCATTCCAAAGATGAAATAGTCAGGTGTGTTTTCAGCCTGGGCCAGCGCATCGGCAAGGTTGCGGCAGACAGGGATGGCATTTGGCACTTCGTCGAGCACCATACCGGTATCGAGACCCGCCTTTTCGCTGTCGATGACTGACAGGATTTCATATTTCTCCGAGTGCCGGACCAGGCCGTTGGCTGTCTTGCCGTCAACGGCGCCGAAATTGCCTTCGCAATAAACAATTGCGGTGTTGCGCTTTTTGGGTGTGCCGGGCGTCGGAAACCGGATCAGAGGCCTATCGTCATTGATAACGGCAGGACGATTTTCATAACCGGATGAATGCGGTTGTTCGGGATGTGTAATGGATGACATGTCGAATCCTCAATTGGTACTTGGCGCCAGCAGCGGGATCGCGCTAGCGGAGCAACTACGGTACTTGGTCGTTATGGCGGCGAGCATTTGTAACAGGCAGCACTTGTGGTTGTTGCCACAGGTCTGGTGCTCGTCCGGGACTACGGGAAGAACGCGTTGCCGCTATTCCTCAGGAGACGCGGGGCTCCGCATCTGTGGTTTCGGCCGCGGTATATTGCGCGCATTGCCAAGCTGGAAATTACCGGGCTCAGGCCAAAACCGGATCGTTCTCAAGCCCTCGGCAAGCCTGCAGCTTGCCGAGAGCAAAAGCTTCGTGGGCTCATCGAGCTGATGGTCTTTAGACGTCTTTGACCAGTGCGATCTGGCAGGCTTCTGCAAGGGCACGATCAGGCTTTTCGGCACCCAAAGGTGTCGCCCAGCCGGCTTCCTCAACGATGCCACGCCTCTGATAGCCGCTTGCCGCCTTGAGTTTTGCCAGAATTTCAGTCGAATTCGGATCGCCTTGTGAGTTCTGGAGACAATAGGGCGTCAGTGCCGTAGCGATAGCCGCCATGGATTTTTTGTTCGACATTTCCGCAGCTGAATTGCCTGTGACCCATCCTCCCCAGCTAAACCCGACGACAGCCAGGGCGACAGCACCCGCTCCCGCGCCCATAAGCGCAGGTTTAGTCCATTCAGGAAGTTGCATGATGAAGTCCAATCAGTATAGGGACAGGCACGCATGATCGCGTGCAAGATGTCTTCTTGTAGCACACAGGCCCCGAATAGCTTGCATGGTTTCTCGGAGAGCTTGAATCGGGTGCTGTAAGTGGCCATGTATCAAGAGTAGGTCCAGGGCTCTGATGGGTGTACGGTCTTCCTGCCTTTCTGTCTGTTTAGTTCATCTGGATTGTGCGAACCTATTGCTTCCCTGTACAAGCCGCATACGGGAAAACACCGTCGTTATCGTCAGCCGGCGGGCGTAATTACAAATTAGCGGCCGTGACCAGCCGCACCAGGCGGACCGCAGTCCCCTTCTCATCTGCGGTCGAGTTAGCCAAGGACAACCAATCGCTGTCACCCGCATCGACCACGAAGAGAAGCAGATCAAGGAGACTTTCCGGCTTGCCTGGCGACGGGTTTGACGCAGCGGATGGTCTCAATCAACCTGGCGGCCCTCGATGCCGCCCTGCAAAAGGACTACAGGACACCGTGACCATCACAAACAACCCACCGCCCAATGCCCGGCCGGTCCGGCGCGATGCTGCAACCCATCTCTTCGCGGTCGGACAGGCAGTCCGGATGAAGGTCGGACTAGGGGGTTCGACGCTGTCTTCCGATATATACCACATTACCGGCACACTCCCGCCGCGTGGTGATTCGCCCCAATACCGTATCCGCAACGACGACGAGCGACATGAACGAGTGATCACTCAGGCAAGCATCGAACCGCTCGACATGTCCCGATCCGGCTGTGGCCCAAACCTTATCGAAACAACGTTCGGCGGTAGCGAAAAGATACAAACGCAGCAATTGCGAAATCAGGGTGCTAAAGAAAAAACCACTTCCACCAAACCTGAAGCAACCGTCGGCCACCAGGTCAAACTCGCCGAGATCCCCCAACGTGGCAAAGGCAAGAACCGACGGCCATGACTCTAAGCTTTCCAAATCCGAGCCGCAGCTTTGATGAAGCACACAATGTCGTACGCTTCTCCGGCTATGACGGCGTGTTCCAGGTGCCGTTCGTTGTTGAGGCAACAGCATTGATCACATCCGGCGGCAAAGCGTTGCTGGAGGCGGAATGCCTGACGGCATTCGATGCCACACGTGACCTGATCCTTGATGTGGCGCGCAAGGCCTATTCCGATCAACGCCGCTCCTCATACACACTGACAGCTGCCGATTTCTGACCCATCATCATGCAAAACTGACGGTCGGGCCTGGAAATCAGCCTCTCAACTTTGGCAGGATCAGCACCATGAAGATTGCTGAACAGACCAGCAAAAGTGCCGCGATCTCGCGCCAGCCCACCGGTTCGCCCAGCAACAACAAGCTGGAATACACCCCGATCACCGGCACCGCCATAACCCCGATTGCGGCATAGACGGCGGGAAACATGCTCACGATCTTGAAGTAGGCCCATTGGCAGAACACCATTGGGAACATCAACACATAAGCAAAAGCAATGATCGCCGGCGTACTCAGGCCTGCCAGGTCCGGCAATGGCTCAAGCGCCAGAGCGCCGATACCGACCGGTATCGAGGCCAACAACAATTGCCAGCCGATAACGGTGGCAACCGGGGTGTGCCAGTCAAACCGTTTGAACAGGACTGTGCCGAAGCCCCAGGACAAGGCGGCACCCAGCATGATCAATGACCCCACTGGTGCAGACCCCAGCACCGCGATGTCATGACCAATCAGGACACCAAGGCCTGCCATGCCAAGGCCAAGGCCGCCAAACACCGGAAGCGAAATGCGTTCTCTCAGGACGGGAACGGCAAACAGGGCGGCCCAAACCGGCATGGTGAAGGCAATGATGGATGCCCTGCCCGCCGGCACCAGCGTCAGCCCGTAGGCTGAAAACAAATGCCAGCCGACCATGTTGAACACGCCGCACGCCAGCAACGGCCACAGATCGCTGAAAGGTACCCGCAACCGGTTGCCGGACAGGCCCGAAATGGCGAGCAAGGCGCCACCACCTATGGCAAGGCAGATGGTGCGAAACCACCACGGGCTGATTTCGCCGAGCACAATTTTCATACCCGGCCAGTTAATCCCCCAAAACACCGTAACCGCCGCCAGCAGGGCAAACCCGGCAATGGGCAGTCCTGCCGGCGACGGCTGCCCGGAGGCAGGTACATCAGTCAACTTGCGGAATCTCGCGATCCGGATTCGGCACCTTGAAACCTGCCTGAACTGCTGGGCGTGCGGCGATTGCCTGGTACCAGCACTTGACGTTGGCAAACTCGTTCATGTCAATTTGCTGCCATTCAAACCGTGATGCCCACGGCCAGATGGCCATGTCGGCGATCGAATAGTCACCTGCCACGTAATCTTCTTCCGCCAGCCGGCGGTCAAGCACGCCATACAACCGCTTGCATTCTGCAGCATAGCGGGCTTCGGCATATTCAGCCTTGCCCGGATTGAAGTGCAGGAAGTGATGGGCCTGGCCAAGCATCGGACCAAAGCCGCCCATCTGCCACATCAGCCATTCCAAGGCCTGCCAGTGACGGGGCCCGTCGGGGCTGAGAAACTTGCCGGTTTTCTGGGCCAGATACAAAAGAATGGCACCGGACTCAAACACCGTCTGGCCATTGTCATGATCATGAATTGCCGGGATCTTGTTGTTGGGTGATATTTTCAGAAAGTGGGGCTGAAACTGCTCATCCTTCATGATGTTGATCGGATGGGTGGTGTATTCCAGCCCGACCTCCTCAAGCGCGATGGATGCCTTGTAGCCGTTGGGTGTGCTCCAGGTGTAGAGATCAATCATTTTAGTCGTAGTCTCCTTGCAGGATTTTCAAAACAGGTATGAACTGAGATGCGCTGCGATTGGTCATGCCAGTGTCAGCCGGCTTGCCGCTGCTTCGAGGTCGAGAATGACGTTGTAATGGGCCGGATCGGGAAATGTAATGCCTGACAGCAGCAATTCTGCACGAACATCACTCAGCGCAGGATCTTCCATCGCCTCGCGAAGCGCCGTTTGCAACCGCTCCACCGTTTCGAGACTTCCCGACAGCGAGGTTATGTAGGGAAGCCCGGGGACTTTGGGGCTCTGTCCCAGCACCCTGACACGCGCGACCAGGTCCGGGTCAATTCTCGACAGCAGGGCGAATGTCACCGCATCAATGCTGGCGACATCTGCCGTGCCGTCGGCGACCGACTGCAGTGATCGGCGATGGCCGCCTGACCGCGACAGAGACCTGAAGAACGGGTCGGCATGAGCATGCTGATTTGCTGCCGCCGCGCGCAGGGCCAGCAGGCCCGACATGCTATCGTCAGTGTTGTAGACTGCCCGTGCGCTCCTGCAGTCCGCCAGCGAAAACAGATTGGAAGAAGCCGGCACCACAATCATCGATGAGTAGAAGCCGTCCGGGTCACATCCGTTGCAGGCATAGACCGGCAGGCCCAGAAGCCGAACCTTGCCGTTCAACTGGTGGGTGAGCGGATAGCCGCAGGTCTGCGAGAACAAAAGGCTGGGCGAACACCAGTGCCTTTCGAGGTCTTCCGGCGTGGCACAGACGTCCGGCACATCGGCAACTCCCTGACGCTGCATGTGCGTGGCAAGGCCAGTCCACCAGGCACTCGTTGCCGCGGCAAGTTCAGGCAGATCATACATGGGCAGCGAGGCAAAGTTCATCGGGAGACCACGGTGTTTACAGGCGGGTAAGCAAACAGGTTCAGCGTTCTATCAGCTAAAGACCAAACCCACAAAGCTCACTGTCCGTTTTCCCGGTCCGTGGCACGCAGGTCTTCAAAATGACTTACAGTTAATGACTTGCAGTTAATGAAATACGCGTTAGAGTTGAGGGGGAATACGTCGCCTGGAGGCAGATAAGTGTCTCTTTTCGGCAGTACGGATGCGTCCGGCCTGCTGCTACGGTGGTGACTGCGATGCTGTGTGATAGCATCCGGGGAGCTGAAAGGTGTCGGCAAACGGCGCCAAACAGGGTGGGAAGACAGACATATGCTGCAATTGGCCGGCAAGCGATTGGTACAGATGGCACTGATAATGCTGACTGTATCGCTCCTATTGTTTCTTGCATTTGAGGCGGACAAATACAGCCTTGCCGGCAAAGTGCTTGGCCAGTACGCAAGCCAGGACCAGCGTTTGCAGTGGCTGGAGCAGAACGGCTACAATGCGCCGTTTGTGCAACGCTATGTCACCTGGGTTTTCAACGCTGCGCGCGGCGACTTTGGCGAGTCCGTGCAGTTCGCCACACCGGTGTCCAAACTGCTCAAGGATCACTTGCTCAACACAGCCGTACTGGGCGGACTGGTGTTCACAATTACAGTTTCGATCGCCCTGGTTCTCGGCGTTCTGTCCGGCATTGCCGAAGGATCTCCCCGTGACCGCGGCATCACGGTTCTGGCGGTTATCACGACATCGGTCCCGGAATTTGCATCCGCGACCATCCTGGTCGCCATCTTTGTTTTCTGGCTGGATATATTACCGGGAACATCGCCCTTCAGTAACGGGCTGACATGGGCCGATGCCAATCAGCTTGTGCTGCCGGTGATGGTGCTGGTGATCTACAATTTCGGTTATTACACCCGCATGACCCGGGCTTCCATGGCAGAGGTGATGACATCGCAATATGTCCGGACCGCCATTCTGAAGGGTCTGCCCTACAAACGCGTCATCCTGCGGCACGGCCTGCGCAATGCATTGATTGCGCCGTTTACGGTGATGATCCTGCAGCTCAACTACCTGCTGTCGGGCGTTATCGTGACCGAGGTGTTCTTCTCCTACAAAGGCTTCGGCAAACTGCTCTACGAGGCGGCCCTGTTCGGTGACATCTTCGTCATCGAGGCCTGCGCCATGGTGGCGGTGTTCATCGCGGTGTTTTCCCAGTTTGTGTCCGACATCGGATATACGCTTCTCAATCCACGCATCCGGTTCAGCTGAGGAAACAGACCCATGACAGATACAACAGCTGAACAGACCGACACACCTGACACAGCGACAGGGTTCGCACGTTTCCTGGCCGCCCTTGGGCTGTTGCGCGAGAGCTGGGTCGGCATGATCGGGTTGTTCCTGGTATCATTCTGGGTGCTGATCGCGGTTTTTGTTGACCTGCTGCCATTGCAGGACCCGCTGGCCCAGACACGCGGGGTCATCAATTTCCCCATGCTGACCGAAGACAAGAACGGTGTGATGCACTGGATGGGAACCGATGATCGCGGCCGTGATCTGCTGGCGCGCCTGTTGCACGGCTCACGCGTCGTGTTGTTCTGGTCGACGCTGGCGACAATCGTGGCTTACTCGGTCGGCATGATCATGGGTGTCACCGCAGGCTATCGCGGCGGCTGGTGGGATGAAATCATTTCGTTTATCGGCAATGTCCTTTTGTCTTTCCCGCAGATCGTCCTGCTGCTGGTAATCCTGACCGCGTTCGGACCGAATTCGGATATCGGCGTCTGGATGAAGTCGGAGCTTGGACTGGGCAAGACCTTGGTGTCCGGTGCGTTGATTGTTGTAGCCATTACTTTTTCAACAGCTCCGCAGGTCGCCCGTATCGTTCGCGGCATTGTGCTGGACCTGAAAACCCGCGACTACATTGCAGCAGCTGAAGTGCGCGGCGAAGGTCCATTGTGGATCATGCTGGTCGAACTGCTGCCAAACGCGCGCGGGCCGCTCATCGTGGATGCCTGCCTGCGTCTGGGCTACGTGATTATCACCATCGCCCTGCTTGGCTTCCTGTCACTTGGACTGCCGCCCCCGGACCCCGACTGGGGCAAGATGATCTCCGACGGGCGTCAGTGGGGCTATAACGGCCTGAACATGATGCTGTGGCCCGCCATTGCGATCTCTTCGCTGGTACTGGGTTTGAATCTGCTGGCCGACGGCCTGCGTGAAATTTCGCTGAGGGATTGATCCTATGGCCGCACCGGACATGAACACGCCTGTTCTGGAATGTAACAACGTCTCGATCTCGTACTATACGAGAGCCGGTGAAATACCCGCCGTGGTGGACTTCAATCTGAAAGTCATGCCCGGCGAAGCGGTCGGCATTGTGGGTGAAAGCGGCTGTGGCAAGTCCACGGTCGCGCTCGCCATCATGCAGTACATGGGCAAGAACGGCGACATTGTCGGTGGCGAAATCAAGTTCATGGGGCGCGACATGCGCACCATGTCCGAAGAAGAACTGCGCGACATTCGCGGGTCGCGCATTTCGATGGTCTACCAGGAACCAATGGCGTCCCTGAACCCGTCCATGCTGATCCGCGAACAGCTCAATGAAGTGCTGATCTACCATGAAGGCATCTCTGACGAAGAGGCCTCCAAACGGTCCATCGAAATGCTGGATGCTGTGCGCCTGCCGGATCCCGAGCGGCTGATGGATTCGTTCCCGCACCAGATATCGGGCGGCCAGCAGCAGCGGGTCGTCATTGCCATGGCCTTGCTGTCCAAGCCGCAATTACTGCTACTCGATGAACCGACCACTGCGCTTGACGTGACCGTTGAGGCAGGTGTCGTGGAACTGATCAAGGACATCTCGAAACGCTTTGGTACATCGATGATCTATATCTCGCACAATCTGGGCCTGATCCTGGAAACCTGCGACAAGATCGCCGTGATGTACTCCGGCGAGGCAGTTGAATTCGGCACCGTCAACCAGGTCTTCGACGAAATGCGCCACCCCTATACCCGTGGCCTGTTCAATTCCATTCCCCTGCCCGGTGCCGACCGGTATTCGAGGCCCCTGGTCCCGATCCGGGGACAGCTGCCGTTGCCGCATGAACGTCCCAAGGGATGTAATTTCGGACCACGCTGCGACCATTTCAAGGATGGCGTGTGCAATGTGAAACCCTTGTCGATGCAGGACGTAACAGCCCATCGCGGCCATCGGGTTCGCTGTGAACGATATCTGAGCATTGACTGGGAGGCGGCCAGGCCGAAGGCTCAGACGGGAACCGCAGCCAACTTCGGCAAGACCGTTCTGCAGGTCAAGAACATGCAGAAGTATTACGAGGTTCACGACCGGTCACTTAAAGCGCTGCTTTCCGGCAAGGCCTCCAGGTTCGTCAAGGCCAATGAAAAGCTGGATTTTGAAGCCCGCGAAGCGGAAACCGTGGCCATCGTGGGTGAATCCGGCTGCGGCAAGTCAACCTTTGCCAAGGTGATGCTCGGCCTTGAAACCGCAACCGGCGGCGAGATTATTCTGAACGGCACGGAGATCGGCCAGATACCGGTCAACAAACGCACGCCGCAAATGGTCGGTTCGATGCAGATGATCTTCCAGAACCCGTTTGAGACACTCAATCCGTCGCACACTGTCGGCGCTCAGATCAGCCGGGTGCTGCGCATGTTCGGCGTGGCAAAGACCAAGGAAGAAGCGCTGGAGAAAACCTACAAGCTGCTGGATATGGTGAAGCTGCCGCGTGATTTCGCCCAGCGCCGTCCGCGCCAGTTGTCAGGCGGCCAGAAACAGCGTGTCGGCATCGCGCGTGCGTTTGCCGGTGAAGCCCAGGTAGTGGTCGCAGACGAACCGGTATCAGCACTTGATGTGTCGGTGCAGGCCGCCGTGACCGGCCTTCTGACAGACATTCAGCGCGAACGGCGCACGACCATGCTGTTCATCTCGCATGACCTGTCGGTGGTGCGCTATCTGGCAGACCGTGTTGTGGTGATGTATCTCGGCCAGATCATGGAACAAGGTAACACCGACGACATCTATTCACCGCCCTATCACCCCTATACGGAAGCCCTGCTGTCGGCCGTGCCGATTGCCGATACGTCTATCACCAAGAAGCACATCGTGCTGGAAGGTGAATTGCCGTCGCCGATGAACCCGCCATCGGGCTGTCCGTTCCAGACCCGTTGTCCGCGCAAGATCGGCTCGATCTGCGAGACAGACCTGCCCGACGTCAAGGATCTCGGCAATGGTCACAAGATCATGTGCCATCTGAGTGAAGAAGACCTCAGGGCGATGGAACCTGTCATTGCGATGCCATCGGGCAAGAAGAAAAAGGCAAGCGCTTCGACAAGCCCGGGACGCGCCAAGGCGGCACTGGCTGCCGCCTCCATCGCAACCGTGCCGGGCACGGCGGCGAAAGCCAAGCCGGCAGCTAAAAAGGCCGCGGCCAAAAAACCGGCAGCTAAAAAGTCAGCGGCTAAAAAATCTGCGGCAAAGAAACCCGCTGCGAAAAAACCCGTGGCCCGTAAAGCAGGCCCCGAACGGCTCGAGAAGGCCCGCGGCAAGCCAGATGACCTGAAACTGATATCAGGCGTTGGCCCCAAGCTGGAACAGACCCTCAACAAGCTGGGTTTCTGGCATTTCGACCAAATCGCCAGTTGGAAAAAAGCCGACATAGCGATCGTGGATGACGAATTGTCGTTCAAGGGCCGTATCGAGCGCGATGACTGGGTCAAGCAGGCCAAGGGACTGGCGCGGAAGTAGGCTGAACCTGCCCTAGCGCTTCTTGTTCAAATGATAGGTAAGAGCCAGCGCGATGCAATGGCGTAATGGTTTTTCCTCGAGTGCCCCGGTCAGGCCAAGCAGGATCGCACGGCGGCCCTCATACTCGAAGACACCGGGATACAATTGCTGATAGTCGTCAGCCAGTGACGAGTTGCAATTGAAGTAAATGCCGACCTTGCCGGCTTTGGTTGAGTGACGACCAAGGCGTATTGTGGTTCCGGTACGCGGTTTTACAGGCAGGTAACTCGGCTGGCCCCATTTCAGGGTTTCCTGCACCTCTCCGATCTCCGGATGGCGGGCGGCTTCGTCCAGGATCATCTTTCTGAGTTCAAGCAAGCGCTCGCGCACATGCTCGTCAAAACTCTCGAACACCTGTCGGATTTCTCGGCCTGTGAACTCCCGATCTGAAACTGTATCCGGCGCCATATCTGATCTTATCCCCTCATCGCAGTCCAACAATCGGATCAGGATCTATCTCACGCCGCAACTTGCGGCGCATGGCACGGGCAAAGTCATCATAATCCTCCGCCACTTCCACGAAATTGCCCTCGCCGACAGCCAGCCGTGCACGGTAATAATCATCCAGTTCCTTGTCTTCATTGAGAATGGCCAGCCCGTTCAGGGTCACATTGCGGGCGATCGCCATGGAGCGTGCCTCACTGAGTATGGTTGAATACTGGCGCGGTGGTGTCTCGCGGCCGTCGCCCGAGACGTCCACAATACGCCGGTCTGAGTGGATCGCGTTTTCATCAATCGACCTTATGGCATGGGCAACACCGTCTCCAATGCCGGTGCCGCCGACCTGGGTGCGCGGCATGGCAGCGATCATGGCTGCTACCCGGTCCACTTCCGCCTTGCTGGACAGGATAAACCAGCCGGTTTCGTCCTTGGGCCGTCGGGCTTCCGCCCAGATCAATACGTTGAGTGCAATACGCCTGTGCTTGCCTGCGGTAATCGCGCGCAGAACGGCAGGGTCGCGCAAGGCGGTGGCAATTCCCGAAAGCTGCAACCTGTATTCTTCATTGTCGACACTGCCCGATGCATCGACTGCGAGCACCAGTTCAAGATCAACTTCATCACTGGCCGCCGCAGAGTGCATTGCAGCATTCGCCAGCACCATCAGCACTGCTGTCAATGCGCCAAAAAACTGTCTCACAGGGCCATGCTTTGAAACCCGTTGTCGCTTGCAGGCATGACTTGTCTTGCCGCTAAGTGATTGCATCGCTGCATGGATTATTTTCATCAAGGACATGGGTCATGAAATCGCATTATCGCGCAATTGTCATCGGCGGTGGCGTTGTCGGCTGTTCAATTCTGTATCACCTGACGAAAAAGGGATGGTCTGACATTCTGCTGATCGAACGCGATGAACTGACGTCAGGATCGACCTGGCATGCCGCCGGCGGGTTTCATACGCTGAACGGCGATCCCAACGTGGCCAAGCTGCAGGAATACACCATCAACCTCTACAAGGAGATTGAAGAGGTATCCGGGCAGTCGACCGGATGCCATGTCACAGGCGGTGTCATGCTGGTGTCGAACAAGGACCGTTTCGACTGGCTTAAAATGGCCCATGCCCGCAACAAGTACCTCGGCGTGGACACCCGCATGATCTCGGTTGAAGAAGCGGCAGAACATTTCCCGCTGATGAACAAGGACCAGTTCGTCGGTGCCATGTGGCATCCGCTTGAAGGCCATCTTGACCCGTCCGGCACCACGCATGCCTATGCCAAGGCAGCACGCGTCAACGGAGCTGAAATTATACGCCAGAACCGGGTGCTGGAAACCAACCAGTTGCCGGACGGTACATGGTCTGTGGTCACCGAAAAAGGCACCGTTACCTGCGAACACCTGGTCAATGCCGGCGGCCTGTGGGGCCGCGAAGTGGGCCGTATGGCAGGGCTTGAATTGCCGGTCCTGTGCATGGCGCATCAGTATCTCATTACCGAAGAGATGGAAGAGGTCGTTGCCTACAACAATGCCAATGACGGCAAGGAAATCGTTCACGCCATCGACTTCGACGGCGAAATCTACATGCGCCAGGAAGGCAAGGGCATGCTGATGGGCACTTATGAGCCCAATGGCATTCCCTGGTCACCGACCGAAGCACCGTGGGATTTCTCCACTGAACTTCTCCCGCCGGACCTGGACCAGATTGCCGACAATCTGGAACGGGGTTTCACCCATCACCCGGCCTTCCAGTCTGCCGGCATCAAGAACATTATCAACGGCCCGTTCGCCTTCGGTCCTGACGGCAATCCGTTGATCGGGCCGATCCGGGGCCTGCAGAATTACTGGGTGGCGTGCGGTGTCATGGCCGGCTTCAGCCAGGGTGGCGGTGTCGGCCTGGCGCTGAGCAACTGGATCGTGGATGCTGATCCCGGCTTCGATGTATGGGCCATGGATATTGCGCGCTACGGGTCATATGCCAACATGGCCTACACCAATGAAAAGGTGCGCGAAAACTATGGCCGGCGTTTCCGCATCATGTTCCCCAATGAGGAGCTTCCCGCTGCCCGGCCGCTGCGCACCACGCCGCTGTATGACCGGGTCAAGGCCATGGGCGCATTCTTCGGCGTCTCCTATGGTGTCGAAAATGCCCTGTGGTTTGCACCGGAAGGCAAAAAAGCGGAAGAAGCCGTTACTTTCCGGCGCTCCGAAGCCTTTGATATCGTTGGCGATGAATGCCGTGCGGTGCGCAATTCGGTCGGGGTGCTGGAAATATCCGGCTATGCCAAATATGAAATCACCGGCTCCGGTGCCGAGGGTTGGCTGTCACACATGCTGGCCAACAAGGTGCCGGCCAAGGGCCGCATGACGCTGGCCCCGATGCTCAAAGAGGACGGCAAGCTGATCGGCGACTTCTCTCTCGCCAAGGCCGATGACGAGCGCTTCTACATCTTCGGATCGGGAGCGGCGGAAAACTATCACATGCGCTGGTTCGAACAGCACTTGCCGGAAGATGGTTCGGTCAAGGTGCATGCGTTCGGGCTGGAAATGTGCGGCCTGTCGATCGCCGGACCGAACTCGCAGAAGCTGCTGGCAAAACTCACCAACGCCGATGTATCGACCAGCGCCCTGCCCTTCATGTCGTTCCGTGAAATGGACTTGGGGCTAGTGCCGGCAAAACTTGCCCGCGTCAGCTTCACCGGGGACCTGGGATATGAAATCTGGGTCGCGGCGGAATATCTCACCACGCTGCACACCATGATCATGGAGGCAGGTGAAGAGTTCAATATCAAGCCGGTCGGTGGCCGCGCGCTGCTGTCACTTCGTCTGGAAAAGAACTGGGGAACATGGGCGCGCGAATACCGTCCGATCTACGGCCCGTTCGAAGCCGGTCTTGGCCGCTTTGTCGCCTTGTCGAAGAATGACTTCATCGGCCGTGACGCTGCAGCAAAGGAAAAGGAAACCGGTGGCGAGCGCGCCATGACCGTATTCACCGTGCACGGCAATGATGTCGACGTCATCGGTGACGAGCCGATCTACCATAAGGACAAGTGCGTCGGATGGATTACATCCGGCGGTTATGCCCATGCGGCAGGCCAGTCCGTGGCCATCGGTTTTGTGCCGACGGATGTTGCCGGTGAAACGGATGGATTCGAGATTGAAATTCTCGGCCAGAACTACAAGGCTAGCCCGCAGAAAGATCCGTTGTTTGATGCCGATGCGTCACACATGAGGTCTTAAACCCTGTAACAGTTCGGGAGCCGCCAATGAAATCGCATTACAGGGCCATAGTCATTGGCGGCGGCGTGGTTGGATGTTCTGTGCTGTATCACCTGACCAAGGCAGGGTGGAGCGATGTCCTGCTGATAGAACGCTCACAGCTGACATCCGGTTCGACGTGGCATGCCGCAGGCGGGTTCCTTACCCTGAACGGCGATCCCAACGTCGCCAAGCTGCAGGCTTACACCATTGAGCTCTACGACGAACTGGAACGGATTTCCGGCCAGTCGTGCGGCCTGCACCGGTGTGGCGGACTGCTCATGGCCGACACCGAAGAGCGAATGGACTGGCTCAGGATGGCCCATGCCAGATCAGCCTATCTCGGGCTTGAAACCGAATTGCTTCCTCCCGCAGAAGCAAAGGCGCGCATGCCGTTGCTGGACGATGCCAAGTTCACCGGCGCCATGTGGGATTCAGCGGAAGGCAACCTCGACCCGTCCGGCACCACCCATGCCTACGCCAAGTCCGCGCGTATGCAGGGTGCCGAGATCGTGCTGGAAAACCGTGTTGTCGAACTGAAGCCCCGGTCCGACGGCGGCTGGGATGTGGTGACCGAAAAAGGCACCATCGCATGCGAGCACGTGATCAATTGCGGCGGGCTGTGGGCGCGCGAGGTTGGCCGCATGGTCGGCATTGAACTGCCGGTGCTGGCCATGGAACACATGTACCTTGTCACCGACGACATGCCCGACGTGATCGCCTACAAGGAAGCACACGGCGCGGACATGCCGATGATTGCCGACTTCGGCGCCGAGATCTACATGCGCCAGGAACGTTCCGGCATGTTGCTGGGCACCTATGAGCAGGACTGCCGGCCCTGGTCGCCGCAACATACGCCGTGGGACTTTGCCGCCGAACTTTTGCCGCCGGACCTGGACCGCATCACGCCGTCGCTGGAAAAGGCTTTCGAGAACTACCCGGCCATGGGCGAAGCAGGCATCAAGAACGTGGTCAACGGCCCGTTCACCTTCGCGCCCGACGGCAACCCGCTGGTCGGCCCGGTGCAGGGATTGTCGAATTACTGGTGCGCCTGCGGGGTGATGGCCGGTTTCAGCCAGGGCGGCGGTGTCGGCCTGACACTGGCCAACTGGATGGTGAACGGTGATCCCGGCGGCGATATCTGGGCCATGGACGTGGCGCGTTACGGCGACTGGGCAACCCGCAGCTATACCAATGAAAAGGTACGTGAAAACTATTCCAAGCGGTTTTCCATCCGCTACCCGAACGAGGAACGCCCGGCAGCACGCCCGCAACAGACCACGCCGTTGTATGACACCATGTTGAGCCAGGGCGCCGTCATGGGCGACAATTGGGGGCTTGAGGTTCCCCTGTGGTTTGCACCTGAGGGCGTCGAGCCTGTCGACATCTTCTCGTTCCGCCGCTCGAATGACTTCGCCCATGTAAAAGCCGAAGTGCTCGGTACGCGCGAACGCGTCGGCGTCACCGAGATTGCCAATTTCGCCAAGTACGAGTTCACCGGACCCGGTGCCGAAAGCTACCTGTCGCGACTGATGACCAACAAGATGCCGCGCACCGGACGGATTTGTCTGACGCCGATGCTGAACGAACAGGGCAAGCTGATCGGTGACTTCACTATCGCCAAGGCGGCCGATGACCGGTTCATGATGTGGGGTTCGGCACCGGCGCAGGTCTATCACATGCGCTGGTTTGAAAAGCACTTGCCGGATGATCGCTCCGTGCACGTTGAGCGTATCGATCTCGGCCTCGTGGGACTGTCCATTGCAGGACCCAAATCACGAGACGTGCTGGCGGCACTGACCGATGAGGATCTGTCCAATGCCGGTTTCCGGTTCATGGATTATCGCGAGATCGATGTGGCAAGTGTCCCGGCCAGGGTCAACCGCATTACCTATACCGGTGACCTGGGCTATGAAATCTGGGTAAAGCCTGAATATGAGCGCAGGCTTTACACGGCGATCATGCAGGCAGGTGTTGCCCATGGCATCGTCAATTTCGGCATGCGCGCGCTGCTGGCCATGCGGCTGGAGAAAAACTTCCCGACCTGGTATCGCGAACTGCGGCCGATCTACGGGCCATATGAGGCAGGCATGGATCGCTTCGTCGACCTGACCAAGAACGATTTCATAGGCCGTGACAAGGCACGGGCCGAACGCGACGGTGCCGGCAAGCTGGCACGTGTGACCTTTGTGGTGGATGCAGACGATGCCGATGTCATCGGGGACGAACCGGTTTCCCATAATGGTGAAGTGGTCGGGTGGGTGACCTCCGGCGGTTATGGCCATTTCGTCGATGCATCGCTGGCGCAAGGCTACATCCCCAAACACCTGACCTCGGAAATTTCCGGATTTGAGATCGAAATCATGGGCGAGATGCGCCCTGCCCGTATCCAGCATGAACCACTGTTTGATCCTGCCGGTGAACGGATGAGGAGCTAGGTCCAGATCATGAAGATTGCCAAACTGGAAACCTTCGCCAACGAATTCGTCGGCTTTGTACGGGTCACCGCTGATACCGGCGATACCGGCTGGGGCCAGGTGTCGACCTATCATTCGGATATCACCGCGCAAATATTCCATCGCCAGGTGGCACCTTACGCGCTTGGTGGAGACGCCTATGATTTTGATGACCTGCTCGACCGCATCACCGAGCGTGAACACAAGTTTCCAGGCTCCTATCTGCGGCGCGCCATGGCCGGACTGGACACGGCCCTGTGGGACCTGCGCGGCCGTGTGGAAGGCAAGCCGGTCGCTGAGCTGCTTGGTGGCACAGCAGGACCTATGCGGGCCTACGCCTCATCCATGAAACGTGACATCACACCGGAAGACGAAGCAGCCCGGTTCGTCAGGTTGCGCGATCAGTTCGGCTTTGACGCCTTCAAGTTTCGCGTCGGCGCGGAGTGCGGCCGCGATGTGGACGAGTGGCCTGGCCGCACAGAGGCCATTGTGCCTATGGTGTGCAAGGCACTGGGCGACGGAACCGCCAAACTTGTTGACGGCAATTCTGGTTTCTCCCCGGCACGCGCCATTGAAGTGGGCAGGCTGCTGGAAGCCGAAGGCGTTTCGCATTTCGAAGAGCCCTGCCCCTATTGGGAACCCGAACAGACCAGACAGGTCACCGATGCGCTTTCCATTGATGTCACCGGCGGCGAGCAGGATTGCGATCTGTCATGGTGGCGGTACACAATTGGCATGCGCGCGGTCGACGTCGTGCAGCCGGATGTCATGTATATGGGCGGCATGATACGAACGCTGCGCGTGGCTCAGATGGCGGCAGATGCCGGGCTGCCCTGCACGCCGCATTGTGCAAACCTGTCGCTGGTCACCTTGTGCACCATGCACCTGCTGCGCGCCATTCCCAATGCCGGAAAGTATCTGGAATTCTCGATTGAGGGTGAAGATTACTATCCCTGGCAGGACGGCCTGTTTGTCGAATATCCCTACACCATCACCGACGGCAAGGCCACGGTGACCGATGCACCGGGATGGGGTGTTGAAATCAGCCCGGCATGGCTCGACAAGGCCACATACCAGGTAAGTGAGTTTGCAGCGTAAACAGCATCCAACCAGAAGGAAGCAGCCATGCTTGATGCCGTGTTCAGTGACGACCGCAAAAAATCCTATTTCAACCCTGAAGGCAAGGACAAGCCAATGCGCTCGCCGGTGCCGCATTCGGTCCTGGTCAGGGCGCGCGACTACCGCCGCCAGCGCATGCTGGACCAGGTGATCAAGCACGATTGCGCAGCCATCCTGATGTATGATCCGCTCAACATCCGCTACACGTTCGATCTGTCCAACATGCAGTTGTGGGGCACGCACAATCCGTTTCACTACGCCATGCTGTTTGCCGATAGTCATTCGATCAATTTCGAATACCATAGCTCGGAACATCTGGCAGATGGCCTGGCAACCGTGCGTGACATCCGGCCTGCCAAAAGCTGGTTCTATTTCTCTTCAGGCAACCGGCTTGATGAACGGGTCAATGCGTGGGCCGATGAGGTGGTTGACGAACTGAAGGCACATGGCGGCGGCAATATGCGGCTTGCCGTCGACAAGCTGGAGCCGATGGGCACATTCGCGCTGGCAGCGCGTGGCGTCACCATCGTCGAAGGCCAGGAACTAACCGAACTGGCCCGCGAGATCAAGTCGGCAGACGAGCTTGAACTGATGAAGTGGACGATCCGTGTCTGTGAGGCGGGCATGGCGCGCATCTGGGAAAACTCGCTTCCGGGCAAGACCGAGCAGGAAATCTGGGCGGAGCTGCATTATGAAAACATCCGCTCCGGTGGCGAGTGGATCGAGACC
>Ga0316187_10001248_pt1 | contig 21732 bp, 24 predicted proteins | sample CroRivburrow1_MG_FD_204927 | JGI IMG/M metagenome (GOLD analysis project Ga0316187, IMG submission 204927) | Coastal sediment microbial communities from Maine, United States - Cross River worm burrow 1 | ecosystem: Environmental > Aquatic > Marine > Coastal > Sediment | place: USA: Maine...
TGGAAACAGCCGCTTCGATTGCATCGGCTACCCCGTCGTTATCACTACTGGTTGAGCCGGTAATCTGAATGATGGAACTGGATGCCTGCGGGTCGTTGGACAGTATTTCGAGTTGAGCTTCCGTTTCTGTGGGCGCCGAGATTAGCGAGAACGTGATGGACATGGTGCAGCTGTCTCCCGTTGCCAGTGAAGAGCAGTCACTGCTAAGCGCCAGATTTTCGGTACCGGTGCCGGTAAAGGGGCGCGGATCGACCGTTAACGTGTCAATTCCCGGGTTCGAAATGCTCAGGTCCAGCGTCCTGTCATCCTGGCCCGGCCCAAGGTTACCAAACTGCAGCGCGGGACCCAGGGCAGGGGAAAATGAAATTGTCGGCTCCTGGGGTGCGCCGGTGCCCGTTACCGAAACACGTAATGAAGACAGGGTCGGGCTGTCCGTGGTGATGATGAAGCTGGCATTTTTCTGTCCCGCTTCAGTGGGCGTGAAATCAATGAACAGCGTGCACGTCTGGAGAGGAAGCAAGGTGGTTGCTGAACAGGTTTCACTGCTCAGGCTGAATGGTGATGCCAGCAGGTCCGGGGCAAATGCGTTGATGGTGAAAGTCGCATCTGTCAGATTTTGTAGCGTAACAGTCTGTGTCGGTGATGTGCTTTTGATCAGGGTCAGGCCCATGTCCAGTACAGAGGGCTGTACCGGTTCAACGACTGTGACACTGGTCAATCTGACCATGTTAGCGCTGGTAACCTCCGGAACCGGATCACTCTGGGTGTAGCCAAACAGCGGCAGGTTGGTAAATGCGCTGTGAACATTACTTTTGTCCACGGTTTCCAGTTCTGCGATTTCGTCTGCTATCGTTGTACCGATATTGTCAACGTTCATTCCGATAACACGCCCAAATACAGTGAAGCCGCCGTTCTGATTGTCGAGATTTGCCGAGTTGTCACCAATGTTTATAAACCATTGGGAAGTCGCACTATCCGGGTCTCCCCCCCGTTTCGCCATCGCGACCGTTCCGCGCACATTAGAACGGGAAACAGCGAACTCGTTCTGCACGGTTTTTTCTTGACCATCTGCAGTGGTGTCAATGACAACTTCGGACATATCGCGGGCAAAATCTTCTCCATCGGGGTTGGGGGTATACGCAAAGCCGCCACCCTGAATGATAAAATCGGATACGCTTCTGTGTATGAACGTATTGTCGAAACGACGCACGACTTCGTTCGTGTCCGGATCCGTGTACTCGATATATCTGAGAAAATTCTCGACCGTTTTGGGTGCTCCATCCGGGAAAGGCAAATCGAGCAGTTCGATAAAGATCTGTTTGGTGGGCTGACTGCCGATGGCGAAGTCCATCCGTACGACGGTGGCATGAGACAGGCTTAGAACAGAAAGAAGAAAACAGGTTGATAGCAACCGGGAAATTGAATGTTTTGGGATCATCGGGAATGGGTACTTGAAGTCCAACAGAAACGTTTCATATAGTCTAGCAAGCTACATGCCGTCACGTAACCTCTTGATTTATATTGACAACACGAGATTTGCTCAATGCGCATTGTAAGCATTGTCGACAGGACAGAGTTTAGTCCGGTCATGCAGAGCAGAAAAATCGGTAGTTATTACAACTAACTGAGTCTATTCATCAAAATGAAAGCGGAATATTTCTAGTGTAAAATAATCCGTCGCTCATTTTGGAGTGTCAGCCGGGTCCGCATTAACTGTCAACAGGTCTCGGCTTCCCGATTGCATAGCCCTGCGCATAGTCAACCGACAGCTTGCGCAATGCCTGCATGATCTGCTCGGATTCAACAAATTCGGCAATTGTTTTCATGCCCATGACGTGGGTCACGTAGTTTACCGCGTGCACCATTGCCTGGCTGACGCGGCTGGTGGCGATATCGCGTACCAGTGAGCCGTCCAGCTTGACGTAGTCAACTTCCAGTTGTTTCAGGTAGTCGAAGGTACTCAGCCCTGAGCCGAAATCATCCAGGGCAAAGCGGCAGCCGATCTTGCGCAAGCTGTTGACAAACTGCCTGGCTACTTCCATGTTGGCAATAACGGCGCTTTCCGTGATTTCAAAACAGATCCGTTTCGGGTTGACTTTGGTTTCTTCCAGTAACTTGATGATGTAGTCATAGAGCTTGAGGTCAGTCAGTGACTGACCGGACAGGTTGAGCGAGCAGGTCGTCAGTTGCCTTACCGCTGCGTTGCCGGAAGCCAGCAGATGCAGGGCCTTTTCCAGTACCCAGCGGTCGATCAGCGGCATCAGATGGTAACGCTCGGCGGCTGGCAGGAAGGCGGCAGGCGGAATAATTTTTTCCTGCTCCGTACCTTTGTTCTCTACCATGCGCAGCAGCAGTTCCGCGTGCCTGCCCTGGCCCGGTTGGTTTTCTATAGAAACGATTGGCTGCGAGTAAAGCACGAAGGCATCTTCTTCGACAGCGCGCTGAATACGTTGCATCCACTGCATTTGACCATGATGTACAGCGATCTCCTCGTCATCCGGTCGTGAGACGTGGACGCGGTTACGGCCCTGCTCCTTGGCAACATAGCAGGCCGAGTCCACTGCTTTCATGAGTTCGGTAAGCGGGGTTCCGCTATCCAGTATCGGCACTACGCCGATGCTGGCGCCTACACGGAACTCGTTGCCATCTGACCAGAAGCGAAAGTCCTCCACGGCTTTACGCATCTTTTCAGCTATATCTTCTGCCTTGTCAAGCGGACAACCGAGCAACAGGACACCGAATTCGTCTCCGCCGAGTCTTGCCAGCACATCTGCCTCGCGCAGGCCGCCTCTTAACAGGCGGGTCACCTGTTTTAACAGCTCGTCGCCGGCAGGGTGGCCACAGGTGTCGTTAACGATCTTGAACTGGTCCAGGTCGAGATAGAACAGTGAGTGCTGTTTTTCGTGCTGATTGGCGGAATGAATAGCCTGTTCCACACGGGCATCAAACTCTATGCGGTTAATAAGACCGGTCAACGCATCATGGGTTGCCTGATGGGTCAGTTGCATTGCCAGGGCACGCAGCTTGGTCACATCATGGAACACCATGACAGAACCGATAATCTGTGCCTGCGAATCCCGGATCGGCGAGCCGCTGAGCTCGATTGCTGCCTGGGCGCCGTCACCGTGGCGAATCAGCAGTGCCGGATCGGCCAGCTTGGCCTGGTGACCATCCTCAAGCCATGCCTGCATTGGAACAGTAACCGGTTCTTCGCCCGACTCGTCCAGCAGATTCATTACGGTAGAAAGGGGTTTGCCCTGGGCGAGTGCGCTGGTCCAGCCGGTCATCTTTTCCGCAACCGGGTTGAGGAAGCTCACCTGGCCCTTGATGTCGGTGGTAATAACACCGTCGATAATGGACTCCAGTGTCACCCGCCACAGTTCCTTTTCCTGGAACAGGGTTTCCTTGGAATTCCGTTCTTTGGTGGTATCGCGCGCTATACCTTCGAAACCTTCATGACGGCCTTGCGGCCCTTCGCGGTAATGTGCGTTCAGCGTAACCCAGACATCATGTCCCATTTGATGTTGCAGACGTGCTTCATAGTTCTGCAACGTGCCAAAACTGTTTTCCAGCGCGCTCAGAAACTCCTGGTAGTCGTCTTTTGATGCAAACAGTTCTGCCCAGGGTTTCTGGTAAGTATCTTCCCGGGAATAGCCCAGCATCAGCTCGACAGATGGCGAAATACGTTGCAACGTCCCATCTTCATCCACCTGGAAATAGGTGTCCATCATGTCATCGAGGATACGGCTCAGTTCGCGTTCCGATGCCTTGATCTTTTTCTCGGCCTTTTCGCGTTCTGCTATTTCCTCCACCATGGCCTGCCGGGCATTCTCAGCCGCTTCCCTGGAACTGATGGCTGCATCACGTGTCTTTGCCAGGTTCTTGACAAGTTCGGTGTTGCCGCGCGAGACCTGCAGAAAGCGTTCGATAATTTCATCCAGCCCGCTGCTGGAGCGGGACAGTGCGAGCAGTGCAAGGGTGATGAGTCCCCAGTTCAGTAGCTTGTCGTACTGTTCCTGGAAGGCCAGCAGGCCAACGGGAATCAGCAGGGCGGGTAATACAAAAACCAGCAGCAGGCGGGTGTTCAGTGCAGAGCCGGAGAATACAGCCAGCGCCGATACTGAAGTAGCGATTGGCAAGGTGGCCAGCAATGCGCTGTCGGTTGTTTCCCAGTGCATCAGCAGGGGAAGTTGTATGCCCCATGCCAGGCCCAGTAGCAGGGCCGTGATGACCTGGAAGAAGCCCGCCGGTTTGCCGAAGTTACCCGTTACCAGGCTATCGCTTCCTGATACCAGGCTCGCAATAGCACGCAGCAGGATAGCCAGGCCCAGCACCAGAATTATCCCGTAGCGTTGATTGGGTTCCGGCAGGGGCGACAGGTGCAGATAGAAAAGACCTGCAGCGAGCAGGTGCAGAAAAATTTCGAATAACAGCAATTTGTGCGGGTTCTGGTGGGACCCGGTTCCACCGAAGGCCATCTGTATGTTCCAGTCCGGGAACGTATCAGTTCCCCGGGTTTCGTGTTTAATTCAACCCTGTCCCAGTTGACATGGTTAATCAACAAGGTTAGCGGGAAACGGGTCAAACTTAAAGATAAATAGACATTTGCTGATTGCTTTGTAACACTCGGAGGCGTTGAATAAGCGAGGGTGGTTCAGTGATCAGAATAGCATCGCAATCGATAATTACGGCCATCATCGGCAGCCTGATGATGGCTTCGGCTACTGCAGAAGTACAGAGCAAGCAGGTACGCTACCAGCACAATGGTGCGCAGCTTGAGGGACACCTGGCCTGGGATGACCGCTTTGAAGGGAAGCGCCCCGGGGTTCTGGTAGTGCACGAGTGGTGGGGGTTGAACGATTACGCCCGTTCCCGGGTGCAGCAGCTGGCGGAACAGGGCTATGTGGCGTTTGCTCTCGATATGTACGGGGCCGGCAAAGTGACCGGTCATCCAGATCAGGCTGGCACCTGGATGAAGGAAATCCAGGCGAACACGGCGCAGTGGGTAAGCAGGGCGGACGCCGGTCTGTCGGTGCTCAGACAACAGGACAAGGTTGATCCGCAGCGATTGGCAGCCATTGGCTACTGTTTCGGTGGCGCAACCGTCATGCAGATGGCCTACGCAGGGCTGGATATCGATGTTGTCGGAAGTTTTCACGGCTCTCTGCCGATTGCCGATGACAAGAATTTGCAGGCCATCAAAGCCAGAATCCTGGTTGCTCATGGCAATGCTGATCCGTTTGTGCCCACGACGCAGGTGCAGGCATTCCGTGAAGCGCTGGAAAAATCAGATGCGAGATGGACGATGATGGAATTCAGCGGTGCAAAGCACGGTTTTACCAATCCATCGGCGGCTGACTACGGGCTTGATGCGCTGGCTTACGATGAGCAGGCTGACCGGCAGTCCTGGCAAATGCTGCTGTGGATGCTCGAAGATACGTTCAAGCAGTCATCTGACCCCCACCCGTAGGAGCGCCGTGCTTCGGCGCGATTGGTTACATTACCGACAATCGCGCCGAAGGACGGCGCTCCTACAGTTAACTTCGGAGTTTGCAATGACAAAAGATCGCGCTTTTGTTCCGCTCGATATCGCCGTGCTCACGGTGTCTGATACCCGCACTGAAGATAACGATACATCAGGCAAATTACTTGCCGGGCGTCTTGTCGAAGCCGGTCACCGGTTGGCGGAAAAGGCTATCGTGAAAGATGATATTTATGCCATCCGCTCTATCGTTTCTCGCTGGATTGCGGACCCTGGAGTACAGGTTGTCATCACCACCGGCGGTACCGGTGTGACCGGGAGCGATGGCACGCCGGAAGCTATCAGGGTCTTGCTGGACAAGGAACTGGAAGGTTTCGGAGAGATTTTCCGCATGATCTCCTTCGAGGAAATTCAAACATCCACCATTCAGTCACGGGCGCTGGGTGGCGTTGCCAATGCAACCTTTCTTTTCTGTGTGCCGGGTTCCCGTGGGGCCTGTTGTACCGCGTGGGACAGGCTGATCCAGCAACAGCTCGATTACCGTACACGGCCGTGCAATTTCGTTGAGTTGATGCCTCGTCTGAACGAGGTATAGACGGGTCACACTACCGTCATACAAGCGGATTAAAGTGCAGACTTCAAATATATAATGAAGTCCTTTTATATGCGAGGGGCATTGCGTGCTCACATCCTGGAAAGACAGTATCCGCGAGCAAAGGTCATCGGTGTTCGAGCTGTTGCTGAATCCGGTGCGTCAGCTGGCGGGCGAGTGCCAGAAAGCCTGGCCAGATCGGGACGTGCTTACAGAAGCGCTGCTGGCGGGTTTCGACAGCATACCTTACTGCACCTATCTGTACGTGGTGGATACCCAGGGGATTCAGCTCTCGGATAATGTTAGCCGTGACGGCCGTCTACCTGAACACTTCGGGCGAGACCGTTCACCGCGACCCTATATGAAAGAAGCCGGTCCGGGTCAGGACTTTGTCCTGTCAGAGGCCTATATCAGTCTCTCAGCGCACCGTCCTTCGATAACCGCGCTACAGACCCTGTACCGTGACGGCGAGCCTGTCGGCTATCTCGGTGTTGATCTCGACCTGCGGAATTTACCTACCTCTGGCGACCTGTATGTCGAGCCCGGTGAGTGGCACCAGATCAAGGGTGACCCGGCCATTCGTGGTACGGTGTTTCAGCAGACGCGGGTGGAAAGCGCGCTGGACCACAATATCGACCAGGCGGTGTCGATTCTCGAAGAGCTGATTGTAGAGCGGGGGATGTTTCAGTGCGTGCTGCATTTTTCCAGCAGCCGGGCAACGGTCTGGGTGGTCGATGACCCGTATCGCTATCGTATTTTGCAAAGTGATGCGTTATCGGATCCCGGCATCTGCCTGGCCTATCCACGGCGTCCATACCCTGTCGACGCCGAGATACCTGCAGACCGTATTGGCGCCGTGTTGCAGGGCTTGAAGGTGCTTCGCTTTGCCGATGACACGATTTACCTGCGCGCGGCCTCGATCAATATTTTCAACGGCCTTATCAGTCTGACCTTTTCCTGCGATGGCTCGCACTACATGCCGTACCCGGAATTCCTGGAGAAGGATACAGCGTTCTGGTTCGGTAGCGGGGGGTGAGACTGTGAAAGGCATGCTCCTTGTACCAGGAGCTGGACCTGGCCCGTGTGTACGGACCAGGCCCGTTTCCGGCAAATCTTACTCCGCAGCAGTTTCGGCAGCCGCGCCTTGCTCGAATTCGGTGCTGTCCAGCGCACCGTCTTTGTTAGCGTCGGCGCCGTCAAACATGAGCTCGACAGATGAGAATGAGCTCGCTTCCTGCTTGGAAATCATGCCATCCTGATCAGCGTCGATCTGTGTGAAAGAAGCCTGTGTGGTTTCAATCGCGGCGTCTGCAGGTGCTTCGGCATATGCGAACGGTGTTGTCATGGCGATAGCCGCCAGTACCAGTAGTTTTTTCATGATTCTTTAACTCCTCATTATTGGTTTGACTCGGTATGCAAACAGCAATGTGCGTGCCATCCATATATGTTTATTAATAAAAATATATAAAACAAATATTTATAATAAAGTGTTGATAAAAAACATTAGGAATGTAAGCACTACAACTGTTACCAGAACACGACAGTAAGACGAATGGGCAAACTAAGCTGTTAAAAATTATCGTTAGTTAGTGTAGTGAATTGACGACACAACATTTTCAGATTTGTCGGGGAACGGAGACAGCACTGCTTGTTCAAGTTCAGGTGTCTTGTATTCTGACAGTACACTGCAGGAGAGCAATACTATGAAAAAGTTTGCGCTGTTGATAATGAGCACCCTTGTTTTCCAGGTGCATGCGGCGGAGTCCTATTCCAACGCGCTGGGTATGTCCTTCGTGAAGGTCCCGGCGGGCGAGTTCATGATGGGAAGCCAGGATCTGGATGCCGTGGTGCTTGAGCTGCCGGATGGAAATGAAGCTGAGGTACGTGATGAAACACCCGCACACCGCGTCGTGTATCCCGAGGGATTTTATATGGGCAAGACAGAGGTCACGCGCGAGCAGTGGGTCGAACTGATGGCGACACGTCCCGGTCCCGAATCAGAATGGCAACGTAAAGACTGGCGGCGTTTGCCGGTAGTGTCTGTCAGCTGGTTTGATGTGCAGGAATTTATCGAAGCACTTAACAAACGCGATCACGAGGCCAGCTACCGCCTTCCCACCGAAGCTGAGTGGGAGTATGCAGCGCGTGCGGGAAATCAGGAGCTGCGACCTGTCAGTGTCGGACGGCTGGGTGACTATGCCTGGTATATAGACAGTTCGGGTGATGAACTCCATCCGGTGGCTACCCGTGCAGCGAATCCCTGGGGTATACACGACCTGTATGGCAATGTGTGGGAATGGCTTCAGGACTGGTATGCACCCGATCAGTACGCACTATCGGAAACAGTTAATCCACAGGGACCAGAGCGAGGCGAAAAGAAAACCCGGCGTGGTGGTTCTTACCACTGCCCCGTGCACCTGGTGAGACCGGCGTACCGGTCAGCGGACAAACCCGGGGTTGCCTATGCAGTGGTGGGGTTTCGTCTTATTGCAGAACCTTTGCCCTGAATGTGGGCCCGGGCGGCCTTACGGGCTTGTACATTCCGTTTACTGAACTATATTTCTATGTAGGGAAAGGTGAATACTTTATCAAAGAGTCAGGAGGCAAAGTATGCATACTATTTATCTTCGCATCGATGAAGATCTCGATGAATCAGGCATGAATTCACTCAGGGAAGAAATGCAAAGCGTCAGTCATATCACTGACGTAGAGGTAAACACCAGGACACCACACGATATGCTGGTTGAATTTGAAGAGGAGCACATATCACCCATGGCAATACTCAGGGAACTGGATCGCCGGGGGGTCCACGCCGATATCATGTCTGGTTAGCGCGTGAACCGGTTAATCGTCACCAGCGCTTTCAGTGCTCTGGATCTATTCCGTGCTCATCAGGACGCCCTGCTGATCTGACAGACTTTTGGTAGTAGCCTGCCAACAGACGGTGACGGATACGCGGGGCCCCAGGGATTCCGGGGCCGATCCGGGAAGTACGGGGTGTATATTAACCGTCGGATGTAACGTTTGTTGCCTGCAGGCCCTTGGGACCTTTCTCGACGTCAAAATTCACGGTCTGGCCTTCCACCAGTGTCTTGAAGCCGTCACCGGAAATTGCTGAGAAGTGCACAAAAACATCGGCGCTTCCGTCGGAGGGGGAGATAAAACCAAAACCTTTGGATTCGTTAAACCACTTTACGGTGCCTGTAGCCATTTATAGAGCCTCTAAATTGAACCAGTGATAGCATATTCAATTGCAGATAAGGACGGACTCTTAAACATGATTTCCTGGGGCAAGCCTGTTGGTAAGAAACCGTATACTCTGCAACCAGGTTTAATTTAGCCAGAAGGGATCGAGAACGTCAACAGGCTACTGTCCTGAAAGGGATTTACCCCGGGTTTGCGACCTGCTATGCCGGCGGGGCAGTCAGCGCACCGCTCGTGATTCCAGCCTGGCGGCGAATTCCGAGACGATGTCAGCCGCCGGTCTGATATCCGTGATACCCGAGACGCTTTTGCCAGCCTGAAAGTAGTCACGGTAATGCGCACCCTGCATAGAGGCACGTTTCAGCTTCCATATCGATTGCAGCGTATAGAATGTGCGCATCCAGTGCTTGGTTCTGGGCCCCCGCAGCATCCACCTGGCAAGCCCACCCGCGCGGGTACCGATATGTTCGACATAAGGTGTCCTGATAACGGACACCGGCACACCCGAGATTTTCTCGGTCAGCACGATGTCGTCTTCACGCGCCTTGAGGATGGCGTTCTTGTAGTCCGGATGTGCGCTGCACTCGCTGGTGGCAATAAAACGGGTGCCCATCTGAACCCCGGAATAGCCCGCTTCTATGGCATTGGCAAAGTCACTGGCAGTGCTTACACCACCAGCGCAGATCATGGGTTTGCCAAACGTTGCCAGCTCATCCAGCAGCTGCTGCGGTGACTGGGTCCCGGCGTGTCCGCCGGCACGATTGTTTACGCAGATAAAACCGTCAACACCTCCATCCAGGGCTTTTTCAGCCCATTTACGGCTGGTGACATCGTGGTACACCGTAGTGCCCTGCGCTGCGGTTTTGTCCACTACCCAGCGCGGATTGCCCAGTGCCGTGACCAGGAATGGCACCTGCTCTTCCAGAGCTATATCCAGCCACTGGTGGACCCGTTCCAGGTATTTTTTCGAGCTCCTCTCGACGATCAGGTTAACGCCGACCGGTTTCCGGGTCAGGCTGCGAATATAGCGCAGCCCGGCACGGAACTCGTAGCCGTGCACGTAACTCAGGCTGAGCGGCTGGATGACACCGATACCCCCCGCCTCGGAGACAGCTGCTACCAGTTCAGGGTTGGAGCAGGGGTACATCGCACCGCAGATCAGTGGGACATCTATATTCAGGCTGCGGCAGAACTTAGTGGGCACTGGATTGCTCTTTTTCAGGGCCGATCAGCCAGTGGGCTTTGACTGTGGCGACGGTGTCACCAGCGGTGTCGCGAAGCTCTCCGTTCAGAGTCAGTTCACAGGTGTCGTTGCTGCCCGGAATATCACAATGGCATTCTGCGGTGAGCATGCCACGCGCCTTCTTCAGATAGCTGACCGAAATACCGGTCAGGATACCGCGTGTCCTGTCCGGCAGACTGTTCATCAGAGCCAGGCCGGTCACCATTTCGCCCAGGTTACCCAGTGCCAGGGCGTGTATGGAGCGCAGATGATTGCGCACCCTGCGACGATCGCGCAGCGTCACCACGCAGTGTCCGGGTGCCAGTGTCTGCACGCTGGCACCAAGTCTGCCCGTATAAGGTACAGCCAGGCCGAGCACACGGCTGAATAACCATTTTCCACCGGGCCAGCGGGACAGTTGTTGCCACTGATGACGTATTCCGGGGCCAATTGAACGGTGCATCGAGGAAACTCCTCTGAAACAGCTGGGTCGTCAGTATTCGTTACAGTACACTAGATTTAGGACAATCGCTCAGGCAGAGGAAAACCACGACACGATGACAGACAGGGACTTTGACGCGCGGCTGGAGACACTCGAGGTACGCTACGCCCACCAGGAATCAGCCCTGGAGGAGCTGACCCGTACGCTACTGAACCAGGAGCAGCAGGTCAGGGCGCTGATGCAACTAACCGAACGGCTTGAGACACAACTCAGAGCACTGGCACCTTCGGGTGCGGGTTTGCACGACGAAGAGCCACCACCGCATTACTGACCAGCACCGCTATCCAGGTAGTACCGGCAGCCGTTCTGTTTCACAAAACGGGTGTTCCGATCGGCATGGACGTTGTTCAGACACGGCGACAATCAGGGGTCGTAGCTGAACTCAGTATGTCCGTTTTCAGGTCAGTAATCTCGCTGGCCAGCTTGTAGGCGACATAGTACTTATAAATATTTGCCACATACTGAACCGTTTCCCTGCCGATATGCTTGCCGGCCGCCAGTTCCACATTGCCAAACCAGATGTCGGGATCGAGGCCGATTTTTGCAGCCTTGTCACGCATCTTGCGTATTTTTGCCGGGCCTGCATTATAGGCGGCCCAGGTAAATGCCAGACGGTTTTCGTGACTGATTCCTGGATCGCTGAAGTACCTGTCCCGTATAAAGGCAAGATACTTGGCGCCAGCGTGAATGTTATTTTCCAGGATATATATGTTTTTTACGTTCACATTGTGGTCCGCTGCCGTCGAAGGCAAAAGTTGCATGACGCCTACAGCGCCTCGATGGCTTTTCTTTTTATTATTCAGCCCCGATTCCTGGTAGGCCTGGGCCATCAGGGCCAGGTGATCGAAATCGTATTTTTTGCCGTATTTTCTAAACAGGGCAATAAAGGCTTCCTGTCTCTTGCGTTCCTTTTTGCTGACCGGGTTATTGATCCAGCGCGTTTCGCTGTAATAGCGTTTGAATAGCATATTTCCGAGTAACGAGCCTTTTCTGACTTTTAGCGCGAACTTGTCCAGGCTCCTGGCCAGTTCCGTGTTCTGCTTGCGCGTCGCCCAGCCGACGGAGTTGTCATTGCTGATAATCAGGTCCTCTTTTAACCGGATATCAGGTAACACCTTTTTCCAGACTCGCGCTTTATAGTCATCAACAATGGTGATGGGAACCACGCCGGAGTTGACCATTTCCAGGATGTCCTCACTGAGCAGGTTGGGGTCGGCCTGTACAATTTTTACAAGAGGCTTGCGGTTGCGCCTGAATTTTTGATTGAGTTGTGTGACATGCTGTACATAACTGCTGCCGCTCAGCAAATATACGGATTTTCCGGACAGATCGTCAATTGATTTGAGGCCGGCGACGTCTTTATGCGTCACGACCAGTTCATTGACCTTCATTTTACCACCGGTTGCAAAGGCAACCTGCTTTTCGCGTTCCGGAGTAATGGTCAGAAAGGCAGCAGCGATATCGCCTTTGCCCTCCCGTAATGCAGGGATAAGCTCATTAAAAGTAACCGGCAGGTAGGTGATATGTACCTTGTCGGTCGCGCGTTTTACACCTTTGTTAATAAATTTTTCATACTCATGTAAAAACTCGACCTGCATTCCGCGCGCGCGGCCCTGGTCAAAAAAGAAATCCGTTTTACTGTAGGTGACCAGCGCACGAATTCGTTTGCGCTTGCGCATCTCTGGCAAATCACCGGTAAAGGTTTTTTCAAGTTCAAGCTCAGGTATCCGGTGGGGGTCATCAACCGCCAGCATATTCGGACTCCACAAGCCGGTTGCCGATAACAGCAGCAGGGGGAGGATGAAATAGCGGTTCCGGGCGACTATGTGCATGAGCTTTGGTTGCCCTGGCATTTTATTTATCCAGCAGGTCTTTCAGATTGGAAAAAGGGTTATGTTTGGCACCGGACGTTGTTTGACTGCCTGGCGGGGTAACAGCCTGGTGACCTGCTTCCAGCAGCCGCTGGTGTTCATTATCGTGACAATAGACACACAGTAATTCCCAGTTGCTGCCATCGGCAGGATTGTTGTCATGATTGTGGTCGCGATGGTGAACGGTAAGTTGTTGCACGGTGGCGCGGGTAAATTCCCGCTGGCAGCGGCCGCAGATCCATGGGTACATCTTGAGTGCCTGCTCGCGGTAGCCTTGCTCGCGTTTGTCACGCTGCTGCCGGGATTCGGCAACTAGTTGATCCAGCTTACTGTTTTTCGGTTCAGCCTGTTTTTCCGCCATGGACCTCTCTCCTGATTCCCAACGGGACAAATCTTAACGCAGATGTACCGGGTCACGGCAAGCGTATTTTAGTAGAATGAATTAAACTTGTGTCTGCAGTACAGCAAATGACGATTCCGATGAGATCGATAGCCCGCCGCTGCGTTTTTGCCCTGTTTGTCCTGTTGTCGCTGGCGGGCGCCAAGTGCGCTTTCGTCGCTACCTCGGGTTCGGGTTCCGGACATGAGGATAAGGACGGGGGTGGCGGCGGCTTGATCGTGGTGATCAATGATGGCCAGCTGGTTGACGGTCCGGTACAGGGTGTGCGTTACGAATCCGGTTCGCTAACCGGGTTTACCGGCAGCGATGGCGAGTTCCAGTATGAGGAAGGGAACACAATTCGCTTCTCGATCGGGGAAATCGTGCTGGGGGAATCGGTCAAAGCCAGGGCCTTCATGACACCTCTGGACCTGGTGCCCGGAGGCACCCTGGACACACCGGCGGTCATCAATATTGCGAGGCTGCTGCAGTCGCTGGACTCGGTGCCCGGCGACAAGAGAATAACTATTCCGCCCCTATTGCGTACTGCGGCGGCTGTTGATAATGAACCGGTAGCGTATGCAATACGGTCTCTCGATTTTTCAGATGATGAGGCTTTCGTAAACGCCGCTTCTCAACTGGTTGCTACGCTGACGGCAGCGTACGGGTTCACAGCGGTACTGGTTGATGCAGAAAGTGCACGGCAGCACCTGCTGGAGTCTCTCGCCGAGTCGGGTGACTAAATTTTTATGTAGGTCCAGCCTTCCGTCAGCCGTTGAATAAGGTGGTCAGCTGCCGGTTCGTGGGCATCGACGCCCTGGATGACTATCGGATCCAGACCGCTCGCTCTGAGCCGCTGCAAGCCTTTGCTGCAGGCAATAAAGCGGACGTTATCGTAGTCGGAAATCATGTGTTTGATGTCATCGATATGTCGGGACGATGCAGTGCGCAGCATATCCAGGCCACCGGCGTTGGCGACAACTTCAACCTGAATCCCTGAATCCCGGTATGCGCGAAGAATCTCCTCTGCCTTTGCCAGAAGACTGGAGAAACGGATTTCGTCGGATTCGCCGATATGCAGGATGACATGGTGTGATTCGCCGCTGATATTTTCCAGGGCGAGATTTTGCGGTGTGTTGTCCTGTAGCAAGTGCCCGATCCAGCCTGCACCAAACGCCAGCACGGCTACCAGTACAGAAGCGGCAATGCGGGAGACCGGCAATTGCCGGAAACGCCGGCGATAGTGCGGCAAAGATCGGGTCGGCGCTGTTTGATGTTCGAAAGAAAACCTGACCCATTCCTTGATGAGATGCAAGTCACATACACGCTCACGGATAGCATCTTCAGATTCCATCTTAACCAGAAGGCGGCTTTTCTCGGGCGTGTTGAGTTCACCATCGACATAAGCGTGGAGAATGCGCTCGATACGGAAATCCCGTGTGTTCATTTTACCCTCCGAAGAAACGGAGTATCGGCGGGTTGCCGAGTGCGCAGGTTTACGAGGAAGTTCTGCAGAGAATTTCTTGAAGTGTACAGACGACTCATTACAGTTCCGATCGGAATATCAAGAATTTCCGCAACCTCTGCATAGGAAAAGCCCGCCAGGTCAACCAGCGTAATTGTCTGCCGCTGTCCTGTGGATAGCCTTAGTATTGCACGCCTGACGTTATCAACAATCTCCTGTTCGATGCTCCCCGTTTCTGCGTCTCTGTCACAGGAGAGGTCGAGTTCGTCTATATCGATGGTTGGACGCGCACGCCGTAAATGCTGCTTCCAGCAATTACTGAGAATGGTATACATCCATGCATTCAGGCGTTCCGGGTCACGCAGTTGACCAATGCGCTGCAAAGCTATCATCAATGCCTCTTGAACCAGGTCGTCGGCAACCGATGAATCTCCACACCATGCGAGAGCCACTCGATACAGCCGGTCACGGTTGTCGGCTATTTTCTTGCGCATGCAATGCGCGGTAAAAAGTCGGTTAATGATCTCCATTACCAGTTAGATGTACCTACCTCCGGTTTTATTCACTTAAAAGCCAGATATCGGGCAGCTTATTGCTTACGGCGCCCATGCGTATAGTGTAAATTATCAGGCGGTTGCGGAATCAGAACGTTCTGATCTGCCATGAATGGAGCGTGCTCCCGGACTGTGCCTGAAATGACCAACGTGTACTCGGCTTCCAGCATTATGGATGCATATCTTATCAAGGGACTGCTCGAAAGCGAAGGGATACCCGCCGTCGTTGTTGGGGATTTCCTGCAGGGTGGTATAGGCGAATTACCGGTTGCCGGGCTGATCACGGTCAAAGTGGAAGACGGCCTGGCCAGCCAGGCAGCCAGGCTGATTGCGGATTTTGAGCGCGCCGAGCCCGTCTTATAAGCTGAAGTTATGCCCAATGGCTGAACCCCGGTGTTATACTTTTACTACAGGCAGTACGGGGTGCCGGGTATGAAAAGAATCAGAGAATTAATAGTGGTCATTAGTTTTTCCCTGTCTGCACTTGTTTGTGGTACAGCCAGCGGGGTTGAAGTCTACAAGTGGGCGGAGTCGGATGGTGTTATCCACTACGCTGAAGCGCCACCTGAATCCGGGCTGGCCAGTCTGGAAATTCTGGACGTGGTGGTGACCGAGCCGGCTTCACCTGCTGTCGCTGACTATCAGTCAGTGCTGGACGTTGCAAGCAGTATTGAAGCCAGCCGATTGGAACGTGAGCGCGTACGGCTCGAAAGAGAGAAACTGTTGTTGCAGGAGCGACAGTTGAAACAGTCGCAACTGCTTGCAGAGCAATACTATGATAACCGTGCGGGGGCAGGCGCTTACTACATGCCTTACTACCGTTCCCGGTATCCTGTTAAGCCCTACCCGCACCACAACCATGGCCGCCATCCCGGACCAACCCCGTATAGCAACGGAGGTCAGCCATACAGGGGGAGTGCTCCAGGGCGGGTTTATCTCAATCGCTAGTGTGAGGACCGGTCTGGTCGTTACCAGTCCATTTTGATGCCAAAGAACATGGCCCGGTCATCATTGGCAACGTCCTTGAATTCGAGCGCCAGTATCCGGCTTTTGTTCAGATAGAGTGTTGCGTTACGGTTAGCGGCCAGTCCGGCGGCAACGCCTATAACCTTGACGCCTGTCTTCGGAACGCCCATCGATAGCAGTGTATTTTCGGAATACGTTTTAAGGAACTTGCCTATCCGATGCTGATTGCCTCTGTAAGCATTACGGTATTGCTGGTCAGACATATCGGTAGTAAAGGTCTGCCAGTGTTTAGGTCTGTCTACATTGGATTCACCGACAGAGAAAACTGATTCTTCGGCGTGTAACTGAGCACCCGCCATCAGTGCGAGCACAGGAATCATAGCTGATATTCTTATAATTTTATTCATCACATTTAACCTCTACATGCGATGCATTTAACTCCTGACCGACAGCATATTCAATCTATAGATTATGTCTATCACTTCAGTAATGTGCACAGTACCACATTTAACAAAAAATCGCCAGAAATTTGACCGATAGAAAATATTAATAACTATTATATATCAATAATATATAACGGATATGTTTTGTATATTATAGTTTACTTAATCCTGAACGGATCGATTTTCCAGGTGCTTTAATTCCCATGCCCTGTCCGCCACGCAACGCTCATAATCCTCCTGAGCGGATTTCCTGGCCTCCGATCTAACGGCACTCCCGCTACCCATTCGTTTGCGAGGCTCCCGGTATATGCATTCCTTTCTGGCCTGCTCGATATGAACACTGTCGATTTCGGGGACGGTGCTTTTGGCGGGTTCTATCGCCCGTGATCCCTCGATTTCGACACACAGGTAGGTCCCGTCGCTGTTCTGTTTGCAGTCGAGCAGGATAGCCAGCGCTGGTATCGTGTATAACAAGCCGGGCAACAAAATTATCCAGCATCGGGGTTTAAACATAGACGAACCTTCTTCAGGGTTATTGGGACAGGCATACGTATTCCGGATCCGGGAAGATTAAATAGCCAACTGCACATCTCCAGCCTTGCTGCTTATTATCCAGCACCTGTTATTTATTGTATAGGTGGAGTGCGGTGGCGGAAAGATCGGGTCGGGAACCTGCTCGCGGTTCGCCGAGACGGGAAGGACACGCATGTCAGTCAGTGCTTGTCAGGCGCGACGACAAGTGCCACCTCCATGCCGCGCTCGCTGTGGCTTTTCATGAACGGCAGTTTCTTGCTGCAATAGAATGAATAGGTGCCCGGCACCTCCGGCGTAAACGATACTTCCCGGATCGTTCCCGCGGATACATCGATGTCAATATCCAGGTTGCCCGTTTCATCTTCAAGCGTGAAGTTATGCGGTGTTAAGTTATCGGTGTTAGATTGCCGGTGCGAGTCGGTATGTCTTTCGCATCTTTACCCTCCCGGGGCTCTACGGTTGTTGCGCTTTCCGCTGTCTACTCACGTAGGACAGCAGGTGACCCGAAACATTCGACCGATTAGCCTTATCAGGGACTATTTACTCGTCTGTTACCAACAGCATGGCTGCTATTGCCTGTGTGATCTGCTGCAGAAAACCGAAGTTCAGTGTGTCCGTGGTATCGGATGGCCGGTGGTAATGTGGATTACGGAAATTGGCGGTATCGGTCAGCATAATAGCCCTGTAGCCGGCATCCCAATAGGGTTTGTGATCGCTGCGCAGTGCGTCCCTGAACAATCCACCTACACGATTGGCGCTGAAGTAGGGCAGGGCAGGAACATAGGTTGCCAGTGCCTTTTCAAAGTGATTACCGAGTCCGCCGGAGCGCAGATTGCCTACCACAGCGACAAAATTACCAGTGGTGGGAGGTGAGAACAGCCACGGGATTCTCGCCGGCGTGCGCTGGGTGTCCTGCCTTTGCGTGGCATAACCGACCATTTCGAGAATGATGGCGCCATTCATGTTTTCGTTGCGGGCCTGGATTTGCTGAACGTGATACCGGCTGCCATCTCGGCCATCTTCCTCCAGGGCAAAAAAACAGAAACGAACGGTAGGTTTCATAGTCGCCTGTGACAGGACTCTGGCTATCTCCAGAACGGCAGCAACACCACTGGCGTTATCATCGGCTCCGGGACTGGTGGCGACTGTGTCATAGTGCGCACCCAGTTCGAGAATACTGGAGGGCGTCCCGCTGCCCGAGTACTCTGCAATGATGTTTACGAAACCGGCACCGGCCTGATTCTGTACCGCGGTGAGGTCTGGTGATTCCTCGAATGGTTGGTAACCAAAGCTGACGAGTTGTGCCTTGATGTAGCTTACAGCGTGCCGGGTGGCACGCATAGCACCCGCCGGACGTGGTCCATATTGCGTTAGTGATGCTACGTGGCTTCTCAGGCGCACCTGGTCTATCTGCCCGATCAGCTCAGTGATGTCTTTGCGTTGAGCATCTTCTGTGCAACCACCAACCAGCAGAAGACCTGAAAGCAAAGAAATGATATATCGCTGCATTGGGTTTTTATTTGTGCAGAACCTCTGGTGCTAATCTACCACAGGTTTCAGCCAAAGCCCGGGAATCGTTATTACATCTGGAACTGCATGATGGATTGGGGTATACAGATAGTGCCAGCCCACAAGGGAATGAGGACTGAAAAGGTGTCTGATATCCGGCTGGTAATGACGGGAAATACGGCGTTGGAGGTGTATTTTTGAAACGGTTTTTACTGCGGCTGGCAAACTATTATTTGCTGACGATGCTGGCCAGTACTTGCGCTGGCGCAGAAGAGTCATGCGCATACATATCACGGAGTCATTACGTTGATGGGTGGACCGAAGTTGGTTCAAAAGAGGGCATAAGCACCCGGATTACGCCTGATGGAGTGGTGAATTGTTCTTTCTTTCCCAACCAGGGTGAGAAACTCAATGTCCTGGTTCGCCAGGAGCGTGGGGATTACCAGGGTGTCGGGTACCGCATATTCTATACGGATGGCAGCGGATTAATTCAGGGTGAGGCGGAGAAGCCGCTGGATGTGGCCGACTATGAGGACAACTGGAGACTCAGGTGCAGAAGCAATCCATCGGATAAACTGGGGCGTTGCGTGCTCCAGAAGGGAGATCTATCTATCCACCGGTACCAGGATGGTTCATTCATGATAGATGTTGGCAGTGTTAAAAAGCCGGGCAGCGATATGTTGATTCGCGTTGATGCCAATGAGGCTTTTAGAGCTGACGCGCAGGATGGTTTTACAAACGAACAGACCGGCCTGATTCTGGAGCAGATGAGAACCGGGAAAAAAATGAGTACCCGCTATGAAAATGCATCGAACCAGTCGGAGACAGGTCAGACGCTAAATCTGTTCGCTTACCCCCAGGCAGCAGATATAGTGGAAATCGTTGCACTCAATATATTCACGACCTCGAAAATCACGGCGGATCATGTGCGTCAGGTGATTGCAGCAACGGATCGGGCATCGGAGAAACACGACGCTGGTGAAATCGGCATGTATCTGGGCAAAGGTTTCTTCAAGTATATTGATGTTCCTGACAGCAATCTCCCGGTGACCGCCAGGATCGACAAAGCGCAGTATCTGGAGTTGATTGAGCAGGGTTGGGGGGAGGACTCCCTTGAAGACTACAGCTATCAGCGTACGGACATTGTTATCAATGTGGCAGCGGACGGAGCAAGCGCAGAGTCAAACTCGACGATTATAGAAACCGTCTCGAGGGACGGGCAGAGAATGATGAGCAAGGTAAGGGAATACGCGCGCTATAAAATGGAGGATGGCCGGCCGGTCATTGTCAAGATTGAAACTCAGACACTGGTGGGTGATACAACACCCGAGTAACACCGGTAAATAAGATAGTTCAGGCGGGGGTTGCGTATGGATTCGGCGCAGCATCGCTGACAGCTTTACTGTCATGTTGCTGAATCCAGTCAAGTATGTTTGACCAGGGGTCGGCATCCTTCTGTGCAGCACGTTCCATAAGTTCGCAAACGCCGATGCCTTTTTCTGCGGCGCGCACATAGTTCTGTGTATCCCGAATATGCGCTATTACAGGTATGTCCAGGTTTCTAAGAAATCGCTCCAGCATGTCCAGCGACCGCGTGCGGACACGGGTTCGATTCGCGATTATTGCGATGTGTTTGTTTGCCACACGTGCTTTGCCGACGAGAAGTAAATCACGTATGAAGTTCGCCGTGGAATGTATATCGATCGCTGACGGTAACACGGGAACCAGGATAATATCTGACTCGTTGACCCGGTCAACAAGATCAAAACCTACATGTCCAGCGGGTGTGTCCTGAATAACGTAACGCGTTTGTTGGGGAATTCGCAATTGCCAGGAGCGCGTTACACCAGCCTGGGGTGGCTTATGTGCTGCAACACCCCGGATAGAGGGTAGATCCGGGTCGCGAGCCTTCAGCCACTGGGTGCTGGATCCCTGGGTATCATAGTCAAACAGGTCCGTAGCATAGCCCTGTGAAGTACAGTAGCTGGCGAGGTTGGTAGCAACGGTGGTTTTCCCGCAGCCGCCCTTTGTGTTCATTACGACAATTCTCTGCACCGCTATTCACCGGAAAAGCCTGTTGAAAGAAGATGAACGTCAAGCTGTCATCTATATCGGCTTTTCCGGTAAATATTTAAATGAGTGCGCTTGTCGCGGCAGCGGCTACGTCCTGGGATTTAACAATAGCAAACAGCAGCATGGTTAGGATGGTAATTATTCCAACGTCAGATTTTATGAAATTCATAGCAGTCTCTCCCATCTTGTCCTTCCACTTGTTGCAGGAAGGCTATTATATTTTTCTGGTTTTGCTACTAACTAAGCAGCAGGAATCGAGCCAAAACAGAATTAGTTACTGAAATGAACTGGTTAGCAGTTTCAGACGAGAAAGGAAAGACTTAAAATGTAATATAAATCGACAATAAATAAATTATATTCAGCATAAACAAAACGTTATACTTATAGCGTTATTAGTGCTTAATCATACAATTGTAAAATAAAACGACATTTCAGGGCTGTTGTTGAAAACCTGGCTGATGGGCAACAGGTTCCAGCGCCGCAGCTTCAACCATTGGTCCCGGGTTGGTAAATGATTGTCCGGCGACAACAGGGAGATTGGCCAGGATGTTTATTACATCTGGCTTGTTCATCAGCCAGGTGGAAGCTGCCACTACCGCTGAAACGACGGAAAGAGCCACAATTGCTCTGGCCCGCCTGGGTGGGGTTCGGGGTGTATTTTCCTGGATTGCCGGTACAGGCGGTTGAGTATCGGCAGATGGACGACAACTCACAGTAGGCGAGTCCAGGTCCGGGTTTGTATCCGGGAAAAGATCAGCGGTATCTGTAAGTGTGCGACTTTCGGCCGTTACCTTATCAGCAAGGGCACTCGCCTCGGCGGCCTTCCTGGCGGCCATGATCGCAGCGGCTTCTTTTTCACTGGCTTCTTTTTGTGCGGCGTTTCTGGCAGCTGCCGCCCTGTCTGCAGCCTGTTGCGCGGCAGAAGCAACACTTGCA
>Ga0316187_10001249_pt1 | contig 21709 bp, 17 predicted proteins | sample CroRivburrow1_MG_FD_204927 | JGI IMG/M metagenome (GOLD analysis project Ga0316187, IMG submission 204927) | Coastal sediment microbial communities from Maine, United States - Cross River worm burrow 1 | ecosystem: Environmental > Aquatic > Marine > Coastal > Sediment | place: USA: Maine...
GCGCACTCAGGTCTAGAGAGAATCATGCTAGCCCTGAGGTCATAGATATCGAGTTCAGCAAGCTCCGTGATCATACCTACTTCAGAATAATTCTCAGGGTCGACTTCAAACTCTTTCATATACCTGGTGGTCCAGAAGGCCATTAGCTCCAACTCAATGGGGCATTTCCTGCCAACTGGAACTTTGGCGATCTCCACGAATGGGCATTCCTGGGCGAATGGGCAGATCTTCTCTCCACCACAGAAGAGTGGTACTTTTGCCGCAGCACCGCCCCACTTGACTCCCTGTAGTCTGTAGTGGACTTTTCTGGCCTCTTCTGCGGTAAGCAGGATATGTCCATACTCTTCTAGATCCAGTTGGAGGAAGTCGAACATCTTAGACTCGGTGACCTTGCCATCTTCATTGATTGCTAGGCCACAAAGGTTAAAGTGGGTCTTTTTCGTCCTACCATCTTTGGAGTAAAAGGTCCTGACTTGCTTCTGTTCTATTTCAATCATCTTGCTAGGCATCTCTCCACTCATCAATTACTCAGGATCATTTTTGAATTCCCCGAATTCTCACCAATCCTTTCATACTAATAGTAAAGGGAATATGAGATTCGTACTGAAACAAATACAAACATTAGGTGCGATATTGGCAGGCTGGAAAACTACATTAAGGGACTAATCACACTTTGGTGAAGATATGAAAAGCATATGGCAAAAATCCTCTAATGATTAAGACTCCACATACATAGCAGATATTCAAACTTGCGAGTTACTTGAACTGTGTCCCAAGTTTATCCTGCTGATACTATAGAAAGAGTGAGAGATAACAGAACCACTGTTAGATGGTGAGAGACTCTTGAACATCTCACACTGCAACATTAGGGTTACGTCAGTCCTTATTCTGCTTGCTTTGACTCTGCATTTCCTCCCAGGCGTACCGAACCGCCTGCACTGAGGCGGCAACCACCAGGCCAGTAAACAGTATGCCGCCGACGGCTAGCAAAACAGAGATGATCCGGCCAATAGCCGTGGCAGGCACGATATCGCCGTAACCGACGGTTAGCCCCGTAATGAAGGAAAAGTAGACGGCCTTTCCGAACGACACCTTCTCCGTAGCTGCGATAGCCACGGCACCGGCCATGATCAAGGCAAGTAGCATCAAATATAGAGTACGAAGATTCCAGGTGATTCTAAGAAAATGGTGGTTGAAACGTGCAAGCATTCTCATCTCCCAGAGTTGGTGACTAAAAAGTCGAGCCTCGTTGACTCACTCGCTGGCACTACCTTCCGCCAGCCTTCTCCGTGTACCGAATGCTTTGGCCCAGGGGTTGGCGGTGATTCCGTGAGCCAGGATACTGAGCATTATTGTGCAGACCACAGTCATGGCGATGGGACCGCTGTTCGGCACGTTGGCGTTCACCACGATAACACCGAAGACAATACTGGCCAAACCACGTGGACCGAACCAGCCTATAAAAAGCTTGCCCTCGGTGCTCACCCCCATACCGGTGAGCGAGATAAAGACCGGCAACATGCGGATCAGGGTGAGACTAAGCACCGAGTAAAGCAGAATAAGCCAGCTGAACTGACCCACCGCCTGACCCACAACTGCCGAGCCGAAGATCACCCAGGTAATCAGCGCCAGGGTGTCCCCGGTGCCCTCCGCCGCGAGCAGAAACTCTTCCCGGTGCTGCTTTGCCAGTACGCCGAACAGAAGACCGCCTGAAAACGCTGCAATGAAGCCGCTCCCACCCAGGAATTGGGCAACAGCAAAACAGCCAAGCGCCAGGGCCACCACCGGGATCTGAATCCAGGTGTGGGTGAGCCACCCTTGCCCCTTGGCAAACTTCAACAGTAAACTCGCCATAGTGGTCAGTACCAGACCGACAGCCAGACCGATGCCGATCTCCTCGGCTACCAGCTTCATGGCGAGCTGCCAGGGACCCCCTTCACCACCCTTTCCCGTGGCGAGGGCCAGGAAGACGAACAGGATGGGCACGCAGATACCGTCGTTCAAGCCGCTCTCCACATTTAACCCTTGGCGAACAGGGTCGGGCACCGCTTCATTGGTGACCACCGCTTTACCGAGGGCAGCATCTGTCGGCGCTAACATAGTTGCCAGCAGGGCCACCTCGAACAAGGACAGTTTTTCGACGAGGAGCACACCGACCCCGAAACCGAGCAGTATGGTCAGCGGCAGGCCGATCAGCAGCAGACGAATGGGCAATGCCTTCGCCTTTCTCAGCACACCCATGTCGGCGCCAGCCGCATCGGTGAACAGCACCATCGCCAGGGTCAACTCCGCCAGGGTACTGAGTGTTTCCCCATCCGTTTTGAACGACAGCAGGTCCAGACCTACCGGGCCTATGAGGAGACCAAAGATGGTAAACACAATCGGTCCACTGATCCAGGTGCGCTCAACGCGCCCTGCGATCGAACTGTAAACCAGAATGAAGAGAGCCAGAATGGCTAGATCCTGATACATCGCTTATCTCCAATCATTTATCAAAACATCGACCTCGACTTAAGTCTAAGTTTTCAGGTTTCAAATTTCAAATTTCAGGTTTCGGGTTTCAGGTTTCAGGAAGTAAAAGAACTACCATAAGACCTGTGACCTGGATCCCTTATTGATTCGGCGGATCATTCTCCGCAACAGACTCCTGCTTCTGGATAAACAATTGAACGGCATCTGCAACCTTGTCGTGAATATGATCGCGGCCGATGATTTGGTCGACCCCATCCTTCTCCAACATGTCCATGACTGCATGTTTCACCCGGGCCAGGTGGATATCTACCCCCACGCTTCGCATATCCTTGGCAATCTCGGCCAACATATCGGAGCCTTCAAGATCAATATAGTTTATGCCCTCCATGTCGATCAGGACCTGTCTTACCGGTGGATCGACGTTAGTAGTCACCTCCCTGACCCTATCGCGCAGTCCATTGGCGGTAGCGAAGTATAGAGCGCCGTCGAAGCGAATGATGACTAGCCCCGGATAGGTTTCGCTATCAGGGTATCTGTCCAGGCTATGAAAAACCTTGGTACCGGGCCATCTGCCAAGCACCGGGATATTGGGCTTGGACGATCTGGCAATGAGCACTAACAGGGACAGAAGGAGGCCCATGAGCACACCCTGCAGGGTGCCGAAGGTGAGCACGCCCAGCAAGGCCATTGTTCCGACCCAGAACTCGGTTCGATTCAGGCGGTAGATCCGTTTCATGGCCTTAACATCCATGAGCCCAAAGACCACCGCCTCGATGACGATGGCCCCCAACACGGCCTCGGGAAGGTCAGCAAAGAGCGGGGCCAGGAGGAGCAGAGTCAGGATGACAAAAGCGCCTTGGGCCAGCGAGGCCATCTCCGATTTGGCCCCAGAGCCATCGTTGACAGAACTCTTGGAAAGGCTGCCTCAAACGTTGATGCCCTGAAAAAGACCCGAGGTTACGTTGGCCATGCCCTGGGCCAACATCTCCTGGTTGATGTCGATGTCGTAGTGGTGTTTGGAAGCGTACTGGCGAGCCACGGCCAGGGACTCCGAGAACCCGACCAGCAGCACACCAATCGCCCCGGAGAGAATCAGGCCAAAATTCTTCGTGATGAGGCTGATGTCAGGTAGGGCCGGGGTCGGCAGTCCCCCTGGAACCTTACCCACCACAGCCACACCCTGAGCGGAGAGGTCAAAGATTGCTGAGGCCCCGATGCCCAACACCAGAGCCACTAATGCGCACGGCACTTTGGGGGCGTAGATCTTGAGCACGAACAGGAGCACCAGGGCGACAACACCAACCACCAGGGTGGTCGTATGGGTATGAGGCAGGCTCGCAAGCCAACTTGCCAGTTTTTGCCAGACGCTTTCGCCGGTGACATGTGTCCCGGTAATATGCTTGAGCTGACCGATAGCCACGTCAATGCCGATGCCAAAGATGAAGCCAACCAGCACGCTCTCGGCCAGGAAGTTTGAGACCCAGCCCATCTTAAGCACAGATAGGACAATATACAGAATACCGGCCAGTATGGTAACGACCGCCACCAGGGCGACAGCCTCGCTGGAGCCGGCCTTGGCTACGGACAGGACGGCCGCGCCGGTGACGGCGGCGATGGTGGAAGTGGGCCCGGTGACCACGTGGCGAGAGCTGCCAAAGATGGCGTAAACAATCAGCGCGATGGCGGCCGCATAGAGACCATACTGCACCGGCACACCGCTTATGGCGGCATAGCCCAGGGACTGGGGCACCATCAAGGCCCACACCGACAGGCCTGCGACGATGTCGCCCGTCAGCCACGCTTTATTGTAGTGGGGCAGCCAGTGAAGAATTGGCAGGTAACGGGCAAGCAAGCCGGGTTTTACTTTGTCTTGTTGAGGCATGACCGCCATAGTCTTTGCACCTCTTTTACTAAGGTGTCAGGTGTCGGGTGTCAGGTGTCAGGAAAAAGAAACAAAAAAGTTATAGCGCGAACCGTAATCCTTAACACCGAGCATTGAAACCTCATCTAACATCAATGGGCCAGCCCGGTAGTCGAATCGCGGCTGCCTGCCCACCATCGCGAGCCGCTCAGGCGAGGTGGGCGGGGAAAGCCGCTCCCACAAGAGAATCCCTCTCTTCCGACCTCTGACTTCCGACCTCCGACCTCTAAGTTCTGTCCTCTGTCCTCCGCATCCATATAATTCTTCGTTGTCACTGCCTTCTCCCCTGACACCTTCTAGAAATCCGGCTTGTAGAGAACTTTCACCGCCTGGCCGGTGGGTGGCTGCTCCTCTCTATCTTCGGGTAAATCCTCAGGCGGCAACAAATTACCCCAATCGGTCCGCTGCCGCATCTCCTCCATGGTTTTCGCCGGGATGAAATCCTTGCCCAGCCGAAGTTCCCAGCCGCCACCCAGTGCCTTGTACAAGGCAATCAGGTTGGTGCCCACAGAGCCGGTAGCCGAGGCGAAGGTGTCCTCCTGCTCAGCCAGATTTCTTTGCGCATCGATCACGCGCTGGTAGGTTGTCAGACCTTCGCTGTATTGGATCAAAGAAAGTTCCACCGAACGCCTATAATGTTTGACACTTTCAGAGAGAAACCCAGTCTGTTCTTGTGTTCTCAAAAAGCCCACCGTGGCGTCTTCTACATCCTGGAAAGCCCTCAGGACCGTGTTCTGGTAATTGACCACCAGCTGTTGGAAGCGGGCATCCTGGACGCGGACGTTATTTTTGAGACGGCCGTAGTTGAAAATGGGCCACTGGAATGAGGGGCCAAAGAAATAGGTAATGCCACCGGAGGTAAACAGATCGCTGAAGTTTGCTCTGTTCGAGAGAACACCGCCTTTGTCGCTGGACTGTAAGCCGATGGAGCCAACCAAAGAGAAACTGGGGTAGAGATCCGCTTTGGCAATGCCAATTTGGGCACTCTGGACCGCCGCTTGAAATTCTGCCAGTCGAATATCCGGCCGACGGCGGAGCAGTTCCGCCGGAATCCCCACTGCGACCTCAATGGGTGCTGTCGGGATGGGCTTGGGTGGGCCAAGGATGTCCTGGACCTCGGTCGGCAGGATGCCGAGCAAAATAGCTAGTGCGTTTTTCGCCTGGCGCAGGCTGGCTTCAAGAGGGGGAATTGTCGCCTGGGTTTGCTTGAGAAGCGCTTTGGCTTGGCTAACATCAAGTTCGCTTTCCGCTCCAAATTCAAAACGCGCTGCCGCAACATCCAGCGATTCCTCCTGGAGACTGACGTTTTCCCTTGCAAACACCAACCTTTGTTCAAAGGTGCGGATGTCAAAGTAGGTACGGGCCACCTCAGCAATCAAGGAGATAAGGATATCGTCATAGTTTGCCAGAGTGGTATAAAGGCTCGCATTGGCAGACTCGACCCCGCGGCGAAACCGGCCCCAGAAATCCAGCTCCCAGGCGGCGTCAAAGCCAAACTGGTAGTTATAGAAGAACTTGTCCGCTCCCGCCCCGTTCGGCGCGTTTTCGCTCAGCTGGTTCGCGTTGGCTTCGCCGCCGATCTGTTGTGTCTGAGGGTACTGAAACCCGACAGCGATCCCTAACTGCGCCCGGGCCTCGAGGATTCGGAGCCCCGCGTTTTGCAGGTCCAGGTTTTGCCGGGAAGCAATCTCGATGAGGTTATCGAGTACAGGATCGTTAAACACGGACCACCATTCGCTAAAATCTGTCGGTTCGCTTTTGATTGTCTGATTGTGCTGCTGGAGCCATCCTTCCTCCACCTGAGCATCTGGCTTGACAAAATCAGGTCCAACCATGCAGCCGCTTACCAGAAAAGCCAGGGTGAAAAGGACAACTAACCAACTCCATAGAAACGCATGAGCACGTTGAGTCCACGCCAGATCATCGAAGGATCGGATAGATTTTCTCCAAATAGAGTCGGTCTCCAGGTTTCTACTAAAGGTGTTGGCTAGCATGATGGTTACTCCTTGCAGCGATGAATGAGGTTTCAGGTGTCAGGAAAAACAGACAGAAAATCTGAAACCTTCATCCAGACTGGTACTTCACTGGAGCGCGCGGGGGGCGGCGACGGGCGGCTTTTCTTTCTCGCTGCCGCTGGTCCCCGTCCTCACCAGCACCGAGCAGGTGATTCCCACGCGCAGCTCGACCTCGTCCGGCACATTGGTGAGATGGATGCGCACGGGTACGCGCTGGGCCAGCCGAATCCACTCGAAGGTCGGACTGATATTGGGCAGCAGCTCAAAACCCGTGCTGCCGTCCTGCTGGGCGATGCCCCAGCCGAGGCTGTCGACAGAACCTTCCAGCGGGGTGTCCGGATAGGCCATCAGGGTCACGACCGCTTTGTCCCCCTCCCGGATTTTCCCGATGGAGGTTTCCTTAAAGAAGCCGTCGACCCAGAAGCTGTTGACATCCACCAGCGCCAACGCCGGCTGGTTGGCAACGGCCTGGCTGCCCAGCCTGAGGTTCAGGTTGGTGACGTAGCCGTCCACCGGCGCCCTGACCTGGGTGAACTCGAGGTTCAGCTCCGCCTGCCGGACAGCGGCACGTGCCGCCCGGATGCTGGCGTTGGCTTCCCCCGCCGCCCCGAGATTCGCCTTCGCTTCAGCCAGGTTGGCTTCTGACTCGAGCAAAGACGCCTTCGACTGTGCCAAAGCGGCCACGGCCGTTTTCCGTTGCTCAATGGAAATCTCATAGTTGGCCTTGGCCCGGTCGACAGCCTTCTGGGATGTTGCTTTTCGCGGAAGCAGCTCCTTCTGGCGATCGTACTCAGCCTCGTTTTTTTCGATCGTCGACTCCATCTCCTTGATGGAACTCTTCGCTTGGGTTATGGCAGCGCGGGACACAGCGACCATCGCTTTTGCGGCCTCGACCTGCTGGACCAAAGCCTGGTAGTTGTCGCCGGTCTCGTCGAGTTGCGCCCGCGCCTGCTCCAGACTTGCCTCGAAAGTGCGCCGGTCGAGCTCAAACAGCAGGTCGCCCGCCTTCACGAGCTGATTGTCCTTTATTGGCAGCTTGACGATCGGGCCGGACACGCGCGGCGTTATCTGGATCACCTGGGCACGGACCTGGCCGTCCCGGGTCCAGGGGTTGGTGACATAGTCCCAGTACATGAGCAAGACCACGACGACGGCGAGCAAGACCACGCCAGCTGTCAGCAGGTATCTTTGGTTTTTTTTCATGGTTTTACACCGGAATGATTAGGGTCCCGATGAGGACCGTGTAAATGATCATCAACGCCAGGAACACCAGCGGCGGATAAAAAAAGTATTTCGACAGCCGATAGCGATTGAGCAAACGAGCCGTCACGACCGCAGCGATTGTCCCGAGTATGGCCGCGATGAGCAGCGGCGGCATGTAAACTCCACCGATGGCAAATTCGTGTGGCATGATAGGCTCCTCCTTAAATCTCATAGGAAGTATTAGAAGGCAAATTCGTTTTTAAATCCGAAATCCGCACTCCGCAATCCGAAATGAATTAAAATCTTGCTTCTTCCCACTGCGTCCAGTCGATGACGTCGGTGCTTCCGGCATAATTGACCAGCGCTTCCGAGACACCCCGATAGGCGCCCAAGAGGCGGTAAAAGTTCTCACCATCCCTTTCACTGATCAATCCATCGGGGGCCTTGTCCAAGGCACCCTTGATACGCTCTTCCAGATGATACAAAGTCCCGTCAAGTTTGGTGCGAAACGTTTCCCTCTCCCCGGCGGCCGGATGCTCCGATAACCGTTGAAAGATTTCCTGCACCCTGAGGCGCCAGGCTCGGACGTCCTCCTGCAGCTCCTGCACCAGGAATTGTGCCTGAGGATTGCCGCGTTCCTCAAGCAACTCCTGCATGCGATAAGTGAGCCCCTGCAGGCTTGTCACCACAGCCTGAACCTGCTGTGGCGAGGTGCCAGACAGTGCTTTCTTGTCAATGCTCGGGGCCCAGGCCCCGAGTTTTCGGGGCAGCGTCGACACTTCGCGGACGTGAAAGGCTTCTCTCCAGCGGTCCAGTCGCTTCACAGCCCGCTGCGGGTCCCAGCGCATAGTGGAAATCAGGTACTCGCAGCTGCGGAAGAAGCGACCAAGCAGACGCAGAAATACCCGTTCGGGGCGTAAATAGAAGGGAGCGCGCGCAGTGATAGCCAGGATCAGAAAGAGCAGGGCGAACATCAGCGCGGTGTTGGCTATCTTGAGGAAACTGTAAGTCTGCACGTTGGAAATGGAAGCGAGTGTAACAAACATGGCCAACCCTAATGCCCTGCCCAGGGCCTGCCGGGGGGCGGCGAAGAAATAGCAGATGGCGAAGGTCACCCCGAAGATCAGTAACCCGAGGCCAATGAAACTAGATAGCTGCGGCATGACAAAGATGTGCACCAGGCCACCGAAAAGCACGCTAATGGCGGCGGGCAAGAATAACAGTGAGACCGATACTTGTGGCATGGCCGCCATTGCCATCCCAAAGGCAGTAGCCATGCTCACGAAACCGGCTCCACCAGGCATGTCGTCAATGTAGATCAGGGCGAGAAAGGCCAGCCATAAAATCAAGATTATCCGTACGGCCCCCGCCAAACGATCCGGGTCGGGCACTAATCCGCCACGCGGCGGGGGAGCGGTATCGACCTCAGTTACCAATTGGCCAAAACCCTTGATGTCGCTGAGGCTGTCAAACAGGGATCGGGTCAGGACCTCGAGCCGTTGCAGCCGGGACCAGGTGACTGCTAGCGCCGCCTTGTGGAAATGGAACAGGGCCCGAGCTTCGGCCTTATCCAGGGCCAGATCCATGGCTACCGGCTGCCGCTCGGGCGGTTGATTGGCAAGCAGGCGACCGATCTGCGCCAACCGCTCGTCGAGTTCGGCGCCAAAGGGTATCAGATTGGGCAGCAGACGCGACAGATCCAGGGCTTTCACCTCGGCGAAACTCTCACGCCAGCGCTCCATGGTTTCGGTCAGTTCCGCTGCCTGGCTCCGGTAACGTCCCCACTGGCGCCGCAGTTCCCAGATTTCGTAGGTGTCCGTCTCCGCCGCATCCAAGAGTTGGCCAAACCGGGTCTGTTCCTGGACCTCCTGGGCCCTCAGGGCCTGCGCCTCCCCGGCGTTCCCCTCGCCGCTCATCAGATCCAGGTAGGACCGGTAAAGCTGTTTCTGGGTCGACGCCAATTTGCATGCGGCGGCCTCGAAGTCGGCGCGGCTGCTGATGGGCCAGAGAAGGATCGAAACCAGGCTGTAGACCAGGATGCCCAGTCCGGTCTCTTGGGCACGCAGGATTGCGATTTCAAAAGCCTTGATAGAATTGGGGCCGGCGTCCATGCAGATGATCACGCACACGAAGCCGCAGACATGCCAAAAATACCGGTGTTTCTTTCCGGCCATCATGTAGGTGCAAAAGCCGACATAGACAGAGAGGAACAGCATGAAAAGCCAGCGGTCCTGGGCGAATAGGGCGATGAAAATCAAAGCGACAACGGTCGTTACAAGTGTGCCGAGCATGCGCAAGGCGGCCTTATTAAAGGACTGCCCGACCGTTGCCAGGCTGGTGAAGGCCACTGCGAAGCCGGCCCAATAGGGCTTATCCCAGTCCATTGACAGGGCGATGCCATAGGCGATGGTCATCGCCAGGCCGGTCTTGATCGCTTCTTTGCTGCGGGTGGATAAGGGAATCATCGCACGCCTTCTATGGTGAATCTTAAGTTTTAAATCCCAACCTCTAGATTTCAAGATTTCAGGTGCCAGGTGTCAGGAGAGATTAGCATGTGGCATAGGGTAAATACAAAATCCTTCACTCTATGCATCATGCTCTTCGAGTTCCCTAGTTCGCAATCGCACATCTGCGATCTAAAATCTAAAATCCTTATGGTCGCTACTCAGATATGCTTGGTTCTGGTTCCGGCTGTGTGTCCTCGCTGAGCCATGCTAAGAAAAGCCTGTAGCCGGCCGTGAAAATGATGGCGCCAACGAAGAGGCCGATGATGCCCGATGTTATGAAGCCTCCTATCGCTCCAATGAAGATGATAAGCATGGGAACGTCGACTCCACGACCCAGCAAAAGGGATTTCAGAAAGGGGTCACTTATACTGACGAGGACACTCCAGATGGCAAACAAAACTGCGGTAATCGTACTGCTGGTGGAGAACACGTAGACAATAATCGGGCCCAGGATCAAGAGAGGGGGAAGCTGAACCACAGCAACAAGCAGGATCAGGAGGGCCCACAGTCCCGCCCCGGGCACGCCGACCACGAGACAACCAAGCCCTCCCAGGATCGACTGGATTAGTGCGACGCCCAGAATGCCCTGGGCAACACTGCGCACCGTTGCCCCCGCCAGTTCGACGAAATTCGCCCCCCTTTCACCTGCAAGCCGTCTAAAAAACGTCAGCGCAGCCTGATGAGCACCGTCGGTATGTGCAAGGAGAACACCGGCGATAATGATCGAAACCACGAACTTCAGAATCCCGACCCCGGCATTAGCAGCGGCGGACAAAAGCGAGGCACCATATTTTTTGAATCGGGGCGCCATCTTGTTCATCGCAGCTCCGAAATCCTGTGAGCCAAGGCTCCACAACTTGTGTACAGGTTCGCCGATGACCGGCCAGGATCTGACGCTCTCCGATGGTGGGGGCACTTTCAGGGTCCCGTCCTCGAGTTGTGCTGAAACCTCCCGTGCCGTGTCGATGAGGGAATCGGAAAGCATAATGGTCGGAACGAGTAAGAAGATCAGGGCGAGGATTGTTATCAGGGTTGCCGCCAGGCGATGACGCCCACCCAGGGCGGACTTCAGCCGGGAGTAGATGGGATGGATTGCAACGGCAATGATGATACCCCAGACGATAATCTCAAGGAACGGCCGACCGATCTTGAAACACCAAAATAAGACGAGACCGACGAGGCCTATATGGATGCTTGCCTCGAGCGCTCTCGCCACAAACAACTTGTCGTCTGAAGGCTTATTAGATGTACTCATACGGCGACCCTCCGGGTAAAGAGTAGGTTTTAATTGGCAATATTGCCAAGATTATAAGTTTAAAAGACTCCCTGTCAATGACAAGGATACCGTCTATGCCCTACGGTTGTTGCTCACCGCTATTGGTCTCTGACTTCTTTTCCTCGCTGTCCATTTTTTGTTGTTCGCCGTCCGCAGTCTCATCCGATCTTTTGCTGGCCTTGCTGCCAATCTCCGGCTCGTCTGCCTTTCTAAAGATTACGAACTCGCCCTCTGATCCGGTGAAGAGGCCCTTCTCCGGACCCTCTTCCCGATGGTCACGCGGTTCGTACGGCTCGATGCCGGCGCACCCGGCAATGACCAGCAATGCCACCAGCAATGGACCGATCCACAGCGCTTTTCGTTTATGTATTGTCAATATACCCATCAGAATTTCACCCTTGCCCCGATTGATCCCACGTTGATGTCATGGACACTGGGATCTGCATCGCGATCGAGCGAGTGAAGGCGATAGAGCAAGTAAATTTCAGTGCCGTACTCCTCGAATTGCTGTACCGCCGCCACACCCACCGAATAGCCGTCGTCCCTGCCGGTGGGAAGGTTCAATGATCGGGTGTAATCGACACCAAAAGCCGTCTCGCCAAAGGAAAAGAATTTCCTTAGCCATCCAACCTTGGTGTAGAAGTTTTGGGCATCACCCTGGTTGTCACGCTCCAGCAAACCGGCGGACAGGGTTAGATTCAAACCGGTGTCCTCATGTAACAGTGAAAAGGAGCCGTCGTATTGAAAGTCGGTGTCGTCTTGGTTGGGATAAGCGAAAGCCGCAGCACCGGCGGCCTTGAAGCCATAGCCTTGCCCTCCCCAATACAAAGCCGCATCATAGCGCTCATCGCTGATAGCCGAAGTGGCGAGGCGGAAACCATAGAAGGTGGGCGTGTCATAGCGCACCCTGTTTTTCCGGCTCAAACCATCAAAGCTATTGAAGGCATCAACAATCCTGATATCTGTGAGGTTGTCGTCTGAGGTTTGCCGGAACAACATACCCCCGGCAGTGTCCGCGATGGTGGCGTATGAGATCACGGTGGTTTTGGATAGATCGACTGAGGCGCTGCCGTAGGATGCCGTATGGCCCTTGCCCAAGGAAAGCTTGCCGAAACGCTTGCTGACAAGGGTCGCCTCCACGATGCGCTCATCAAAGACGTTGTTGGTTTCTTGGTTGTTCTGGTCAACTTCTCCGGCCTTATTCGGAGCAATTGAGAGTTCAATTGTGGAGCCGATGGTCAAATCGTCGGTTGCCTCGGCGGTGCCGACAAAGCGGACACGACTTTCGCTGTTGTCGTTGTCTACGAAATAGGCATCGGTGCTTTTCCCGTCGTCAACGATGTTCACTGCCCGGTTGACCTGCCCTGAGATTGCGAGTTTAACCCGCTCCCCACCACCCGAAGTGACGACCTTTTTATCGGGCGGTTGCACGGTTTTTTTCGCTTCTTCGGCCACAGTCTTGGCTTCTTTGGCCTCGGTTTGCGCCTCGGTGGCTGTTCTTTTCAATTGGTTCACCTGTTGTTGCAAAGATTCCAACTGTTGCTGTTGTTCCTCGATGAACCGTTCCAGTCTTTCAACCTTTTCGGAGTCTACGGCAGCCTCCTCAGCCGCAACCGTGCTTACAAAAAACACCTGGACTGCCAGCACCAGCACGACAAAAATAATGAACGCACTTCGCTCTCTTATCACCTTAGCAGGCTGCAACTTATGTACTTTTCCGGCATCCTCGGCGAAAGTCGCCATCGTCAGGAACCCCGGACCGAGGATTCCACCAGTCAAAATTAGAATGTAGAGTAAAAAGAAATTCTTCATGGTGTACACTCTTTCTTTCTCTTCAGGGCACGAGGGACTCCGGTTTTCCCACTTTTCCGAGGCCTGAACGAATATCCACTACGCCGGCAACCCCTGCGCGCCGCACGCAATTGCCTGCCCTCTATGCGCCAAACGGCTACATCCCGGCGTTGTTGAAGCCTCCTGCGATGGGAAAGAAATTGCCCGTCGTGTACATGTTGTAACCATCGAGCAAGGCCAGGGTGAAGTGCGCCGCCTCTGCTGTCTCTCCGAGACGCCCCAGTGGAATCTCCGCCAGGAGGTCAGCGAGAATCTTCGGGTCCTTGTCGGCGCCCAGGGTCTCCTTGAACCCCGGATAGTTCATAAAGTTCGTGCCGACGGCATTGACGCAGACGCCCTTGGGCCCGGCCGTCAGCGCGGCGCAGCGGCACATCATCGCCGCAGCGGCGCGGAAGGAGCTGTAGGCCACCAAGCCGGGGTGGGGCTTTTCGCTCGTGGCGCTGGTCTGTACTACGACCTGACCGCGGCCCGCCTTCATCAGCGGCGGCAGCACGGCCTGCAGCGCGTACATGACCGCCAGGCAGTTCTGCTCGTAGGACCTGTACAGGCCCTCTTTCGTTTCGTGCAGAATGTCCGCCTTCGTGTGAATTGCGGTCCGGATAAAGGCCGCATCAAACCCGCCGAACTTATCCATGGCGGCATCCACGATTCTCTGCATGCCGCCTTCCTGGGCCTCACTTTTCGGCCCGTCTTGCTCGAAACCGGGAACTATGACGACATCTGCGGCACCGAGCTTGCGCAACTCTTCGGGCAGACCTTTGCGTACATCAGCGATGACCAGGTTGTAGTTGAGCTTGGCCATCTCGCGTGCCAGGTACGGCCCGATATTCAACTGGGTATCGGTGATGATGGCGGTGCGCTTGCCGGTCTTCGAGTTGGTCCACGGCACGTTGGGATCCGGTGCTTTCGGCTGGGCCCATGCTGTCTTCATGCCAATGCCGGAAGCTGCAATCCCTGCGGCCCCAGCCGCCCCGGCCAGAATGAAATGACGGCGATTGATGTCTTTCGCATCCTTTTTTTCCGTGTCTGAACTCATGATTACGTCCTCCTTTTTGCTTGAGGGTTCTTGTGACGGTTGTTTTTTGTCATGCTTTGATGCTCTTGGTTTTGTGTTTGAAAAGTGAGCAGCCTGCCGCAATCGAGCTATGCTTTAGGCCGCGTCGCCGCAAACGGTATGTCAAGATATTTTATGGCCTCAGCACCGTTAACGATGGGTCGGCCGACCCTATTTATGAGCTCCTTGGCCCTCTCTAGCTGCTCCAGATTGCTCGGGCCGGTACCCCAGTCCTCCAGCCCGACGCGGAAACTGCCCCCCCGCTCGAGGGCCATGCGGGCCAGTGGGGTATCCATGATATCGTTGGCGACCAGGCCGACAGACCATTTCAGGTCGAGCCCCTCGATCATGTGCAGATAGAGCTGCAGCGCCTCGGGGATCGGCGGCGCCATGCCCGCGAAGCGGTAGTCGGCGAAATAGATGTTAAGCTTCGAGCCGCGGGGCAGCGTACCGGCCCGCGCCATGGCAACGACGTTCTTCATCCAGCCCGGCTCGAACACCGAGATCGACGCCCCGCAGCCGAGCTTGTTGCAGGTGTCGATGACAATCTTATTGTCACCCGGCCAGAAGCCATACCACCAGAAGCCTTTCTCGGGGATCAGGCCCTTCTTGTCGTAAACCGCGAGCGGGACGACTCCAGTGTCGAGCAAAATCATGTTGGCGAGGCCCGCCTCCGCCAGTGGTCGGTAATGCCCGCTCTGGATCTCCGGCGGCCAGACGGTGCGGTTCTTGTGGTAGATCGCCGGATCGAAGTTCGCCGTCGGGTAAAGGATCGCATGGGGGTGCTTCTTGCGGACCGGCGTGAAGGCGTCGACGTAGGCCTGGACGGCCTCTGCCACGTTGTCACTCGGTTTGTCGCTGTGCGCGTGGACGATCGTCGCTCCCGCATCCAGGCACTTGATCGCCTCGTCGGCGAGCTCAGCCGCCGTCTCCGGCGCAGCCGGGTTGATCTTCTTCGTGGTCGAGCCGTTGATCGCGACCTCGAGGATCACCGGCGTGTCTTCCTTCTTAAAGGAAAAATTACTGCGCATCCCGGACGTAGCAGGTCCAGCGACCGCTCGGCTCGCTGCCAGCGTGGCGCCGGCAGCGACGACTGTCCCTAAAAATTCTCGTCTTTTCATAGTGTCCTCCTTTTCAGCCGACCTCGACGGTGCCGTCCTCGTGGATCGCGATGGGATCTCCCGTCTTCACCGATTTGAGGAAATCGTCGCCGAGCAGGTCGATGGTGACGACCCGCTTCCCGTTCCAGACATCGTCGATGATGAGCCCGCCGGCAGAGATGCTGTCGATGTGCGAGGAGAACAGGAATGCCTGCGGCCCCACGCCGAGCTCACTCAACATCATAATGGTCCCGGCGCCCATGGTGGAACCGACGGTCTGGGGCGTGCAGATGATGGCTCCTTTCAGGTCTTTCTCGTATAGCTCCTTGTTGGCCGAATCGGTGCAGGGCGCAGTCTTGGTTTCACCTGCGAACATGTTTTTCAGATAAGAGCCAGTCAAGTTAAACGGCTGTTTAGAGACCAGCGCCTTGCCCTCGAGTTTGCCGGAAAGCATGGGCCGACCTTGGAATGTTTTCTTAGCCATTGTGTTTCTCCTTTTTGAAATTGCTGGTTTGATTGCTGGTATCCATTCTTTTCAGTCCCGACACTTACGCACCTTTGGGTATCTTGCCCGTCACGATGATTTTCACCAGGACGTCGTCCGGAAAGTACCGGATGCTCGTGTAGTTCCGGGTCTTGGCTGAATTGGTGACCCCGCGAACCCGCTCAGAGAAGCCCTTCATGCCGCCATAGCTGACGCTGCACATATTGGTGGCGTGCATGCCGGCCCGCTTCATCTTGCTGACCAGCTCGCCCTGCTCCTCGATCGCGCGGGCCCGCACCGTGTTGGGCATGAACATGTAAACCGGGATCGCGGCCTTTTTCTTGCCGGCCTTGTCCAGCGCCTCTGTCACGAGTTTTCCCCACTTTATTACCTCGTAGTAGGTGTTATGGGGGCAGCCAATGAAAGCGGCGGTAGGATCGGCATTTTTTTTCGGCCAGAGGTTAGGGAACGTGCTGATGATCCGCGCCTGCTCCTTGTCGTCGATGACGTAGGTCTTGTACCCTTTGGCCAGGAGCTTTTTCCCCTTTTGCTTGGCGTCGGGGGTGACACCTTCTACGTGGTACAATCCAACCGCACCGCTGGAGGCGGTGGCGCTTCCCATGGCCTTCAGCAGGTGCAGGTTGTCGGCCGTAACCTTGCCGTCCTTAAAGTACTTGTCGAGCCCGGTGACATACGGAACGTCCTCGACGCATTTGCGCCCGATGGCGGTGCCGATCGCGCCCCAGTCCGGCTCCTTGGTGGTCTTGACCTCCACCAGCCACTTGGCCATGCGGCCTTCGTCGGTCATCAGACCGAAGAGCGGCGCCTTGCCGAGCATGGCCTGGATCAGGTCCATGCCGGCACCGTTGCGGTTGGTACGGATGCCGAGAACAGAATTGCCGTAGTTCACCGCGGAGGATTCCGCCCAGGCGACATAGGTGCCCGGCTCCGGCGCGTTGCCGATCTCGTCAAGGTAGCAGGCACAGGTTCTGTAGTTCAGGTCCGGCGCGCCGAGGCGGACGTGGACGTAGTCTAAGTCCCACTGTAGTTTGTAGCCCTCGTAGATCATCGTCATGTCCTTGGGATTGTTCTGGACGTTGTAGACGTCATATGGGCGCGGGTTGACCGTGTAGGGCGCGTAGGACTTGAGCCCAGCCTTGGCGCACTTGTCCAGCATCTTGATCATCGACTTCATGTACTCGGCACCGATGAACATGTTGCTGTGCGGGGCACCGCCGAGGTCCACGAGTTTCTCGGCGCCGAAGGTATTGCCGAAGGCGACCAAGATCTTCATGAGTTTGGCCTTCTCCTCGCCGTCCTTGCCATCGAGGACGGCCTGCTCCTCCTTGGTGAGCTTCATCTTGTGCCGCATAGCCTCCTCGGCCTTGGCATTCGCCTTGGAGGCCCCGGTGAAGGTCGCCTTCTGACCTGTCGGCTTGCCGTCCGGTCCTAAGCCGAGCATATCGGAGTCCCGCATCTCCTTTGCATACTCCGGAAGCTTAACGGTCCCGTCTGCACCGGTCCCGGGTGCACCAGAGGATGCCGGCGCGGCGGCCTTCTCGGTTTGGGCAAGCAAGCGTCCGGGTAAAAGTATGACTGCCCCCCACGCCATCGATAATAGTTTGAAAAAATTTCTACGTTCCATAGCCTACTCCTCCTTAGCTATTTAGCTCTCCTTGTTGAAGGTTATAGGTTCAATGGTCCAGATTTCAGTGTTCAGTGTTTGGTATTAAGGTTTCAGGTGTCAGGAAAGAAATGAAGAAACTCAAGTCTGAATACTGAAACCTCCCTCTGACCTGAAACCTTTAATCGTCTTTCAAAAGCTCAACCGAAAGAATCGGAAGGTGGAGCTCATAAAGCGTGTTCAACACCCCTGAGAGTTCGGCCTGATCTCTTAGCCGGCCCACCAGGGTCGTCACCTCTCCTTGATCCCCTTGGCGGCTGGTGGTGATAGTCATACCGCCCAGAAAATCGGACCTGCTCTCGTCCAGGTAACCCTGCACCTTGATGCGATAGGTTGCCTCCGTCCAGAGCTTGAAATCTTTCCCGGTGTGTGAATCCATGACTCTTTCCTCTCATAGCCAACACTAGGCAGCGACTTGATTCTGGATGAGCTTGAGTTACCAGTTTTTCCGCCAGAGGCGGATCAGGTTTCGGGTGTCAGGGGTAATTCAGGTACCAGGTGTCGGGTTTCAGGTGTCAGGGAAAAGACAAACAGTGGCTGAAACCGGAGCAATGAATCCCGAAACGTTCGCTTGTGCTGAAACCTGAACACTGAAACCTCTTATTTGCTGAGCACTGAAGCCTTCATTATTACTGAAATTTGAATACTAGAACCTTTATGAGACGATTTTTACCAGTTTAGAAGAGCAGCAAAAACCCCCGAAAAGGGTTGAAAAAGGGGGGGACTCTTTCGATTTTAGATTTGGGATTGCGGATCTCGGATTACAGAATGGAAATTACAAATAACAAATCACAAATCACAATGACTCAAATTCAAAATCCGAAACCTCCCTTTTGTTTTGGTTATTGAATATTGGAATTTGAGATTTGTTTGTAATTTGGTGCTTGGAGTTTGGGATTTCAACTTATACACACTTAGGACTGGTGATGGAGGAATTAAGGAACTGGATGACTGTTAACGGCGGGAAAGTATACCCAGGGCTTTGGCTTTTTCAACCGCCTCACGACGGTTGCTGACCTGTAGCTTCGGGTACATGTTTTTCAGGTGACCTTTAACGGTTTCAGATGAAACAAACAGTTTTTCGGCGATTTCCTTGTTGCTAAGCCGCTGGGTCAGCAGTTCCAGGACATCGAGCTCGCGATTGGTGAGAGGATCTTCCAAAAACTGGGGACTCGCAGCTAGAGCAAGGGAGGCTTGAGACTTGGATACCTCCTGCACCGGCACCTGTTCATCATAGCTGAAGGCGGCAAGAAGCTTCTCAATATGGTTCACGGCAACGTTTTGCTCGTGCAGCCTTTTCAGCAGATCGGCCATCTGGGGCCCCAGATCCACAAAAACCCGGATGAAACCGCCCGGCTCTGCCAGAGCAAGCGCTTTGGCTATCTTTTCTTGCGCGACCGATGCATCGCCCAGGGTGTCGTGGAGCAGTCCTTGCAGGGCCAATACCTCAATCAGAGATTTTTTATAATGGATCGATGCAAGAAAGTCGTGTAATTGGTCGAGGAGATCAGCGGCCTGACGCCGGCTGTCGGTCGTATCCTGAGCCAGCAGTATTTTGACCAGTGTCAGTTGCGGCGTATAAAAAGCAAACGGTGGCAGAAACGATTTGGGCTGGAACCGTTCCGCCCAATTGGAGGCTTCCGAAAGTCGCCCCTGGCGCAGTGCTAGCTCAGCTTCAAATGCTTGTGTGGTTCCAAGCACCACTTGATTGCCAGTATCGACGGCATATTCCATCATTTTCCTGTTGCGCTCTCTGGCCTTGTCTGGATGCCCTTGGGCCTGATAGATCAAGGAAAGACAAAAAGAGCCATGGGTATGGACCACCTGCATATACATATAGAAATCTTTTACCATGCTGGCCAGCTTTTCTTCAGCGCTCTGCAGGTTGTTTTGGTGATAGCAAGCGATTCCATTAAAATAGAGGCTGAAGGCAATGGCCTCAGATATTCGGTGATCCATTGCGATCTTCAGAGTATTCTCGGAGGTCTGCAACATAGAAATCAAGTCAGCATCTATCCAGTACATAAAACAGAGGTTTGCCAGATACATGGCCTGGTCGCCTTTACTCAGATTGGGATTTTCTTGCACCTCATTATAATAATGAGACAGGCCGGTTTCCAAATCACCGACCATGTGGTACGACGCCACCTGAAAAATATGGGCACGGAGCCGCGCCCTTTTATGGTGGATGGGGATATTTTTGCAAGCTGACCGCGCGTGTTTTAGGGCGACCTCACCGTCAGCGCCCATATAATGCTGGAAACTTCGCAGGGCATCACAATGGCTTCGTATCTGCTCCACTTTGACTGAACCGTTTGGTGGCGGGGTGGAGATCAGATTCTCTATCTTTTCTAGTTGAGTTGCCAAAGCCGAGACGTCAAATCCGGCTGTCCGCATATGATTTGACCAGAGCCTAAGCAGGAGCATCTCAGGGTTCTCTTCAACACTATCTGGGGGGAGCATGTCAAGCCAGCGTTCCAACCGTGACCACTGCTGGTCGTCCATCAGTTGGTGGCCGTGTTGTGCAACCAGCTGTATTGCTGTTGGGATGTCACCTGCAGCCAGTGCGTGCTCAAGTGCCTCTTCGATCAGACCTTCTTCGGCAAACCAACCACTGGCCCGGGAGTGGAGGACGTTGATTTCCTCCGTGCTGCAATGACGTTTTAACTGGTTGCCCAGGAGCCTCTGGAACAGATGATGGTAGCGGAACCAGCGGCTTTCAGTATCCAGAGGAATCAAGAACACATGTTCCTTTTTCAGCCAGGCAATAAAATCCCGCCCACCGAGTTCTCTTCTCGACGAGTCAACACCCGGTGCACACACTGCTTCGCATAGGGGGCCGCAAAAACGATCTAGGATGGCCGTACCCATAAGATATTGGCTGATTTCCGGTGGCTGGAGGGAGAAGACCTCGGTGAAAAGGTATTCCATAACAAATTGAGCGTCCACATGTGGTTCAAGCAACTTGGGATCCAAGTCACTCCGATAGAGCGTGGAAAGGCACGCCAGACGCAAACCGGTCACCCAGCCCTCGGTTTTTTCTGCCAAAGTGGCTGTTTGGGCTTCATTGATCTTCCCTCCCATCGCTATCTGCAGAAACTCCGCAGTTTCCTCCATGGTAAAACGCAGCTCAAAAAGGCGGACTTCGGTTACCTGCTCCCTGGCACGGAGAGACGCTAATGCCAGGCTCGGATCCCTCCGGCCGATCAGCACAAGGTGCATGGAACGGGGCGGGTGGCGCAGCAATTCGGTGAGCAGTTTGTATACTGATTTTTCCCGGATGCGATGGATATCATCCAGCACCAGGATGAAATCCTGCTCAATCAAGTCCAGTTCATTGACCAGGCTGCCTGCCAAGACCGACAGAGATGGCAGAGTCGGGCTGTTTACCAGCGTCATGGTCTCACTGACGGCATGGGGGAACATGGTCTGAATAGCAGCCAAAAAGTAGCTCAGGAACAGGTGCAAATCGTTGTCATTTTTGTCGAGCGATAACCAGGCGTGAGGGCTAGCGCACATTTGCAGCCAGCAGCTCACCAGCGTGCTTTTACCGTACCCGGCCGGGGCGGAGACAAGGGTTAGGGGCCGCTGACGGTTCTGCTCGAGCCGTTCCAACAGCCGCGGCCGATGCACGTGGCCTTCCGGTATCGGAAACCGATTAAGCTTGGTTCGTATCAGGTTTGTGGTTGTTGTCTCGTCTGCCATACCTTAACGGACCTGGGTTTGATTATGCTAGGAATGGGGAAACCGAGATATCGGTCAGTTATTTGCAGCTTTGTTAATATAGCATGATTACAGAGTAAGTTAAATCTGGAAGCAACGAAGCAGGCTTTCAAAGGGGTGGGATACGTCTGTAGCAGGAGTTGTAACTTTGTTCAAAAATCTCTGGAGTTCATACCAGTTTCATATTATTTAGCCTCAAAATCTTGGGCTGGCCCCTTACCATGTTGGACTCCACATAGCTTGCCAAGATGTTAAGTCCTAGAGAAGTTCATATATGGTATGGAGATCTCAAATATTGGGGTGTGCACGCGACTAAACATACATAGCAGGGATACGTAACAAGTTGAGTTTCTCTATTGATATTGGTAGGTTAGATGTTGTTAATTTCTCACAGGTTTTAGTGTAAGTCAAGAACTAAG
>Ga0316187_10001250_pt1 | contig 21699 bp, 17 predicted proteins | sample CroRivburrow1_MG_FD_204927 | JGI IMG/M metagenome (GOLD analysis project Ga0316187, IMG submission 204927) | Coastal sediment microbial communities from Maine, United States - Cross River worm burrow 1 | ecosystem: Environmental > Aquatic > Marine > Coastal > Sediment | place: USA: Maine...
TATCTCCCGCTGATGGATTCCAGGCATCTACAGTAGCGTTTGCGGTAGAAGCCGTGGCAATACGGTTACGGCTAACATCGCCGAGCAATGTGAAATCTCCCCCGACATACAGCCTGGTACCCGCCACCCCCAACACATAAACCGCGCCGTTTGCATCAAGCTGCCAACCAGCCCTCACCGCGCCACCCGCAGGATCGAAGGCCGCCAGATAGTTGCGCGTCACCGCGCCGCCAGCAACACGCGTAAAATCGCCGCCGGCATACAGGTATGTACCATCCACGGCCAGCGCCCGAACCACACCATTGGGGTCGGCATCCCAGCCACCCACCACCGCGCCATTCGCAGGATCGAAGGCCGCCAGGTAGTTGCGCGTCACCATGCCGCCAGCAACACGCGTAAAATCGCCGCCGGCATACAGGTATGTACCATCCACGGCCAGCGCTCGAACCAGACCATTGGGATCGGCGTCCCAGGTGGCATCCAATACACCTGCCCCATCAATATGGGCCAGGTTGTTTCGTGCCACGCCACCCACAGAACTAAACTCTCCGCCGATATACCAACCACCAGCGCCATCGGCAACAACCGCATAAACAATGCCATCGACCTGTGGCAAAGAAACATCCACCTGCGCCGCGGAATCAAGTGAGACACCCCCCCCCGTTACCGGACCGACATAATCAAAAGACCCGCCGATATATAACAAGCTCCGGCCATCACGATCAAAACCACCACCACTGATCAGCACTGAGCCAAAGCCGCCCAGGGCCTGGACTGTTGCCCAGGCATCCGGGCTCCAGTCATTCAATTCACCACTGATCAATCCCAGGCTGGCCAAACGGTTACGCTGCTGCCCATCAATACGAGTAAACTCCCCGCCTGCAAACAAAATACCACCCGGCGAAGCCAGTAAGGAATACACGGCCGCATCCACACCTGGGTTCCAGCCACTATCAACCACACCATTACCTGTATCAACAGCAGCCAGATAAGATTGCGACACCGTATTAAAATTTAGCGTGGTAAAGTCACCCCCCAGATAAACCCGGCTATCTGAGACCACGATGACACGCACCCGATCATTCGGCGATGGATTCCAGCCACTATCTACAGCAGCATTACTAAGACTGACTGCTGCTGCATATTGTCGATTAACACTACCACCACCCAGTTCGGTAAAGCCGCCACCCAGATACATCTCGCCACTCACCAGAGCCATTGTATAAACGGCACCATTGGCATCGGGATCCCAGGTCGTTGGCTTACCATAATCAGGGCTGGCAACATCCGTATCGATAGCCAGGGCAAAATTGCGTGACGTTGCCCCAGCCCCGGCGCTGGTAAAATCACCACCAACGTAGAGCACCTTGCCATCAATAGATAATTGCAGGGTACGAACAGTATCATTCAGGTCGGGATCCCAGGCGCTGACTGTAGCCACCATCCCGGTCTCCAGCGCAGCCAGATAATTACGCGTTAATCCACCACCATTCAAGGTTGTAAATTCACCACCTACATACAAGGTCAAACCATCACTGCTCAGGGTCAATGCATGAACTGCAGCATTGGCACCGGCATCCCAATCCTCAACTGTCCACACACTACTGCCACTATCCCAACTGATATATGCCAGGTAATTACGCGCTAGCCCACCCACCTGTGTGAAATTTCCGCCGACATACCAGCCACCCGCAGCATCGGATACCAGGGCATACACTGGACCATTAATATGCGGGAAACCACTATCAAACGAACCTGAGCTTGCATCCAAAGCCATGGCGCCTGTTCCTGGCGCCGTGTAGTTAAATACTCCATTAACGAACAAGTGACTGACATCATCGTTGCTAGCCATAGCATGAATCGGACCATTGGCAACCCATAATTCGTTATGTGGCAGAGGTACAGCCAATACATTAGCGACACTGCTAAACACTAGCAGCAGAGACAAGCCTATTGTTCGAAAGATCTGAAACATGATTAACAACCCGGCCCAATCATGGCAATCGCGATAACTGAATGAAATGCTGTTCCAGCGCCCGCCTGGTCAGCGAAGGGATGACTGACAGGCCATGGCAAAAGAAATAGCAAGGGTAATTTGGAGAACATATTGGACGTTTAGTTTTACTCTTTTTTTATAATACTTTCAATGTATTAGACATTTTATTCCCTGATAAAACAAGTGCTTCGCAAAAAATATGCCGCGCCCATGATGACCGCAACAAGACAGATAGGCTATCCTTGCGCCTCATCATTACACAATAGACTGAATATACTATGAACATTTTAATCATTGGCAGTGGCGGGCGTGAACACGCGCTGGCATGGAAGGCAGCCCAATCGCCTAATGCCGAACGCGTATATGTGGCCCCCGGTAATGCTGGCACAGCACGGGAATCCGGCATCAGAAATATAGACATTAGCAGCGATGATATCGACGCCCTGCAAACATTTGCCCGCGAGAACAATGTTGGCCTGACCATCGTCGGCCCCGAGGCCCCGCTGGTTGCCGGTATCGTCGATGCCTTCAGTGCCGCCGGTCAACGCTGTTTCGGCCCTGACAAGGCCGCCGCCCAACTGGAAGGCTCCAAGGCCTTCTCCAAGGACTTCCTTGCTCGCCACCATATACCAACCGCAGCTTATGGCAACTTCAGCGACCTGGAGCAGGCCATTAACTATATCAGGCAGCAGGGCGCTCCAATCGTCGTCAAGGCCGATGGTCTGGCTGCCGGCAAGGGCGTTATCCTCGCCGACACCGAAGAACAGGCTATCGCCGCAGTCAGAGATATGCTGGCCGGGAATGCCTTTGGTGATGCCGGTCACCGTGTTGTTATCGAAGAATTCCTGCATGGTGAAGAAGCCAGCTTTATCGTCATGGCCGATGGCGAACATATACTGCCAATGGCCACTTCACAGGATCACAAGGCCCGCGACAATGGTGACAAGGGACCGAACACGGGGGGTATGGGCGCCTATTCTCCAGCACCCGTGGTCACCCCTGAAATGCATCAACGCATCATGACTGAAGTGATCGAACCCACCGTACGCGGCATGCAGGTCGACGGTCACCCCTACACCGGGTTTCTCTATGCCGGCATTATGATTGCCCCCGACGGCAGCCCCAAAGTACTGGAATTTAATTGCCGTTTCGGTGACCCAGAAACCCAGCCCATCATGATGCGCTTGCAATCTGACATTATTACACTATGTGATGCCGCATTGGATAAACGCCTGGATCAGGTCAGCGCAGAGTGGGATCAACGCTGCGCCATCGGCGTGGTGCTGGCAGCCGGAGGTTACCCGAATGATTATGCAAAAGGCTCCATCATCAGCGGCCTTGAGAACAACCTGCCCGCTGACCGTAAGATATTCCATGCCGGCACCGCGATACAAGACGGTCAAGTCGTTACGGCCGGCGGCCGGGTGTTATGCGCTTGCGCCCTCGGGGATAACGTCACTGAGGCTCAGCAACGCGCCTATGAGCTGGCCCGTAGCATAAACTGGAACGACGTCTATTATCGCACCGACATTGGCTACCGCGCGGTTGCCCGCGAAAAAAACATCTGAATACAACACCTATAATGTTATAAATAGGAGATCATCATGAGTACACCCTTTGTTGCTGTATTAATGGGTTCCGACAGCGACCTGCCCACCATGCAGGGAACATTCGACATTCTCAAACAACTCGGTATTCGCTTTGAGGTACGTATTACCTCGGCCCACCGCACCCCACAGGCCACACATGATTATGTCACCGACGCCGATGCCCGCGGCTGTGCCGCATTCATTGCTGCCGCCGGACTGGCTGCCCACCTTGCCGGCGCCGTATCGGCCATCACCGTCAAACCAGTTATCGGCGTACCGCTTGATGCCGGCCCACTTCAGGGTATGGATTCGTTATTATCAACGGTACAAATGCCCGGCGGCATACCCGTAGCCTGTGTTGCAGTCGGCAAGGCTGGCGCCAAAAATGCTGCCTGGCTAGCCGCCCAGATTATCGGCGTCAGTGACCCGGCCATGGCAGAACGTCTGAAACAGGAGCGGGCCGCCAATGCCCAGGCCGTCATCGACAAAAACAGTGAATTACAGGCTTCGCTGGCTTCACAGGGCTGACCGAATTTGCGCCGCTGGCCACTAACACAGGCCGCCCGGGCCATTAGCAACGGCGGTATCATCGCCTACCCCACCGAGGCCGTATACGGCCTCGGCTGCGATCCAGGTAATGGCGTTGCCGCGCTCCACCTGCTGGCACTGAAACAACGCAATATCAACAAGGGTCTGATCCTGGTTGCCGCCAACCTGGAACAATTGTTACCCTTTATCGCAGTACCTACAAATGAATTATTACAACGCATTGGTAATACCTGGCCCGGCCCCACCACCTGGCTTCTGCCAAAAAGGGCCGACACACCCATCTGGTTAAGCGGTAACCACAATAGTGTCGCTGTCCGCATCACCAAACACCCTCTGACCACCGCCCTGTGCAAGGCCTGCAACAGCGCCCTGATCTCTACCAGCGCCAACCGCCATGCCCAGCCTCCGGCCCGTACCGCCCTGCGTGTACGACAACAATTTGGCAATGACCTGGACTACATTCTGAGCGGCACAACAACTCCCCGCGCCCGCCCCAGTGAAATCCGTGATGCCTGTAGTGGCCGCATCGTTCGCAGCGGATAAAATCATTATTACAAACATAGAATAAGGCTAAATATTTCGCCGTTTGAGCAGCTTAAATATAACTTCAGTGCTCCAGCTTGCATCATCCAGGCCGATAATATACCTAGAAGCAGCCGCCCAGGGAGATTGGATCTATACATTTTAATCACCTTGATAACAGCCAGGCAAACGACGCCCACCTCCGGGAGTAACACCGTCCGTGACTGACCACCCAGCCGAGCAAAACAACAATAATAACCAGCCAGCAGCTGCAGACGGCCACTTTTGCCTGAAAATTTCCGCCGACAAAATGGCCGTATACATGGATGACCTGCAAGCCGCTGTCGGCGAGGGAAAACCCATCAAAACCAAACAGGTTTATGACAACCTCAATAAACTGCGCATTACATATGGCATCGATATTTTAAAAATCGATGAGATCCTGACCACCCTGAATGCAGGCAATCTTCCCATGCCTGAAGAATCGACTCCAACAGACATAAACCCCGCAGACATAACGGCACACAATCAGGAACAGCAGTGCAGCCATGTCTGTATCGCCAGAGGAGACCAGCCACAGCACGGACAGAACGCTGAACTTAAATGGCACATCAATGAGCAACAGGCCCAGGGCTACGTAATAACCCCCGGAGAGTTGATTGCTACCTATTTGCCGGCAACACAGGGTGAACCGGGGAAAAACCTTTCAGGAAAGATGATCCCGGCACAACCAGGACATGACAACACCATCAAACCTGGCGCCGGAGTCGAGGCCATTAAAACAGACAAAAGCATCGAGTACCGTGCGCATTGGTACGGCACGGTCCAAGTCAAAGATCATAACTTAGGCATACACTGCCCCTTAAGGAAAGCGGACGACGGGATGAGCGCCACAATGGATTTATATAAACCCTCATCTCACAATCAACCACTAAATTTCGATCACATACTGTCAACATTGCAACATCATGAGATCAGCTATGGCATAAAGGAAGGAACCATAGGCGAGGCAATCGCAATACTCAACGAAAATGGAAAACCTGTTTTAGACCTGCTCATCGCCGAAGGCATCGACGTTATTCATGGTGCTGACACACAAATCGAGTGGAACATAGATTTAAAAAACAACAACGACAATTACATCACCCGCCCGGGCGATCTCATCGCCACACTTAGCCTGAATAACGCAGGAAATAATGGCAAGGATATCTATAACAACACCATCCCTGCACTACCGGGGAAAGGCCTTGAAGTAAAAATAGGCAGCTATATCACTGTGGATGAAAACAGCCACGAATGTCACGCCGAGGCATCAGGTGTACTCACATGTTGCACCACAGAGGACGGCATTCACATCAGCATCGAACCAGGACTGACCGTTTCAAGCGATGCCATGGAGGCCAGACTTAACATTCACAAAAAATCCGGCTCCGGACTACCCATAGATATTCTCGACATCAAACGCTCACTCAAGGCCTGCGGCATAAAATACGGTATCGACGACATTGCTATTACCAAAGCCCTGGCTTCAGAAAACATGGCGGCCTCCAGTGCGGTTGTGGTTGCCACCGGCAACCCATTAAAGAATGGTATAGATGGCCATATCGCCTACACCCAGAAAAAAAACATAGCCGGCCAGGAGCTCAGCGGAGGCCGGATTGACTTTCATGAACACAATTATCTCTGGAGCTTTAAAAAAGATGATGTCATCGGCCACGTCATTCACAGCAAACCTGCCGTGGATGGCATAAATGTTTGGGGTGAAATAACCCACGCCATCCCGGCCAATGAAATGAAAATCGAACTGGACGGGGCCCACATTGATTCACACAACAAAATTATTGCCGATATTGATGGCACACTCATTATCAATGGCCTTCATCTCACCCTGACGGATCTGTCTATTATTGACAGTGACGTTGATCAAATAACCGGAAATATACACAGTCAAAATAGCGTCCACATCAAAGGTCACGTAGCCCCAGGATTTCTTCTTGAAAGCCAAAAATGCATCGTCGTCGAAAAAAATGTTGAAAACGCCATTATACGTAGCGGTGGCAGCATAATCATAAAAGGCGGTATTCGCGGACAAAAAAGTGAGGTTTATACGCCTGGAGAAGTCAGCGTCGGCTTTATCGAAAATGCCGATGTTTTTTGTAAAGGTGATATCACCATCAGCAACAGCGTCATAAACAGCAAGGTTTCATCGAATGGCACAATTACCATAGGTTCACAACGATCCAAACACAGCGCCATAATCGGTGGACGTATAACCGCTCACAACAAAATTGAGGCCCTCGTTCTCGGCTCCAACGCCTATCACAGGACCATCATCAGCGTTGGGTTTACCCAGGAAACCAAACAACAGCAGCGCGGCCTGAAACAGGATATTGAAACCAGGAAAAAAGACCTGGAACAACTCGATCAGATCAAGGCCCGTTGCCAGCTCCACCCCGAACATATCAATGATGAAACCCTGCTCAAGGTAAGCGCCACACAAGAAGCTATACTGAATAACCTGGCAACCCTGGAGGAACAACTCAATCAGCTAATACAACAAATCAATCAAGCTGAAAATGTCAGCGTCATTGTCCACAAAAAAATATATCCTGGCGTGATTATTAAAATCAATGAACATAGCTACAAAGTAGATAAAGAATTGACAGGCGGCACTTTCACCATCAACGACAATCACATCGTCTTCCACCCCCGCTAAACCCCTCGATCATCAATTATTATTGCCGCCATCATAATCCCGGTTGCGATAAACCCTGAATCTTCACTTCACACCATATTCAGTTATAATTCATTGCCTTAACTAAAGGCGAAAAACCATGGAAATACCCGATAGCATTACCGTCAGAGATTACCTGCTCAATCTACAGAAAAATATTTGCCATGAACTCGAACAGGAGGACGGCAAGGGCCAATTTATCACCGATGCCTGGCAACGTAGCGGCGATAATGGCGGTGGTATCACGCGACTGCTGACCGCGGGGGCTGTCATTGAACAGGGCGGGGTCAATTTCTCCCATATCCATGGTGATTCCCTGCCGGCTGCAGCCACTGCCCAACGGCCGGAACTGGCAGGTCGTCACTATGAGGCCATGGGGGTATCCCTGGTGATACACCCGCTGAATCCCTATGTGCCAACTTCACATGCCAATGTGCGTTTTTTTATCGCGAGCAAGGAAGGTGCCGAGCCGATCTGGTGGTTTGGCGGCGGCTTTGACCTGACGCCCTATTATGGCTTTGAAGAGGATGCTATCCACTGGCATCATGTCGCGCACCAGGCCTGCGAGCCCTTCGGTCCTGATGTCTACCCGCGCCTTAAACAGTGGTGTGACGATTATTTTTACCTCAAACACCGCAATGAACAGCGAGGGATCGGCGGCCTGTTCTTCGACGATCTCAACGCCGGTGGTTTTGAACAAAGTTTTGCACTCATGCGTAGTATCGGCGACCACTATATCCAGGCTTACCGCCCTGTCGTTGCACGGCGTAAACACCTGCCTTATGGTGAACGAGAACGCGACTTCCAGCTCTACCGCCGGGGCCGTTATGTCGAATTCAACCTGATCTATGATCGCGGCACGTTGTTTGGCTTGCAATCGGGCGGCCGTACAGAATCAATCCTGATGTCACTGCCACCGCTGGTCAAATGGCGCTATAACTGGCAACCCGATGCCGGCAGCCCGGAGGAACAGCTCTATCAAACGTTTATCCAGCCACGCGACTGGCTGGATCCTGACAGGACCTAATAGTCGGTCAGCGAGCGACAACAAACTTGCGGTTTTTCAGCACTATGCCTAGACTTGGTCTAAATTGGATTTATAGCTCATTAGCTAGCTCTTTTTTTATATACCTGAAAGTGAGGAACCCGTCTATGAAAAAATCTATCACCAGCCTGCTGTTCAGTGTTTTGTTTATGGTCATACCCTGTATCACCCTGGCCTTCGAGGCCCTGTCTACTTCTGCCCCGACCCCGGCGGACAACACCATGTCGGCCGCCAAGGTCAAACTTGGCCAGCAATTGTTTTTCGAACCAAGATTGTCGATTGACGGCACGGTATCGTGTAACAGTTGTCACAATGTGATGGGTAGCGGTACGGACAACCGCGCCAATTCTGTAGGCGTCAAAGGCCAGAAGGGCGGGCGCTCAGCACCCACAGTCTGGAATGCGGCCTTCCTGACGGCTCAGTTCTGGGATGGCCGCGCCGCCACCCTGGAAGACCAGGCCAAGGGCCCGATACTGAACCCCATCGAGATGGGTATGCCGGACGAAGCTAGCGTTATTAAACGACTGGCGGCAATTCCCAGCTATGTCGAGCAGTTCAAGGCCGTCTTTGGTGGCAGCGAACCCTTGACCTACGATAACCTCGCCAAGGCCATCGCCGCCTATGAACGTACCCTGATCACTCCCAACAGCGCCTTTGACCGCTATATCCAGGGTGATAAAAAGGCCCTGTCCAAACAGGCTCTGCGCGGCATGAAACTGGTCGAAGACATCGGCTGCACGACTTGCCATAGCGGCGCCAGTTTTGCCGGGCCTGCCTTGGCCATGGGCCAGGGTTTTTATCAGCGATTCCCGACCTTCGCCTCAGACTATGATGATAAATATCAACTGAAAAAAGATCTGGGACGTTTTGAATCAACCGGCAAGGATGCCGACAAACATATGTGGCGCGTCCCAACCTGGCGCAATGTGGCACTGACAGCCCCTTATTTCCACAATGGCTCAGTCACCTCTTTGGATGAAGCCGTGCGGGTCATGGCCAAAACCCAGCTAAACAAAGACTTGAACCAGTCCGACAGCAGTGACATCGTCGCCTTCCTGAACAGCCTGACGGGCGAATTTCCTGAACAGACTCTGCCACACCTGCCGGATACACCGGGGCACAGCCTGGTAGGAGAGCAGTAACACAGGATACGACGGGGTCTGGTGTCCACTGGACACAGTCGGCTCTACCCCTATGGTTTTGCTGACATCCATGATCCGCAACCATTGAATCATGGTATGCTGCCCCCATAATAAACCTGTCTTGCCATAAGGCAGGTTCAGTGGAGTGACAGCAATGACCAGCGAAACAATCTATCGGGTAATTTTTTACAATGAAAACAATGTCTACGAAATCTATGCCCGCGAAATCTATCAGGGTGAAATGTATGGTTTTGTCGAGGTAGAGGAACTGGTATTCGGTGAACGCTCATCGGTTGTCGTCGACCCCGCAGAGGAACGCCTGAAAACCGAATTTGCCGGCACATCACGCACCTATATTCCCATGCATTCCATTATCCGCATCGACGAGGTCGAAAAGGAAGGCCCGGCCAAAATCAGTGAAACCGGCAAACAGGGCAGCAATATCGCGCGTTTCCCGTCTTCTATCTACACCCCGACTAACGATTCCGGTAGTTAAGCCGATGATGAGGCTCAGTCCTCATCCACCGTTTTTCCTGACGCGCAACGAAAACCCAGATCACTGAAGGCTGAGTCAGGGCGCAGGTAAAAACGATACGCTGTCCGATAAAAGTGGCTGATACTATAATGGCCCACCCCGCCCCAACCACCACCACGCACTACCCGGAACCGGGTACCATAATCCCCGGATTGATACTGGCTGCCAGGGTAGGGCTGATACCAGTCGGCCACCCATTCCATCACATTCCCAGCCATATCATGTACGCCATAGCTAGAAACACCGTTTGGAAATGATCCCACCGGCATCACCCCCGGATCGGTTTCAGCAGCTACAGGGGCGCCGGTATTGGCCATCTCCGGCGACCAGTGATTTCCCCAAGGGAATTCCCTGCCATCCCTGCCACGGGCCGCCTTTTCCCACTCTGCCTCCGTCGGCAAACGTTTGCCAGCCCAGCGACAATAAGCATCGGCTTCATGCCAGCCCACGCCGCTTACTGGCAGGGTATCCATGTGTCGACGTTGTTGCTCTATCGCGTCAAGCAGAGCCTGTCGCCCCATCTGCCGCGTATCCATATCGAGACGGAAGGTTTCGTTTGCCAGGCGCCGTAGCGTCTCATTGTCGGCTACCTCCAGTATGCGGCGTGACAATAAATAACCACTGTCCTTATATACCTGTGGCACCCAGTAATTATTCTGAATAACAAATTCACGATAGCGGGCAAAAGTAAGCTCGTAGCGATCGATATAAAAGGCCGCCAGATCAACTGTATGTCGGGGATGTTCATCCAGATACAGGGGTTTACCAACGCCATATTCACTGGAGCGCTGTTGATTCTTATCTACTTCATCACTACCCATAACAAACGGTCCGGCCGGTATCAACACCATGTCTGCATCATCTGCAGCCATCAGTGGCAGCGGCGCCAGCAACAGGACAAGAAAGAACCATCGGATCGTTCCAGACCATATGGCCACCACCCTGACTCCCGCACAAATGTTATATCTGAGCATCTATCCTCCGTTAACTGCCATCCTGGGCGCAACGAAAACCGAAACTGGAATTGCGTACCCGCGGACTAAAAAAACTGCGGTTAAAACTTGGCGCGGAAATCCCGCATTTATAAAACGAGCAATCCCACCAGGAGCCGCCTTTAAGTACCTTATTGATCTGACCATAATTTTCCGATGGCCGGGTATTGCCCGGATGAGGCCCATACCAGTCAGCCACCCATTCCCAGACATTACCGGACATATCATACAGACCATAGGGGCTGCGACCGGCCGGAAAGGCAGCCACCGGTGTGGTATCCCCTTCATCAGCGACACCGGCCTTACGTAATTCAAGCCACCGAACCGGGGTATTGGCAGCGTGTAATTTGAACTCATTACCCCAGGGATAAACACGGGCATCCGTACCTCGCGCAGCCTTTTCCCACTCGACCTCCGTAGGCAAACGTTTACCAGCCCAGTGGCAGTAGGCCTCGGCATCGAACCACGAAACAAATGTCACCGGATGATCAGCCTTACCTTCAGGAAAAATCCGGTTACGAAAATGACGTGGTGAACGACGCTGCGTGGCATCGATAAACTGTTTGTATTGCAGGTTCGTTACCTCATAGACATCGATACGGTAGGCAGCGGTATAGGCCAGATGCTGAGGCCCCTCATCCTCCAGCCGAGTATCGCTCCCCATAATAAAATTACCCGCCGCTATATCGATCATGGGACTGGGGGCGGCACCAATACGGCTGTCAGCATAATACATGGGGAAATCCATGCCCGGAGACAATCCGCCCCTCCCTGTGTCAGCAACTAGCAGCACCTGCTTATCCGGCTCCTGAACCTGCGCGCGTGACTTTTGATGACAGGACTGACACTTATCGCTTTGCTGCAGTGACGGCAATCGTTCGCTATGACAGGCATGACATGCCTGTTGCTCCGCATGGTGTGGCACCATCAGTGCATCTGTAGCGATAGCCGACAGCGGCAGCCATAACAAACAAAAGCAAGCACTGATTTTTTTATTAAACAATGACATAACAACTCTAAAACCTAATTCTTACACATTTTTCAGGATTAGACCTCGACAGCACGACCATGATATCGCATGCTTTGTACTGCCAAGCAATGTTCCAGAACAACAAGGGCACCAATAATAACATGATCATGCAACTGGCCGTCGCAACCCCGGGACAGGGGCTGCATGAAATTACCCCGCAGATCAATAATGCTATCAACGAGGCCGGCATTGAGCGCGGACTGTGCACCATATTCATCCAGCACACCTCCGCCAGCCTGCTGGTTCAGGAAAATGCCGATCCCGATGCCCGCCACGATCTCGAGCAGTGGCTGAACAAACTGGTTCCGATTAATGATCCGGCTTACACCCACACCAGCGAAGGCCCGGATGATATGCCTTCACATATAAAATCCACTCTGACTTGTACAACATTGGCCATCCCTGTGCTGGATGGCCGCACCGCCCTCGGAACCTGGCAGGGAATTTTTCTCTGGGAACACAGACATAATCCAGCACCGCGGCGACTGGTATTACACCTGCAAAAAGACTAGAAATAATGCTTGTATTAACGGAGGCAGCCGCTATCATGTGCGCCAATAATAAGACAAAAGGATACTTACATCAGGGCGATTTACCCCAGGGGGGGCGAATCCGATCAAATCCTGACATAACCCTCATGAACGGCCTCCGACTGTGCGCACCAACTCCGGCAGCAGCAAACTATCGAAAAGCTCGACCTGCCTGCAGCCCTGACCAGAACCCGCCAACAGACACAATTCAGCATGCTGGCATTAGCGGCGGCAATCCGGCCACGCTCTATTATTCACCCCGTCACCCAATGAGTATAAGACGGGACATCAACCAATCATTCTTTTACGTTAATACTACTGAAGGAACCACACCTGATGTCTGATCATATATTTCGCATGTTTGGTGCTTCGCCGATTAGCCCTCTCCAGCAACACATGTCCAAGGCCCTGGCCTGTGTTGCTGAACTGATCCCGTTCTTCGATGCCGTCGTTAATCATGACCTTGAAGCCATGGCAACCATTCAAAAACGCATCGCCACGCTTGAGAATGAAGCCGACGTACTAAAAAAAGAGCTGCGCCTGCATCTTCCCAAAGGTATGTTTTTGCCGGTATCTCGGCGCGACCTGCTCGACGTTCTGACCATTCAGGACAGCCTGGCCAATCAGACCAAGGACATTGCCGGACTGATGCTGGGGCGCAAGATGTCTCTACCTGAGAGCATGGCCGAAAAATTCATCGCCTATGTCCATTGTAGTGTCGATGCTGCAGAGCAGGCACAAAAGGCCATTAATGAATTTGATGAACTGCTGGAAACCGGTTTTCGCGGTAATGAGGTACGATTAGTCAAAAAACTGATCAAAACCCTGAATAAAATAGAGGATGACTCAGACAGCATGCAGGTTGTGGTCCGCAACCAGCTATTTCAAATCGAAAAGGATCTGCCTCCGGTTGAGGTCATGTTTATCTACAAAATCATCGAAAAGGTGGGTGAAGTTGCTGACACTGCCCAGCGTGTCGGTAGTCGTCTGCAACTGATGCTGGCCAAATAAAGGGGTATGACAATGGATTACGGTACTACCTTTATTGTTCTCGCTTGCGTGTTTGGCTTTTTCATGGCCTGGGGTATCGGCGCCAATGATGTCGCCAATGCCATGGGCACCTCGGTTGGATCACGCGCCATCACGATTAAACAGGCCATCATCATCGCCACGATTTTTGAGCTGAGCGGCGCGATTCTTGCCGGCGGCCAGGTCACCAAGACTATTCGCAAGGGCATGCTGGACCCTAGCCTGCTGGCCAATACACCGGAACTTCTGGTCTATGGCATGCTGGCATCTCTGCTTGCCGCCGGTATCTGGCTTATGATCGCCTCGCGTTTCGGCTGGCCAGTATCAACAACTCACTCTATCGTCGGCGCCATTGTTGGTTTTGCTGCCGTCGGTATCGGCATGGATGCGGTCAACTGGGGCAAGGTAGGCACTATAGTCATGTCCTGGGTGATTTCACCCGTAACGGCTGGCATCATCGCCTACGCCCTGTTCATGAGTGTACAGAAACTGATCATCAATACGAACGATCCATTCCGGAATGCCAAACGTTATGTACCGATGTACATTTTCCTGGTTGGCTTCATTGTTTCTCTCGTAACGATGTTCAAGGGGCTAAAACATATCGGTCTGGAAATGACAACATTCGAATGTTATAGCCTCGCCGTTATCATCGGCCTGATCATCATGGTTATCAGCAACATCTTTATCCGTCGCATCCAGATCGACCCCGAGGCCGACCGCGATTTCCACTTTGCCAATGTCGAGAGGGTATTTGCCGTTTTGATGATGGTTACGGCCTGCGCCATGGCCTTTGCCCATGGTTCCAACGATGTCGCCAATGCCGTAGGGCCCATTGCTGCCATTGTTGGCATTGTTCAGAGCGGCGGTGTGGTTGCCACCAAAACCGCCCTGCCGATATGGATACTGATCCTCGGCGGCATCGGTATCGTTATTGGCCTGATCACCTATGGCCACAAGGTCATCGCCACCGTCGGCACCAGCATCACAGAACTGACACCCAGCCGTGGTTTTGCCGCCACTCTGGCGGCGGCAACCACCGTCGTGTTCGCCTCTGGTACGGGCCTGCCAATCTCAACCACGCATACCCTGGTAGGCGCAGTACTTGGCGTTGGCCTGGCTCGCGGTATCGCAGCGCTAAATATGCGGGTAATCAGGACAATCTTTATGTCCTGGGTCGTCACGCTGCCTGCCGGCGCCTTCCTTGCCATCATCTTTTTCTTCATGCTCAAAGGCATATTCAGCTAGCTTGGGACCATGAGTTCATTGTTTGACTTCGACGCCGGCCCCGATCGTTATGCCGTGATGGGCAACCCCATCAGTCACAGCAAATCGCCGCTGATACATGCCGAATTTGCTCGTCAGACACATCAGCGACTGGACTATACCGCCATTCAGGTCGACACGGGAGGCTTTGATCAGGCCGTTGGCAACTTTCAGGCTAACGGCGGCAAAGGCCTGAATGTCACCGTCCCTTTCAAGCAGGATGCCTGGCGCCTGGTTGATAAACACAGCCCGGACGCCGCCCAGGCCGGCGCCGTTAATACCATCCTGTTTCAGGAAGATGGCAGTCGTTATGGCGATAACACTGATGGCATTGGCCTGGTACGTGACATCAGGCTTAACAACAATTATCAGATTCGTGGCCAACGCCTGTTGCTCATGGGGGCTGGCGGCGCCGCGCGTGGGGTATTACGGCCGTTACTGGCCGAAGGCCCGGCTCAACTGCTTATCGTAAACCGTACAGCCGACCGCGCCCTGAGCCTGGCTGCAGACTTCAGCGACAATCCAGCAGTAAAGGGCTGCGGCTATGACGAGCTAGGGAATCAGCAGTTCGATTTGATTATCAATGCAACAGCAGCCAGTTTACAGGGTGAGCTGCCGCCGCTGCCGGAACACATCCTCGCCCCACAGGCCTGTTGTTATGACATGATGTATGGCAGGGAAACCACGGTTTTTCTACGCTGGGCCAGTCAATACGGTGCCGGACTCTGCCTCGATGGTCTGGGCATGCTGGTTGAGCAAGCCGCTGCATCATTTGAATTATGGCGCCAGGTGCGGCCGGATAGTGCCGCGGTTATTAAATTATTACGGGAACTGTAACACTACTCTCGGGCCAGCGCCGCCAACTCCCGCCCCAGCGCCTCAATATGGCGGATATCCTCAAGTTTATTACGCCACTCGGCCGAGATGGCATCAACACCCAGATACGCACCACTCAGGGCACCAGCCATAATCCCCATGGTATCACGCTCCCCTCCATGGGTGATGGCACAGAGGACGGATTCCAGATAGGTATGGGGGTAACGTAAAAAACAAAACAGGGCCATGGGCACCGATTCATAAGCAGCCACGCCATTACCCAGTTTTTCAACCGCCAGCTCCGGTGCCACCTGCTGGTCCAGCAGATCCGGGATCAGGGCCAGTTTATTACGTATCTCATCGGTTTGAGCAAAATCCATCAGCATATCGATAAAGGCCTGGGGTGAAAAAGGCCGCTGCGGCTTCAGTGTCACTGTACGCGCCAGGGCCTTGGCAAACACAGCCGCACCATCAATACCCACCGGATGCGTGTGCGTGACCTCCGCGGACAAGCGCGCCTTTTCATAGATCGCGTCTGAACGGTAATAAAACAGCCCCAGCGGCGTAATCCGCATCGCGGCCCCATTACCATAGGAACCCTCTCCTTCAAACAGGCGCCGGGCGGCATAGACATAATCAATGCCCTCCTGCTCAACAATACGGTAAATCTCTGGTGGCTCAGCCCCCTGTCGTTGCCAGGGTTTATTGGCAAAGTGTTTTATAAAAGCATCACCCAGCTTGCGCGTATCGATATCACCATATCCAATCAGCGTTTCGGCCAATGCCACGGCCATCACGGTATCCGCCGTATAGGTCAAACGCTCAACCGCCTCGATCTTCTCGAGCAAGTCGTCACGCTGCTGGTATTTATAGGCCATATAGCCTACTGCATCACCCAGCGCGCTACCAACCATAGCCCCAAGAAATTTGCTATCAATATCTATTGTCATCCGCGTCTCATTAACATAACGTTGCATTTATTAATGCGGCTATCAGCCCAGCCAGGCTCAAAAGCTTATTAAACATGGAAACCCGTATTGATTCAAGGAATAACCGGCCCCAGCCCGAAGAGCTCATTTATCAGGCATAATGACCTGACGCCGATAGAGTCTATACATCACTAATAAGGCAACATTTCGATAATGACCCTGCTCTATATCGCCATCGCCGTCATCGTGACCATCTACGCCATCAAGGCCATACGGCTGTATCGTCGCCAGGGCGAACATGTCTACAATCCGCGCCATGAGCTGAACGGTAATCCTGCAGACCAGGGCTTGCATTACGAGGATATTCACTTTCGCAGCGCCGACAACACCCTGCTCCATGGCTGGTTCTGCCCCCATGCCAACAGTCACAAAGTGGTCCTGCTGCTCCATGGCAATGCCGGCAATATCTCGGACTGTATTTCATCGCTCAACATCTTTACCGGACTCGGTTACAGTTGCTTTGTTTTTGACTATCGTGGTTATGGGCAAAGCGAAGGGCAGCCCGATGAAACCGGGACCTACCATGACGCCGAGGCCGCCTGGGAGTGGCTGTTACGTGAACGCCGTTATGCCCCCCGGGATGTCGTTATTCTGGGTCGCTCACTGGGGGCCGCCATCAGCTCCTGGCTTGCCAGCCACCATCAACCGGCCGCCGTAATTCTCGAATCGACATTCACATCACTACCTGATATTGCTGCCGAAACACATCGCCTGGTACCCGCCCGCCTGATGACCCGCTTCAACTACAACACCCTGGAAAATACCCGAAAAATCAACAGTCCGATTTTAATCGTCCATAGTCGCGATGATATCGTTATCCCCTATCACCATGGTCAACGCCTGTTCGCCGCCGCCAATAAGCCCAAAACCTTTCTAGAAATCAGCGGCAGTCATGCGGAGGGGTTTTTACACAGCGGACAGGATTATATTGATGGATTGCAGGGTTTTTTGGCTAAGCATGCAGATCAATAAGTGAGGAGCATTTTCGATAAAGTAGTTTTAACGATCAATCACCGAGCCTCCTGATGCACGCTTATGTAGTTAAGCAATATAAAGAGACTAAAGTGTTTTCCTCACTCCTCACCATGCCTGTTTTTCAGCTCAACATAGTGTCGCGACGAAAACTCCAGATAATCCAGCTCAGCCTGTTTTAGCGGCCGCGCCTGTCTGACTGGACTGCCTACATACAGGTAACCACTCTCCAGCCGCTTTCCTGGCGGCACCAGTGCCCCGGCAGCAACCATGGTCCGATCCGGCACCATAGCCCCATCAAGCACGGTTGCACCCATGCCAATCAACACCAGATCACCGATCGTACAGGCATGTAAAATAGCACCATGCCCAACCGTGACATCATTACCAATCGTCAGGGCAAAACCACCAGGCGTAAAACTGTTATCAGATGTCACATGTAATACCGAACCATCCTGCACATTGCTACGCTCACCAATCGTGATCGACTGTACGTCACCACGTGCAACAACCATAGGCCATAACGAAGCATCGGCGGCAATGGATACATCGCCAATCACCACCGCGTCCGCATCAACATAAGCGCTACTGGCTATCCGCGGCGTTACCCCCTGAAACGTTCGAATACTCATATCCACTCCTCACCAGTCGTTCAGCACTATTTTAACGTCACCAATTCTTCAGCAGCGGTCGGATGAATGGCCACAGTGTTGTCAAAATCTGCCTTTGTCGCCCCCATTTTGATAGCTACGGCAAAACCCTGCAACATCTCATCTGCCCCCTGACCGATGACATGACAACCTACCACCTGTTGTCGTGGACCTACGGTAACCAGTTTCATCACACACGGTATACGGTGCGATGTCAGGGCATGGTACATCGGTGTAAAACGGGTCTGATAAATCTTGATATCGTCGCCAAATCGTTCTCGCGCCTCGCCTTCAGTCAAACCTACCGTGGCGATCGGTGGATGACTGAAAACGACTGAAGGGATGTTGTCATAGTCCAGACAACTATCCTTCTGGCCACCAAACAGCCGGTCAGCCAGCTGCCGTCCCGCCGCAATCGCTACAGGTGTCAGCGCAGCCTGACCGGTGATATCACCAATAGCATAAATACCCTCGACATTGGTATTTTGTCGGGCATCCACCAATACCACTTTCCCATCGTTCTCAACACCAGCCTGATCCAGTCCTAGATCATCAATACAGTTCTGACGCCCAATGGCCCAGATCAGCGCATCAATGCCATCCAGATGACGACCATCTTGGGTATACAAGGCCAGGCGACCTTGAACATCACGCACCACACGATCCATATGGATACGGGACAGGATATTGATACCATCATCCTGCATAACCTCCATCAGGGTTTCACTGAGCATGGAATCAAAGTGTCCCAGAAAATGTTGCCGCCGCAATAACAAGGTGACTTCAGAACCCAGCCCATTCAACAAACTCGCCAGCTCAACTGCGATATACCCGGCCCCGACAATCACCACCTGCCGTGGTTGTTGTTGCAGAGCAAAAAAACCATCCGAAGTAATACCCAGCTCAGCCCCGGGGATGTCTGGCCATAATGGTCGCCCGCCGGTAGCCAGGACGATGTGGTCAGCGCTGTAATCAACGCCATCAACACACACCGTACGCGCATCTTTCAAACGACCATAACCATGGATCACATCAATATTCGCAGTATCCAGATTGTTTTTATAAATCCCGTTGAGTCGCTGCAGATACTGGTCACGTGCCGATTTCAGATGAGACCAGTCCAGATCGGGTGAAATACTCGCCCCATTAAAACCATAATCACCGGCATCATGCAGGGTGTGGGCTATGCTGGCTGCATACCACATGATTTTTTTAGGCACACAACCACGATTGACGCATGTTCCGCCCAGCTGATCAGCCTCGACCACGGCACAGCGCGCACCATATAAAGCAGCACGCCGGACCATGGCCAGACCACCGCTACCGCCGCCAATACTGATCAGATCATAATGCTGCGCCATACCTGTCTCCTACCCACCGACTAGTGACCGTGATTTAAGTCATGGTACATTAGTCGCCAAACAGTGCAATGCCTTGAAAATCAGCCACAGGATCAGACATGAGCAATAATCCTTTACTCGAAACCAGTACTCTGCCCCGGTTTACCGCCATAAAACCACACCATGCCGAAGAGGCCATAGACACGGTATTACAGAACAACCGCCAGGAAATTGAAAAGATCCTCGCCACAAACACCCCCTATAGCTGGGAAAATCTGGCCGAACCACTGGAAGCCCTGGGGGAACGGCTGGCGCGCAGCTGGTCACCCATCAGTCATATGAATGCTGTTATCAATTCAGAAGAACTACGCCAGGCCTACAATGCCTGTCTACCCAAGATCAGTGCCTATAGCACCGAAATCGGCCAACATAGCAAACTATTCGCTGCTTATACGACCCTGGCCCAAAGTGATGAATATGCCCGACTCAATACGGCCCAACGTAAACTGATTGACAATACCCTGCGTGATTTTCATTTATCCGGCATCACACTAAGTGACACAAACAAGACCCGCTATAAGGACATCATGCAACAACTCTCCGCATTAAATGCCAGCTTTGAGGAAAATATCCTTGATGCCACCAATGCCTGGACCCTGCTCATCACCGATGAGGATCAGCTGGCCGGTTTACCGGAATCGGCCCTGGCCATGGCCCGCCAGGCTGCTGAGCGTAGCCAGCAGCCTGGCTGGTTGTTGACCCTGGAAATACCCAGCTACATTGCCATATCGACCTATGCCGATGACCGCAACCTGCGTGAACAGATATACACCGCCTACGTCACCCGCGCCTCGGATGAGGGACCACATGCCGGTCAGTGGGATAACACTCCGAATATGGAAAAAATTCTTGCCCTGCGTCATGAAGCGGCCCAATTATTGGGTTTTGCCAATTATGCTGAACGTTCGCTGGCAACCAAGATGGCTGCGGATACACAGCAAGTACTCGATTTTCTCAATGATCTCGCCAATCGCTCCCTGCCGATGGCCAGACAGGAGCTTGATGAACTCAGGGATTATGCCCACCAGCAACATGGGTTAAAAACATTACAGGCCTGGGACATTGCCTATTACAGCGAAAAATTACACCAGGAAAAATTCTCCCTGAGTCAGGAGCAGCTTAAACCCTATTTCCCTGAACCCACAGTAGTCACAGGCTTATTCGCCGTCGTCAATCGCCTCTATGGCCTAGACATAAAGGAACGGCATGATATTGAAGTCTGGCATGAAGATGTCCGTTTTTTTGAGGTATACGACAGCGACAAACAGCTCCGCGGTCAATTTTATCTCGACCTTTATGCCCGGCCACATAAACGTGGGGGCGCCTGGATGGACGAATGTATCATTCGCCAACGCAGCGCCACCGGAGTCCAGACCCCGGTTGCCTATTTGACCTGCAATTTCTCCCCACCGATCGGATCAGCACCGGCCCTGTTCACACATAACGAAGTTATCACGCTATTTCATGAATTCGGCCATGGCCTGCATCACATGCTGACCCAGATCGATTACCCGGGTGTATCCGGTATTAACGGTGTCGCCTGGGATGCCGTTGAATTACCAAGCCAGTTCATGGAAAACTGGTGTTGGGAAAAAGAGGCATTATCATTATTTTCCGGCCACTATCAGAGCGGTGAACCCCTGCCCAGGGATATGTTTGACAAGCTAATGGCAGCGAAAAACTTCCAGTCCGGCATGCAAATGTTACGGCAGATTGAATTCGCACTGTTCGATTTCCGTCTCCATGCCGAATACAACCCCAACACGGGGCCGCGTATCCAGCAGATACTGGATGAAATCCGTACCGAGATAGCGGTCATACAACCACCTTCATTCAACCGTTTCCCGCACAGCTTTGCCCACATATTCTCCGGTGGTTATGCCGCTGGCTACTACAGTTACAAATGGGCCGAG
>Ga0316187_10001252_pt1 | contig 21691 bp, 20 predicted proteins | sample CroRivburrow1_MG_FD_204927 | JGI IMG/M metagenome (GOLD analysis project Ga0316187, IMG submission 204927) | Coastal sediment microbial communities from Maine, United States - Cross River worm burrow 1 | ecosystem: Environmental > Aquatic > Marine > Coastal > Sediment | place: USA: Maine...
CCTGCCGGCTGCCACGCATGGCGGCAAGCGAAAACCATTTATGCGCACTCACCAGGTCATCCGCACTGGCACCGTCCCCACTCAAAGACAGTCCGAGAGACACAAACCCGTCCTCCGGCAATCTGATTTCATCTGCTTTGGGTGTGACGTCACGATATTCTGCAAGATCGATAATCTTGGACATGATTGAGAGCTCTCCAGTTACGCTTTACTGACCATCACCATGCCACCCGGCAACGCCAGACAGCGTTAAAAGGCATGGTTATCAGAACATGAAACCCCCGCCACAATCTAACACTGCTGAACATCCGCCAGGGTAGCTCTGATCATGTAAACGCCAGAAAACCGGCGTTTTCGCCTGTCCGGTTGCTCGCGCACGGTTAACCCTTTGTCAACCATGTTGCGGTTTTAGGTAAATTGCCGTTAGCCCTGTTTGGAGTCACCAAACAGGATCGAATGGGCTGCATCATTGGTTTTGAGGTCTTCAGGCCTGCCTCGAAACGCCGCGCCCAAAGCCATTCCGGCGACAACGCCCGGCCGCGCCATAAGGGTTTCGAACCATCGCTTCAGATTGGGGAAATCGTCGAGGTTCTGTCCCTGGCGTTTGTGTGGCTTGATCCAGCCAATGCAGGCCATGTCGGCAATGGAATAATCACCCGCCAGATACTCTGTCCTGGCCAGTTGCGTATTCATGACGCCGTAAAGCCTGGCGACTTCATTGGTATAACGCTCAATGGCATAGGATATGTCGTTGCGTGCATAAAACCGAAAATGATGCGCCTGCCCGCACATGGGACCCAGACCGCCCATTTGCCAGTACAGCCATTGTTCAATCGCAGTTCGTTGACGGGGGTCGGCAGGATAGAATTGCCCGGTCTTGTTGCCGAGATACTGCAATATGGCACCGGACTCGAATATCGAAATCGGTTCACCACCCGGCCCGTCGGAATCCACGATCGCCGGCATGCGGTTATTGGGTGCAATCTGCAGAAAGTCCGCCTTGAACTGATCACCCTTTAGAATGTCAACATACCGCACCTGGTAAGGCAGCCGGCATTCTTCCAGCATGATGGAGATTTTCCAGCCGTTAGGCGTCGGCCAGTAATAAAGCTCGATTGTCGGTTTTGTCACTTCACCTCCTGTGCACGGGCGCTCCGTTTTACTGCGGCACCACAATACTGGCCGCCCATGTCGGCAGCATCGTCACCCGCCTCAAACCGGTGCGTGACTGAAACAGATCAAGAATGGTTGAATGGGGTGTGGCATTAAAGTCGCCAACCACAACGCTGGCACCCTTCAGACCTTTGACCAGTCTGGCAATAGCGCGTATTTCCTGGTCCTGACTTTTGGTGTCAGGTGGACGGCTCAGATGGGTTCCCACAATGTTGAGATGATGCCATTCAGCCCCCAGGGTGGCGTGAATGAAACTCAAGTCATCGCCGCGGCGTTGTCTTTGTGATGCGGCAAACGGATACTTCGAGTACATCATAAGGCTGGTTGCAGTTTGACCCTTTTTCGGCAACCGGTACGGAAACCGCTTGTCAAGCATGTCCGTCAGGCCCTGCCCGCGCTTGCGCACTTCAGTCAAAAACAGAATGTCCGGGTCCAGTCGCCCGATTTCCGCAGCAACATCATCAAATTGCTGGTTCTTGCCCCAGATGTTGAAGTGCATGATGTTGAGGGCGCGCGTGCCGGCCGGAGCACTCACATCAGCCTGCAACTGATCCGCGCTCAGCTTGCTCCAGCTGCCTATCGCAATCATGCCTGCTGCCATCAGCACCAGAGCCACAGGCACCCGCAACGGGATAGCGGCGAAGTAAGCGATGGCAAACGCCATTATGGCGAGGCTGAAATGCAGTGTGAAATGATTGAGGACATCAAGTCCAATCCAGACCTGGCTCAGGAAACCTGCCGCGAGGCCGGCGCCAGCCACTGCGATGCCGCCCAGACAAACAGCTTTGCCAAAGTTACCCTTGTTCATGAAACGCGCCGCCTCATCACAATGGCCTGACCGGCGGCCGGATCACCGCCACACTGAACCTGCTGACCGTCGCCGGCGAAACCATGCTTCTGATAAAACCCGATAGCCGGCGTGTTGGCGGTTTCAACTTCCAGTTCGATTGTGGTGCCTTGCCCGGCCCAGTTGAGTACAGACGCCAGAAGCGCCGTGCCAACACCACCACCCTGCCATCCCGGCAACACATACAGTCTGGCGAGACTCACCACTTCCGCAGTTTTGCGTCCGGCATCAGCGTGGCCGACAATGGTTCCGCTTGAGTCTTCAGCAACCAGAAAACATCCATCAGGATCGGCCAGTTGCCGGCTCAGGTTTTCCACAGAATGCCAGCGTGACGTAACATCGTTCACAACCTCGACCCCCATGGTCGCATCATAGGTGGCATGCCATGTGTCATGCAGCAATTGCCTGACCGCATCCAGATCGTCTGCTGATGCCCGTCGAACCGCCAACAAGATCTACTCCACGCCCAGCTTCGACTTGAGCAAGTCGTTAACAGCCTGCGGATTGGCCTTGCCACCGGTGGCCTTCATGACCTGCCCGACAAACCAGCCGACCATGGCAGGTTTTTCGACAACAGCCGCCACCTTGTCCGGATTGGCAGCAATCACTTCATCCACGGCTGCCTCGATAGCGCCGGTGTCGGTTACCTGCTTCAGTCCACGTTCTTCCACCACCTGCTTCGGATCAATACCGGTTTCAGTCCAGGCGATCTCGAACACGTCCTTGGCGATCTTGCCGGAGATGGTCTTGTCGCTGATCATGTCCACAATGGCACCCAGTTGGCCGGCGGAAATCGGGCTGTCCTCGATATCCTTGCCTTCCTTGTTCAGGCGTCCGAACAGTTCGTTGATCACCCAGTTGGCGGCAAGCTTGCCGTCCCTGCCGCCGGCAACCTGTTCAAAATAACTGGCCGATGCCGGTTCCATGATCAGCACTTCTGCATCATAAGCCGTCAGGCCGAAGTCGTTGACCAGCCGGGCTTTTTTCTCATCCGGCAGTTCCGGCAGAGATGCCTTGATGTCTGCAATCCAGTTCGGATCCACTTCAAGCGGCAGCAGATCCGGGTCGGGGAAATACCGGTAGTCATGGGCTTCTTCCTTGGACCGCATGGAGCGGGTCTCACCCTTGCGTGGATCAAACAGCCGGGTCTGCTGATCGATACTGCCGCCATCCTCGAGAATGTCTATCTGGCGGCGTGCTTCATATTCGATCGCCTGGCCCATGAAGCGCAGCGAATTGACATTCTTGATTTCGCAGCGCGTACCGGCTTCGCCACCCGGTTTGCGTACCGACACATTCACATCGGCGCGCAGCGAACCTTCTTCCATATTGCCGTCGCAGGTACCCAGATAACGCATGATGGTGCGCACCTTGGACACATAGGCCTTGGCTTCGTCGGCAGAGCGCATGTCAGGCTTTGAAACGATTTCCATGAGTGCGACGCCGGACCGGTTCAGGTCCACCATAGACATGGTCGGATGCTGATCATGGATGGATTTGCCCGCGTCCTGCTCCAGATGCAGGCGTTCGATCCCGACTTCAACCTGGGTGTTCTCGTCCATGTCGAGCACCACCCGGCCTTCACCGACAATCGGCTGCTTGAACTGGGAAATCTGATAACCCTGCGGCAGGTCAGGGTAGAAATAGTTCTTGCGGTCAAACACCGAATACTCATTGATTTCAGCCTTCAGGCCAAGTCCGGTGCGCACCGCCTGCTCGACGCAGTACTTGTTAATGACCGGCAACATGCCCGGCATGGCAGCATCCACCAGCGATACGTGGTCGTTGGGTTCCCCGCCATACTCGGCAGAGGCACCGGAAAACAGCTTTGACTTGGAACTCACCTGGGCATGAACTTCCAGCCCGATAATGATTTCCCAAGGGCCTGTGCCCCCTTCAATCCAGTCCGATTTGTCAGCGACACGCGCAAATAAAGTCATCGATCAAAAGCCTTGTGGAAGCGATATGAATACTGATGTGACTTCGTAACGCCCAGCACGCGTTGCAGCAAGGCCCAAACCTGCTTACAAACGCCGCACGCATGCAAACCACGCAGGTTCACCGCCATGACCGGCAATTATCCATTCAAAGCCACCCTGCTGGGCACCGGTTGTCCGGTCGTCAGCCCCAGGCGCTATGGTGCGGGTACACTGGTTGAGTGCGGCGGCAAGCAATTCCTGATAGATGTCGGATCCGGGGTCACCCAGCGGCTGGTACAGGCAGGCCATAATGGTGCCCAGATTGACGCGCTGCTGCTGACACACCTGCATTCCGACCACCTCGTTGATCTCTACCAGTTCATCATTTCATCGTGGCACCAGAACCGGGACAGGCCACAGACGATTATTGGACCGCCGGGCACCCAGACATTTGTCGATGCACAAATGCAAGCCTGGCAGTCCGAACGAAACTTGCGCATTGAATTCGAAAAACGCAGTTCAATTGCTGCCTTCGAGATCGAAGTCACGGAAGTTGACGATAGTCGCGAAATCATCTCGGTCAACAACGTAACAATATCGGCGGTGCGTGTTGAGCACCCGCCTGTCGAACCGGCATTCGGTTACGTTTTTGAGGCGCCAGGCAGGAAACTGGTTCTGTCCGGCGATACCAGGCCCTGTAATTCTCTCGTCGAAGCAGCCAAAAACGCCGATGTGCTGGTCCACGAAGTATTCGCCCACTCGCACAATGATGGTTCACTGACGCGAGGAACCCGAACTGCCGAAACAATGGCGGCGGTGGCGAGTTATCACACCACGGCAGATGAAGTGGGCCGCGTCGCCCGCGATGCAAGCGTCAAGTGCCTGATACTCAACCATATCGTACCTCCCGATGCCGATGAAAAACAGCTGATTGCAGCTGTGCGACGTCATTATTCCGGACCGGTAGTTGTCGGCGAAGACCTGATGTCATTTAATCTGCTGACCGGTCAGTTCATCCAGCAACAGGTACATTTTTCGATCTAACCTATAACAGGATTGTTCAATTTCACCCAGGACACCCGAATGCCGCAGGAACTGAAAAAACAACTGAACAGGCTGTCAGTGTTTGCCGGTTGGCTGCCACTAGCACTGCCATATTCGATTGCCCGACTTGCAGGCGCGTCCTGGCACGCCCAGGCACACCTTTCGCCTCCCTCCCCCACGCCGCTGATCGCTTTTGTTAAACTGTCGTCGATCACGCTGGAAACCAAAACAAAGAAGCGGTTTCCCCGATTCTCATTTGTGTGGCGAGGCAATTGGGACGTCGAACAGACCCGCAAACGTTGTACGATAGCGGGCCCTTGTCATGAAGAAAGCCCGTTCAGACAGGATTTCGAAACCATCCGGAATCTGTGCCGTGATAACCTTCCGCTTGACCAGATCGAAGAATATCACGTGGTAATGGCTGCTCTTGACGCAGGGGGAAATCCGCGTGGTTGCAAAAGCCAGGCAGAAGTCGGTGATTACTTCACCGCCCTGGAAAAAACAAATCACTCAATTGCAACAGAAGGCTACAAAACGTCCCGAGAACTCGGTGGCATGGTGCGCGACGAGATCAGTGTCTGGATCACCCGCGACGGACAACTGGCCTATGGCGGCTGGGCCAATCACCGACTTGCAATTGCGGATTTACACCAGATTGAACGGGTACCGGTCAGTATATTGGGCTCACACCCGGATTGGTTGATTGAGCAGTGCAGATTGAACTCGCTGCCTCCTCATCTGGCATTGATGCGCTGGATCGAGACATTGCGCTGAAAATGCAGGCTGCGTCCGAAAGTTTAACCGTGGATAAATCCATCTGATACGGTCAAACTGTCGTAAACTGTCAGTAGATTTTGTTGCGCACCGTTGCGCGTGTTCTCTTTTTGATCTAGTTCTGCACCATGGCCGAAACCAAACGCATCATATCTGTTCAGGGCGCGCGCGAGCACAACCTCAAGAACGTTTCCATTGAACTGCCGCGCGACAAGCTGATCGTGTTTACCGGCCTGTCCGGCTCCGGCAAGTCATCCCTGGCATTTGACACCATCTATGCCGAGGGCCAGCGCCGCTATGTGGAAAGCCTGTCGGCCTATGCAAGGCAGTTTCTGGAAATGATGCAGAAGCCCGACGTTGATCAGATCGACGGCCTGTCACCGGCCATTTCCATCGAGCAAAAGACCACCAGCCGCAATCCGCGCTCCACTGTCGGCACCGTTACGGAAATTTACGACTATATGCGGCTGCTTTTTGCCCGCGTCGGCATTGCCTATTCGCCCGCCACCGGTCTGCCGATCCAGAGCCAGACGGTGACCCAGATGGTCGACCGGGTGATGGAGATTGAAGACGGTGCCCGGCTTTACCTGCTTGCCCCGATCATTCGCGGCCGCAAGGGCGAATACCGCAAGGAATTCGCCGAGCTGATGAAAAAGGGTTTCCAGCGCGTCAAGGTGGACGGTCAGTTCCATGAAATCGCGGACGTCCCTGCCCTGGACAAGAAATACAAGCACGACATTGACGTGGTCGTGGACCGGCTGGTGGTGCGCGATGACATCGCAACGCGGCTGGCAGACAGTTTCGAAACAGCCCTGAAACTGACCGACGGGCTGGCGGTCGTGGAATTTGCCGACAAGCCCCTGCCCGATGCTGAAACCTCCGCCAAGAGTGCCAACAAGTCGCTCAATGACACCCATGAGCGCGTCACGTTTTCGGAAAAATTTGCCTGCCCGGTATCCGGTTTCACCATTGATGAAGTGGAACCCCGGCTGTTTTCCTTCAACAACCCGTTCGGCGCCTGTCCCAAGTGCGACGGACTTGGCACCGAACTGCGCTTTGAAGCTGATCTGGTCGTGCCGGACAAGACCCTGTCCATGCGCCAGGGCTGCATCGTGCCTTGGGCCAAAACCGGTGCAACCTCACCATACTACACCCAGACCCTGCAGGCCTTGTGCAAGCACTACAAGGCATCCATGTCGACGCCCTGGGAAGAGCTGGACGACGACATCAAGGATGCCGTGCTGTTCGGCACCGGTGAGCAGGAAATCACCTTCGTTTATGATGACGGGCTGCGTTCCTACAAGACAAAGAAGCCGTTTGAAGGGGTCATCGGCAATATCGAGCGGCGCTGGCGCGAGACCGATTCAAGCTGGGTGCGCGAGGAACTGGCACAGTTCCAGTCGGATTATCCGTGCCAGGCCTGTGAGGGCTACCGGTTGAAACCGCAGGCCCTTGCCGTGCGCATCAACGGACTGCACGTGGCTCAAGTATCATTGATGTCGATCCGTGCGGCCAATGACTGGTTCAACGAGCTGTCCGGCAAGCTGACACCGAAGGAACTTGAAATCGCCGCCCGTATCCTCAAGGAGATCCGCGAGCGGCTGAAATTCCTCGTCGATGTCGGCCTGGATTATCTCACCTTGTCGCGCAAATCCGGCACTCTGTCAGGCGGGGAAAGCCAGCGTATACGTCTTGCATCACAAATCGGCTCAGGCCTGACCGGCGTTCTGTATGTGCTTGACGAACCGTCCATCGGCCTGCACCAGCGCGACAATGCCCGCCTGCTGGAGACACTGGTGCATTTGCGTGACATCGGCAACACGGTGATTGTGGTCGAGCATGACGAAGACGCCATCCGGTCGGCTGACTATGTGGTCGATATCGGGCCCGGCGCCGGCATTCATGGCGGCACCATTGTCGCCGAAGGCAGTGCAGAGGAAGTGATGGCCAATCCGGCATCGCTCACCGGCAAGTACCTCACCGGCATCATGCAGGTGCCGACACCGGCGACCCGCCGAAAGCTCAACAAGAAGCGCCTGATCAAGGTGTCCGGGGCACGCGCCAACAATCTGAAGAATATCTCGACCGAATTGCCATTGGGTCTGTTCACCTGTGTTACCGGCGTGTCAGGCGGCGGTAAATCAACACTGCTGATTGATACAGTCTACAAGTCAGCGGCCCGCAAGCTGATGAAGGCCCGCCAGATACCGGCGGAGCATGACAAGATTGAAGGACTGGAGCTGCTCGACAAGATCATCGACATCGACCAGTCGCCGATTGGCCGCACGCCACGTTCCAACCCGGCCACCTACACCGGCGCATTCACCCCCATCCGCGAATGGTTTGCAGCCTTGCCGGAATCAAAGGCCCGCGGATACGGACCGGGCCGGTTTTCGTTCAACGTAAAAGGCGGCCGCTGCGAGACCTGCCAGGGTGATGGTGTCATCAAGATTGAAATGCACTTCCTGCCCGACGTCTATGTGACCTGCGACGCCTGCCACGGCAAACGCTACAACCGCGAGACCCTGGACATCACCTTCAAGGACAAATCCATCGCCGATATACTGGATATGACCGTGGCCGAGGGCGCCGATTTCTTCCGCGCGGTTCCAGCCGTACGCGACAAGCTGGTGACACTGGAACGTGTCGGGCTCGGCTACATCAAGGTAGGCCAGCAGGCCACGACCTTGTCCGGCGGTGAGGCCCAGCGGGTCAAACTCGCCAAGGAATTGTCCAAACGCGCAACCGGACGCACCTTGTACCTGCTGGACGAACCGACCACCGGCTTGCATTTTCACGATGTCGCCAAGCTGCTGGAAGTGCTGCATGAACTGGTCGAGCACGGCAATACCGTTGTCGTCATCGAGCACAATCTGGAAGTGATCAAAACCGCAGACTGGATCATCGACCTTGGCCCGGAAGGCGGCGATGGCGGCGGTGAAATCGTGGCTGCCGGCACCCCGGAAGACGTCGCCGGCGTCGAGCGGTCTTATACTGGCCAGTATCTGGCGCCGGTCCTGTCACGCGGAAAACAGGCCGCAGCCGAATAGGCTGACATGACAGGCTACCATGATTGCAGATCATGCCATGTGCTGTTAACCTGCTTTAAAACAGCCCTTAAACAGCCCTTTCAATAAGTAATTCTCATGGCTATCGCGCTTCGCAAAAACCTGCCCCCGACAAATGCACTGGTGGTGTTCGAGGCTGCCGGCCGGCACATGAACTTTACCCGTGCCGCCAAGGAACTGGACGTTACCCAGTCTGCTGTCAGCAGGCAGATCCAGTTGCTGGAGGATTTTCTGGGTACTACCGTGTTTCAGCGCCAATCGCGCGGCCTGTCGCTCACCCGCGAGGGCGAACGCCTGCACCGGGCAGTGGGCATGGGGCTTGAGCACATTGCCAATGTAGCATCAGACCTGCGTCGCCAACCTGGCCCCGGGGAACTGACAGTTGCGACATCGGTTGCGTTCGCGTCCTACTGGCTCATGGCGCGCATAGCAAAGTTTCGCGCCTCACATCCAGAAATCGACATTCGCCTGGTCGCGTCATCCCCGGTTTACGATCTGGCCAGCGAGGGCATTGATATCGCGGTGCGCTATGGTGCCGGAGAATGGCCCGCCGCAGACGCGGTCCGGCTGTTCGACAACGAAATCTGGCCGGTGTGTTCTCCTCGCTACATGGAAAAATCAAGCCCGATCACTTCGGAAGCAGACCTGCTTCGGCACTCGCTTCTACATCTCAACAAGTTTGACCGGAACTGGGTCACATGGGACAGTTTCCTGGAATCTCTGGGCGTCGAGGGCGAGCAGTCCGGCCGTGGCTTCACATTCGACAATTACATGGTGCTGATCCAGTCGGCGTTGCGCGGTGAGGGCATCGCCCTGTGCGGCAGGCGGCTGGCGGAGGATTTTATTGAACAGGGAGATCTGGTCCGCCCGATCGATGCCGTGCAACAGTCAGACCGGGGCTTTTGGCTGCTCAGGCCCAAGGAGGGGCAGTTGTCACCCCAGGCACGGCAGTTTTATGAATGGTTGCTTGATGAGGCCCGGCAACCTGTTTGATTATTGCAATCTCGTTTAACCCGGTAACGTCTCAATGCCACGCAAACACATCATCTTCGTTCATGGCCGGTCTATCAAACCGTCGGCGTCCCGTAAGAAAAAACTTATCAACGAAGCCTTGATGCATGGCCTGCACCAGGTATCGCCTGATGCTGCCGAGGCCATCCGCTCAGGCACAGTCAAATGTTCGTTCGCCTATTATGGCGACATCAACAATGCCATCATGGCAACCCATGATCCCAATATTGCGGCCAAGCTGACAGCCCGGAACAATAAGGCATATCAATATGAACCCTGCATGCCCCATGAACCGTATGCCAAAAGCCTCAGGCAGATGCTGGACATCGGCACTTTTGATGAAGCCGCCTACAATCAGGTTGTCAGCCAGTACAAGGATCTGCGTTATCTGGACAATGCAGCACGGACCTTCAGCACCTTGTTGTCAGTCCTGACCCGCAGTCACGCCAACGAGATCATTCTGCAACGCAGTTCAGCCGACATGGGGGCCTATCTGATGAGCCGGAAAACCGGCTCAGATGTGCGCGAACGCCTGCAGAACCCGTTGCGCAGGGCCATAAATGCCCGCGATGAAATCTGCCTGGTCAGCCATTCCATGGGATGTGTGGTGGCCTATGACGTGTTGTGGAAGTTTTCGCAAATGAGCGAATACGAAAATCTGCAACGCAAGAACCCCAATGTCTCCAAGTGGCTCACGCTTGGCTGTCCGCTGGGTGAAGCAGGTGTGCGGGCCAACCTGTATGATGCCCGTGAACACGCAGGCGGGCGGTTTCCAAAAGCCATCGTCAAGGACTGGGTCAACATTGCCGCCTATGACGATTTCATCGCCCATGACCCGACCATGGCCGACGATTTTGCCGAGATGCTGGAATATGGTTACGTGGATCAGATCACCGACAAGCGCATTTACAATTGCTGGGTGCATTACAACACCAGCAACCCGCACAAGCTCTACGGCTACCTGGCCAATCAGCTTGTGGCAACCGAGATTGCCGACTGGGTGAACCGGTAGACACTGTCCATGTCTTGCCGACCGGTGCAATAGGCTCTAATCAGTCATCTCATGACACACAACACAATCCATATTATCGGCGGCGGCATGGCCGGTTCGGAAGCCGCCTGGCAGGCAGCGCAGTCCGGCGCGCAGGCTATCCTTCACGAAATGCGCCCTGTGCGCGGAACCGATGCGCACCAGACCGACGGACTGGCGGAACTGGTGTGTTCCAACTCATTTCGCTCAGACGATGACGAACACAATGCGGTTGGCCTGTTGCACTGGGAAATGCGCCAGGCGGGCTCGCTGATCATGGCGATGGGCGACCGCCACAAACTGCCGGCAGGCGGTGCCCTGGCTGTAGACCGCGACGCCTTTTCAGCCGACGTGACCGCAACCCTTGAAGCCCACCCCAACATAACAATCGAGCGCGAGGAAGTAGCCGGCCTGCCTCCGGCAGACTGGGAGCAGGCCATTGTCGCAACCGGCCCCCTCACCTCGCAGGCACTGGCAGATGACATTCGCAAAACCACCGGCGACGACGGCCTGGCATTCTTCGATGCCATCGCCCCCATCATCCATCGCGACACCATAGATTTTGATCAGGCATGGTTTCAGTCACGCTATGACAAGGCGGGGCCCGGCGGCACCGGTGCTGATTACATCAACTGCCCCATGGACCGGCAGCAGTATGAAACCTTCATCACGGCATTGATTGACGGTGACAAGGCCGACTTCAAGCAGTGGGAAGAAAACACGCCCTACTTCGATGGCTGCCTGCCGATCGAGGTGATGGCTGAACGCGGGCCGGAAACCTTGCGCCACGGCCCGATGAAACCGATGGGCCTGACCAACCGGCACAAGCCGGATGAAAAACCCTATGCGGTCGTGCAACTGCGCCAGGACAACGCACTGGGCACGCTCTACAACATGGTCGGATTCCAGACCAAGCTGAAGCATGGCGAACAGGTGCGGATATTCAGGGCCATACCCGGCCTCGAAAAGGCAGAGTTTGCCAGGCTCGGCGGCCTGCACCGCAACACCTTCATCAATTCGCCGAAACTCCTTGACGCATCATTGCAACTCAAGAGCCGGCCGGGCCTGCGGTTCGCCGGCCAGATCACCGGCGTGGAAGGCTATGTGGAAAGCGCCGCCATGGGTCTCATGGCGGGTCGCATGGCAGCGGCAGAACTGGCTGGACATGCATTGCCAGCCCCTCCGCCCACCACAGCGCATGGATCATTGATCTCGCATATTTCGGGAGGGCACCTCAGCGACGACACTGGTGACATGACCAGCAAGGCGCGGTCGTTCCAGCCCATGAATGTCAATTTCGGCCTGTTTCCCGAGGTTGAGGTGCCGCGCGATGAAAACGGCAAGCGGCCCCGCGGCAAGGCCAAGAAACCAGCCCGGCAACTGGCTTATACAGGCCGTGCCAAGATTGATTTCACTGATTGGCTTTCGGCACACGCCGGACGTGCGGCAGCTGAATAGATAAATTCAGATCGCTTCGCTGCGCACCGCGTTCAGCAGCCGCAATTGCCGCATCCATTGCGGCGAGGTGATCACCTTGGTCATCAGGGACGCACGCGCGCGTTCCAGCTTCTTCAGATAACCGGGCACCAGGGCAACAGGCAGATAGGCCTTGACGGCCGCATCCGGGACCAGATGCCACTTTTCGCGGGCCTCTTCGAGCCGCTTGTTGGCATGCCGGCACAATTGCAGCAACACCAGCTCAAGCCCGGCACCGCCCCTGCCCGACAGCACGTGCGCCTGGGTCAGATCATGCTTTGCGAGCATGTCAGCCGGTAACATGCATTGCCCGCGGGCCCGGTGTATCGGCAACGACCGCATCAGTCCGGTTAGCCCCATGGCAACACCGGCAAGGCCGGACACTTCAGCGCATTCAAGACCGTCATCTCCGGCCATGATCAGGGCACTCATCTGCAGCACGGCGGAAGACGTTTCTCCCAGGTAGCCTTCAAGTGTGTTGAGGTCCGGCATCGGATCATCAAACAGGTCGAACCGGCGGGCCTCCAGCATGGCCTGGAACGAATGCCGAGGCAGGTCACCCGCCTCAATGGCGCGAGCCAGTGCCTGTGCCAGCGGTGAATCGACGGTCTGTCCGACATAGATCGCATCAATGACCTGGTTCCACCAGGCAAGCCTCACCTCACCGGCAGCCGGGTCTGTCACTCTTTCGCGTATCTGGGCAAGTTCCGAATTGAACGCGAACAGCCCGGCCAGAACCCCCCGTAGATGTTCCGGCATCAGCAACAGGCACAGATACCGGTCACGGTCGGTCTGGCGCAGGTCTTCGAGCAACTGCTCCATCAACTCTGCCGGAAATGCACTCATGACCCGCTCCGATGATGATCAACCGCAATCAGCGCACATGCCACATCGCGGCCTTCCTGCAACAACACATTGTAAGTTCGCACTGCCGCCCCGGTTGCCATTGGCTCAAGCCCGATACCCGCTTCCACGAACGCCCGGCGTATTTCTCCGGATGGAAAAACCTGGTTGTCGCCGGTGCCAAGCAGCACAAAGCCAATGCCGTCCGGTGTTCCCAAAACCTGCGCAAAGTCCAGAAGCTTCAGACCCTCCGGCTTTACCGGCGGCCATCCGAACACCCCGCCCGGCAGGCACAGCAATGACCCCTTGTGAGACATGTCTCGAAACCTGAAGCCGCCATTGCCATAGGCGTCAATCGCTACGCGTTCCGGCAAGAACGGCGCGTCACTCATCAGGGCTGCACAATCTCTGCATCTGCCTGCGCATTGTCACCGGGTCCAGGTGTCGGTGCACGATCCACATAGGCTCCCAGCAAGGACAACAGTGGCGAACCGATGAAGATCGATGAATAGGTGCCGATAACAACACCCCATATCATGGCGAACGTAAACCCGCGCAACACTTCGCCGCCGAACACGTAAAGAGCTATCAGGGCAACGAGCGTGGAGATCGATGTCATGAGGGTACGCGGCAGCGTTTGGTTGAGAGACATGTCGACCATCTCGTCAAAGTTCATCTTCTTGTATTTGCGCAGGTTTTCGCGAAAACGGTCAAACACCACCACCGTATCATTGAGCGAGTAGCCGACGATGGTCAAAAGCGCCGCTATGATGGTCAGGTCAAACTGCAATTGCAGGATTGCGAACAGCCCGATTGTCAGCGCCACATCGTGCACCAGTGTTGCCACCGTACCAATGGCGAACTGCCATTCAAATCGCAACCAGATGTAGATCATGATGGCAGCGAACGCCAGCAGGATGGCCAGAATACCGTCACGTGCCAACTCACCCGACACCTTTGGCCCGACCACTTCAACGCGCCTGTAATCCACATTAGCCCCGAGCGCTTCCTTAACCGTGGCAATCGCCTTTTGCTGAGCTTCTTCACCACCAGCCTGGGTCTCGATGCGGATCAGCACATCACGCGGATCGCCGAATTCCTGCAGCTCCGAACCGCCAAGGCCAAGTCCGCCGATGGTGGTGCGCAACTCGTTCAGGTCGGCAGGCTGCTCGGTTCTGATTTCAATCAGCGTACCGCCCTTGAAGTCGATGCCGTAATTCAGACCGATTGCAAAAAACAACCCGACCGACAATAAGACAGCGGCGACCGAGGCATAAAAGCCCGGCCGGGCAAACTTCATGAAGGCTATCTTGGTATTGTCCGGAACGAAGCGAAGCGGCTTCATGGTCTCAGTCTCCTGACGATCTTGCGGCCGGTCATAGCGGTACCACCTTGGGTCTTCTCAGCCTGATCCATCCGGAAATGATGAGTTGTGTGACGGTATAGGCCGTGAACACGGTTGCCACGATACCGATCCCCAGCGTCACGGCGAAACCCCTGACCGGACCCGACCCCATGCCAAACAGAATAACCGCAGCAATCAATGTGGTGATATTGGCATCCAGAATTGTGGCCAGCGCCATCCGGAAGCCGGTTTCAATGGCATTCAGAGGGGACCGGCCATTGGCCACCTCCTCCCGTATTCGTTCAAACACCAGCACGTTGGAATCCACCGCCATGCCCATGGTGAGAACGATACCGGCAATGCCGGGCAGTGTCAGGGTCGCGCCCAGGAACGACAGGGTTCCCAGAATCAACATCAGGTTTGCCACCAGCGCCAGCACGGCAAACATGCCGAACAGTCCGTAGGATACGACCATGAAGATCAACACGCCTACCAGGCCGATGATGGACGCGATGAAACCGGCCCGCACCGAGTCAGACCCAAGGCTCGGACCAACCGTGCGTTCTTCCACAATCGTCAGTTTGGCCGGTAGCGCGCCGGAGCGCAGAACGATAGCAAGATCGTTGGCTTCCTGCGTCGAGAAATCACCGGAAATCTGACCGGACCCGCCGCAAATCTGTTCATTGATGCGGGGTGCTGAAATAACTTCATCGTCCAGAACGATTGCGAACGGGCGTCCGACATTGTTCTGGGTCAGGCGACAGAAGCGCTGGGCGCCACCGGTGTTGAAACGGAAGTTGACGATCGGTTCATTGGTGCGCTGGTCAAATCCGGTCTGGGCGTCATTGAGGTCTTCCCCGTCAACTGTCGCCGACCGCGATGTCTGCACCCAGTACATTTGCCCCGGGTTTTCTTTGTCCGCCAACTCTTCACAGCCCAATGGAACGGTGCCGCCTGCGCCTTGCGGCTGGTTATCGCAAAGTAGTCTGAACTGAAGCAAGGCGGTTTGGCCCAGCAGTGCCTTGAGGCGGGCCGGGTCCTGCAGACCGGGTACCTGGACCAGAATCCGGTCCGTACCCTGCTGCTGGATGGTAGGTTCTGTTGTCCCCAGTTCGTTGATGCGGACCCCGAGAACCTCGATGGATTGCTGCACCGCGCGGGTGATCCGGGTCTGCAGCCCGCCGTCAGAAAAGGTCAGGGTAATGGCCTGACCATTGCGCACAACGTCAAACTCCTGAACCTGCACACCCTGGCCGAACAGTCCGGTGTCCAGCGGCTGTGACAGTCCCTGCAATATGGTGAAGGCCTCGTCAGCCCTGGCGGCTTCAGGAATGGTGACTGTTGCGCCGTTTCCGGTGCGTTTCAGATTGACGTAACGGATTTTCGCGTCCCGCAGACGCAGGCGGATATCCCCGACCAGTTGTTTCTCGAGAGTATCCTTCAATGATGGCACGTCGACTTCCAGCAGGATGTGACTGCCGCCCTGCAGGTCGAGCCCCAGGGTCAGAGCCTGGCTTGGCACGAAATTCGGCAATGCTTCACGCGACTGTTCGCTCAACAAATTCGGCATGGCCATCAGACCGGCCAGCAGCACAACACCGACAATAACGAAAGCCTTCAGCTTGGAAAAATGCAACATGGCAGTCTGATCAGTCCCCGAAATGGAGGTATGTTATTGTTTCGCAATCACCGGCCGAAAGTTGCCGGTTCACCGTTGATAAACAAGACCGATAGTTACCTAATCGGCTTTTGCCGGCTCACCCTTGACCCGCACTTCAGTGATAGCGCTCTTGATCATGCGGAACTTTCCGCCCTCGCCCGTATCAACAACGATTTCGCCATCATCAACCACTTTGGTGACCTTGCCGACAATCCCCCCGGCGGTCACAATGGTGTCACCACGCCGGACATTCGAGACCAGTTCCTGGTGTGCCTTCATCCGCTTTTGCTGCGGGCGCAGGATCAAAAACCAGAAGATGGCCATGATCATGATGATCGGCGCAAGCAACGAGAAAATATCAGCGCCCGGTGCGCCGCCAGCCTGTGCGTAAGCGGGTGAAATAAACATGGTCTAATCTCCTGAAACCGAATCCGTGAATTGGTATATAGCCCCGCGTGAGCGCAATGCAACAGGTACGCCTTGTTTCCCACCGGCCTTGCAACATGGTGGATCAGGCCCTAAAGCCAACTCACCTAGAATTCCGCCAACACCAAAGCCTGTGAACACCTTCATGTCAAATGACCGTCTGGACGAAATCCTGAACCGCCTCGAACGCATCGCGAACGCGTTGGAGCGCTCCGCGCCACCGCAATCTCAAGACGCCGATTATGATGCCGCTGATGCATTTGTCTGGCACGCCGGCACCAGTGCACTTCAGCCCGTACCTCGGGTAAACCGCGTGGAAATGGTACTTTTACACGGAATTGACCGGGTTCGCGACATCCTGATCGACAATACGGTACGCTTTGCAAAGGGATTGCCTGCCAACAATGCCCTGCTCTGGGGCGCGCGCGGCATGGGCAAAAGCTCACTGGTCAAGGCATCACACGCTGCCATAACCGCCCAGCATGACCACACGCTGAAACTCATAGAAATTCACCGCGAGGACATAGAGGGCCTGCCTGTTCTGATGGGCCAGTTGCGCGACCAGTCCGGCTATCGCTTCATCATTTTTTGTGACGATTTGTCATTCGACAATCAGGATACATCCTACAAATCGCTGAAAGCCGCACTCGATGGGGGAATCGAAGGACGCCCGGACAATGTATTGTTGTATGCAACATCAAACCGGCGCCATCTTCTGCCGCGCGACATGATTGAAAATGAACGCTCCACCGCCATCAACCCATCGGAAGCGGTTCAGGAAAAAGTCTCCCTGTCCGACCGGTTCGGGCTGTGGCTCGGTTTCCATTCCTGTTCGCAGGATGAATACCTTGAAATGATCCGCGGCTATGTAGATCACTTCAAGTTGACCATTGCAGACGAGCAACTGCGGGCAGAGGCCATTGAATGGCAGACCACCCGCGGCAGTCGTTCAGGCCGTGTCGCCTGGCAGTATGTTCAGGACCTTGCCGGGCGCCTGGGCAAGGCGCTTACATAAGAAAACAGCCCGGACCTCAATGATCCGGGCTGCTGTAACAATGGCAAACAGGCTGGCTTAACCCAGTTTCTTCTCGTTGGCATTCCATTCTTCAGGCGAGTTGCCAACCGGCACCAGGCCCCATTCCTTGAATGCACTGCGTTCCTTGATCTGTTCCATCCAGCGATCCAGGTTCGGCGTTTTGGCGTGCTTCAGATCAAATGCCAGATATCGCCAGTAGTACACACCAAGCGCAATGTCGGCATAGTTGAAGTGACGACCGGTGAGCCATGGCTTGCGGCCAATGGCGCGATTGGCAATCTTGAACAGGTCACCTGCCTTCTTCTCGGCCTCTTTTACCGCTGCCGGATTCTTCTGCTCAGGCGTTGCCCGCACGGTGTCGAAAAGAATGGTGAACATCGGTCCGTTCAGCGTGGTTGCCGTCCAGTCTGTCCACTGGTCAGCCAGTGCCCATGGCTTCTGGCCACGCGGGCGGATATTGTCCTTGCCGTATTTGCGCGCCAGGTAGCGCATCATGGTATTTGACTCAAACAAGGTCACCGTGCCGTCCTTCATGACGGGCACCAGGCCGTTCGGGTTCATCTTAAGGAATGCCTTGTCATCAAGACCGCCGAACTGGCCGCCTGCAGCATGGCGTTCAAACGGCTGGCCGGTTTCACCCAGCGCCCACAGAACCTTCTGCACATTAATGGAAGACCGTCTTCCCCATACTTCAATCATATTGTTATCCTTCGTTGAGAATCACGAGTGGCGTCATATTCGGCAGAATTTCCGGGAATACAAGAGGTGATGTTGCCGTCGGCTTTAGCTCAATTCCGGGTTGAAAGCTGCAGCATCCCCTGCCTTTTATGGTTCAATGGTGGTCAGGACTCCCGCTTGCGGATCGGATATTTGTTCAAAAACCCTCCAACACCCTGATCTAATTGGTTATGGCGGTCTGATTTCATCGACAACGGCACATAGTGTGACAAATATGTCACACATTTGGAAATTACGTCAGAATGAAGACGATAAGTGTTGACTAGCTACCAACCCCATGCGACGGGTGGATTAAGGCGAATCAGAGAATTGGCCAATAGAAATAGTAAGTTAGTGGGATGCGTAATGAAAAAGTACCTGTTAGTAACGGCGGCATGCGTGTCGTCATTTGCAATTGGCCTAGCCTCTGCGTCAGCTGATGAACTGGGTCAGTGGAATTGATTATATGGTGGCGTACACGCCGGCATAAGCCATAGTGGCTCTTCGGAAGCAACCGGTTCTCTCGGTCGTTTTTCCCTGGATGGCAGTTTTGAACACGATCCCGCGATCCTTGGCGGCGCGCAGATCGGCTATAATTTCCAGAATGGTCAGTTTGTATTCGGGCTGGAAGCGGATTTTAGCGGAACAGATTTGTCCAGTGACTCTGGCGCACTGCTCGACTTTCCCGGCTTTCAGGTTGGCACCTTCACATCAGAGGTTGACTGGTTTGGTACGGTCCGGGCCCGGGCGGGCGTCTTGCTGGACGGCAACTTCCTGTTTTACGGCACAGGCGGACTGGCATACGGCCACGTTACAAACTCAATCGGTTTTGCTATAGGACGATGCCCCATCTGTCTTTCCGGGTCTGAGTCAAGCAATGACGTACGTGTAGGCTATACGGTCGGTGCGGGTGTTGAGGCACACGTAAACGATTCTGTTAAAGTGAAGCTGGAATACCTCTATGTCGACCTGGGGTCCGGCGAGTTTTTCAGTGACAGGATCGGACGAACCGATATCAGTGCCAGTTCCAATGTCGATTTCCATGTTGCCCGCGTTGGTCTGAACATCGATTTCGACTCGCCAATGCCTGGTCGGTAACGGAAAATACAAGATCGCAAAATCAAAACAGGCCCGGCCTCATCAGAGACCGGGCCGGCTTTCGTCCGGGAACTGTCCAGTTTGCAGGGTTCCTGCAGTTCCTAGTTTGACGCCGTACGCGACGACAAGTATTTCATCGGGTCAACAGCGGTGGCGCCCTGGCGCACCTCGAAGTGTACCTGCGGGGTTTTGACCGAACCGGTCTTGCCGGCCCTGGCGATCACGTCACCGCGGCGAACCGCGTCACCACGTTTCACCATCAGCTCGCTGTTGTGCGCATAGGCGGTCACCCAGCCGTTCTGGTGACGCACCAGAACAAGATTGCCATAGCCCTTCAACTCGTTGCCGGCATAGGCAACCACGCCGGCTTCGGCCGCACGCACACCGGTTCCTTCAGGAACGGCAATGTTGATGCCTTCATTGCGGGTGTTGTTTGGTTTAGTCCCAAACTTCGATATAACCCGGCCGCGAACAGGCCAGCGGAAGCCGCTGCCATTGTCTGGCTGCTCGATCTGCGTTTCCTGCTGCATGACAGGTTCCCGCTGGCGGGCAACCGGTTCTGCCTGATCCAGATAATCGGGAGTTCTTGCAGCCAGCCTCTGTTGCGGCAGTGGTGCCGGTGCAGAATTGGCAACCGGTGACTGGGCACCGCCACCAGGGATCTGCACGCGCTGACCGATGCTCAGCCCGCTGTTCATGCTCAAGCCGTTATAGGCAGCAATCTTGTGCGGGCGCATCTCATAGGCGCGGCCCAGCGAGTAAAGCGTTTCGCCCCGGCGCACGACATGCACGCCGTTGCTCTGTGATCTGGACTGCACCTGCGCCCGTGGAGCCGGTGCATTGGCAACTACCACTGTCGGGCGCGGAGAAACCGGATTGCTGGTTCCCGGCACTGTCAGACGCTGGCCAACAGCCAGTGTATAAGGTGCACGGATGTTGTTGGCACGGGCAAGCTGACTGACACTCAGGTCATTGGCGCGAGCCAGTGAATACATGGTCTGTCCGGGCCTTACCGTAACAGTCCCATTCTGGGCAGGTGCATAGCTTGGCGCAGGTGCAGCCGCCTGTGTACGGTAGCTTGGTGCAGGGGCCGCAGCCTGCTGACGATAACTTGGTGCCGGCGGTGTGTAACCGGCCGAAGGAGATGGTGCATTCTGCCAGGATGGGCGCGCATTGGCGACACGGTCACCGGACAACGGTGATGTCTCCACCCTGTCGACAGCGGCGGACTTGGTCTCATTCTTGGAAACAGAATTGGTGGCGATGCTCGGATAGTCGGCAAAGCGATCAGATGATGCGGAACAACCTGCCAGAAGGGCGGCTGTAGCCGTCGCGGCGAAAACGCGTGAAATTTTGGAAGTCGTACTCATACCCTTACCCCAAACACAGAACTTACAAACTGGACTGGAGCCGATAGTGAATGGTTTAGGTTAAGGAGGAGTTTATCAGTTAAAAAATCACTGCATTTTCCGGCGTGAATTTTCAAATTCGGCAAAAAACTGCGGATTACATACCTCTTGCAATGCCTTCAACCAGTGGCACGAAGCGCACAGGCATTAAGCTTTCGCGGGTAAAATCTTCTTCCGTACGGGTAATGCGCAGGATTTCCTGCTTGCCGGGAGATACTTCAACCGGCACGATGAGAATACCGCCTACAGCCAGTTGCTCGACCAGTTGGCGCGGCAGTTGCGGTGCCGCTGCTGTCACGATGATACGTTCAAACGGTGCCTGCTTGGGCCAGCCCTTGTTTCCGTCACCAAGCAGGGTGGTTATATTGGCTTGCCGAAGCTCCACGAAGCGCCGTTCAGCAGACTTGAGCAATGTCCGGTACCGCTCGATGGTGTAAATCCGGCGGCACAGCTGAGCCAGAATGACCGTCTGATACCCGCTGCCGGTCCCGATCTCCAGCACTTTCATGCGCTCGCCGACTTTCAGCTTCTCGGTCATGAACGCCACGATGAACGGTTGCGACAAGGTTTGCCCGCATTCGATCGGCAAGGCCTGATCCGCATAGGCCAGGTCCTGAAAGGCGTCCGGCACGAACACTTCGCGCGGCACGGTCTCGATTGCTTCCAGCACCCTGGTATCGCGAATGCCGCGCGACCTGAGCCCCATGATGAGTTCAATCTTCTGTTGGTCAGTCGCCGTCATTGTGCAGTCGTGCCCTAAGCCTTGTCGTTTTGCAACTCCGCAAGCAGATCAAGTTGCGTCAGGTTGGTATGCA
>Ga0316187_10001253_pt1 | contig 21688 bp, 19 predicted proteins | sample CroRivburrow1_MG_FD_204927 | JGI IMG/M metagenome (GOLD analysis project Ga0316187, IMG submission 204927) | Coastal sediment microbial communities from Maine, United States - Cross River worm burrow 1 | ecosystem: Environmental > Aquatic > Marine > Coastal > Sediment | place: USA: Maine...
CGAAACCCATCTCGTTGCGAAAGAACGCAAGCATCAAAGCGTAGGTCAGAGCCTGGGTGATAATGGACAGGTAAACCCCGGTGACACGGGACCGGAACGCCAGCCACCCGAACACAAACGCCAGCACCCCAGGCACCAGGGCTATCATGATCAGCGCGAACCAGGCCTGATCGAAGCCAGACCAGAACCAGGGCAGGCGCTCCCAATCCAGAAACACCATGAAGTCGGGCAGTATAGGGTGTCCGTAGACACCGCGATCGCCGATCTGACGCATCAGATACATGCCCATGACGTAACCGCCCAGCGCGAAAAACGCCCCGTGGCCGAGGCTCAGTATGCCCAGGTAGCCCCAGACCAGATCGACCGAAAGGGCAAGCAGTGCGTAGGTCAGATACTTGCCCAGCAGCGTCACGGTATAGGTGGGGAAATGGAGCGGGTGACCCGCCGGAACCAAGAGGTTCAACACCAGCACCAAAACCGTGACCAGAGCCAGGACCGCCAGCAGAACCTGGCCGCCACGATCTCCCTTCATCGCGCTGAACAAACCCACCCGCTCAGCCCTCCGCCGCCCGGCCTTTTTGCGGGAACAGTCCCCGCGGGCGCTTTTGGATGAACAGGATGATGAACACCAGCACCAGAATCTTGGCCAGCACGGCCCCCGCCCAAGGTTCAAGAAACTTGTTGGCCACTCCCAGGGAAAGACCCGCAACCAGGGTCCCCCAAAGGTTGCCGACGCCGCCGAAGACCACAACCATGAACGAGTCGATGATGTAGGCCTGGCCCAGATTGGGGCCAACGTTGGTGAGCTGGCTCAATGCCACCCCGGCCACCCCGGCGATACCGGATCCCAGCCCGAAAGTCAGGGCGTCCACCCGGGCGGAGCGCACGCCCATTGCCCGGGCCATGGCCCGATTCTGCGACACAGCCCGAACCTGCAGGCCCAGAGATGTTCGCTTGAGGATCAGGTACAGGGCGGCGAACACCAGAAAACAGAACAGCAGTATGTACAGACGATTCAAGGTCAAGGACAGCACACTGTTGATTTCCAGCGACCCGCTCATCCACTCGGGCGTGGCCACCGATCGGTTCAGCGGAGAGAAGATGCTGCGCACGGCCTGCTGCAGAATCAGGCTGATGCCGAAGGTGGCCAGTAAGGTTTCCAGCGGCCTGCCGTAGAGAAAACGGATCACGCCCCGCTCAATCAGGATGCCCACCAGCCCGGCTACCAGAAAAGCGGCGGGTATCGAGATCAAGACGGAAAAGCCCAACGCATCGGGCATTAGCTGCTGGATCACATAGGTGGTATAGGCCCCGAGCATGATCAGCTCGCCGTGGGCCATGTTGATTACACCCATGACACCAAAAGTGATGGCCAAACCGATCGCCGCCAACACCAACACAGATCCCAGACTGAGGCCGAAGAACACGGTCTCGGCCAGGCCGTACAGCTGAATGCGCAGATCGATCCCGTTCAGCACCTTGTCGATGGCCGCGCGAAGTTCCGGGGCATCGGTGGAAGACTGCAACGCCACCAGGCCGTTGCGCACCGACGGCTGCAAGTTGCCACTGAGGCCCTCCACCGCCGCCAGCCGGAGCGCCGGATCTTCTGCGTTGAGGTTGGCCAGGTGGATGGCGCTGATCATGGCTTCGCGCACCCCGGGGTCGGATTCCGACTCCAGGTAACCCTTGAGTCTGGCAGTGGACTCGAGATCAAGGGTGTCCAACATCTGGTTGACCGCGACGAGCCGAACTGTGGCGTCGGGATCGGACAGATCAAAGGTGGCGAGCGCAGCGCGGATGCGGCTGCGTAGCGCGTTGTTGATACCGATTTTTCGAAGCTGCCTCTTTTTGACCGGCTCCAGCAGCTCGCCGGTGAGGGCATCCTCGATCCGCAGTTCGGCACCCCTGGTGTCGACAAATACCAGCAACCCATCCGATTTACGTTCGAACAGACGGCCCTCCAGTAGCGCTTCCAACAGGCTGCGGGCGCGGGCATCTCCACTGTTTGCCAACGCGTCCACGCCCTCGGCTTTCTGCGCAAAGCGCTTTTGCCTGAGCAATGTCAGTCCCGTCTGCAAATCCGCCTCGCTGGCGCTCGCCGTGGTTGCGCCCGCCGTTCCGACCACCGGCATACAGAGCAGAGTCAGCAGAACCGCAAGACCCATCGTCAGCCGTGAAATCAGTGAGGGATAAACGCAATGCATACTGAGTGTGGATCTACGATTGAGGATGAAACCAAGAAGCCGGTGGAGGGCGCCTTCAGGCGGCGCCCTCCGGTTCAGGACTCAGATCACATGTTCTGCCCTGAACACTTTCCGGTTTCGACGTTGTAGTTGCCGCAGGAAAGGGGCGCCATCCAGTCCGCCATCAGGTCCTTGGATCCCTCCAGATAGTCCGACCAGGCATCACCCACCACCAAGCCCGGTGTCTCCCACACGGTCTCGAACTGACCATCGGCTTGGATCTCGCCTATCAGCACCGGCTTGGTGATGTGGTGGTTGGGCATCATGGTCGCCCAGCCACCGGTCAGGTTGGGCACGGTGACGCCGATGATGGCGTCCTGAACCGCGGCCGGGTCGGTGGTGCCGGCTTTTTCCACGGCTTTGACCCACATGTTGAAACCGATAAAGTGGGCTTCCATTGGATCGTTGGTCACGCGGTCTTCGCTGCCGATATAGCTCTGCCAGGCTGTGATGAACTCATCGTTGATCTCGGAATCGACGCTCATGAAGTAGTTCCAGGCGGCCAGATGACCGACCAGGGGACCGGTATCCAGACCGGACAATTCTTCCTCACCCACCGAGAATGCAACCACCGGGATGTCTTCGGCCGATACGCCCTGGTTGCCCAACTCCTTATAGAACGGAACGTTTGCGTCACCGTTGATGGTGGATACCACCGCAGTCTTCTTGCCCTCGGACCCGAACTTCTTGATGTCGGCGACGATGCTCTGCCAATCGGAGTGCCCGAACGGCGTGTAGTTGATCATGATGTCCTCCTCCGCCACGCCGCTGGCCTTGAGGTAGGCTTCGAGAATCTTGTTTGTAGTGCGGGGGTACACGTAATCCGTGCCAGCCAACACCCAGCGCTCCACGCCAATGTCATTCATCAGGTAGTCGACTGCGGGCACTGCCTGCTGGTTGGGCGCGGCACCGGTGTAGAAGACGTTCTTTGAGGACTCTTCCCCTTCGTACTGCACCGGGTAAAACAACAAACCGTCGAGCTCTTCGAAGACAGGTAGCACCGATTTACGGGACACCGAGGTCCAGCATCCGAAGACCGCCGCGACCTTCTCCTTTTCGAGCAAATCGCGGGCTTTCTCGGCAAATAAAGGCCAGTCCGAAGCCGGATCCACCACAACGGCCTCGAGCTGCTTGCCCAGCAAACCGCCCTTCTCGTTCTGCTCTTCGATGAGCATCAACATGGTGTCCTTCAACGTGGTTTCGCTGATGGCCATGGTGCCGGAGAGAGAGTGCAGCACCCCCACCTTGATGGTGTCCTGAGCGGCCGCCGTCAGGCTTCCACTCAAGGCTACAATGGACAGGCACACCGCCGCCGCGGCGTTGGAAAATGATCGATTCATCGTGACCCCTCGTTACGCTTGTTTTCAAAGTGTTCGAGTGGGGTCGTAGAGCAACCAGGGGGCCAACTCCCTCGAGGCGGCTCCGAATCGATTATCTAACTATTTGTTTTATATAAATAATAAGATGGGAAAAGCCGCGATTTCCGGGTTCCGCGCAGGCAAGTGAGAACCAATCGACGCACTGTTTTGGCATGCCGGAAGCGCACCCGTGCGCGGTCTTGGTGCGCTGCAATCAATTGGTGCGGTCAGGATCCGGAGCGGTAAACCTCACCTTGCGGATGGAACGCCGACCAGGCAAACCAGAATGCAATCACGGTGGGCAGCTCGACCCCGTGCTGATCCAGCACACGTCCGGTTTGCTGCTCCGCGTCAAACTCGACAATCACGGGCCGATCACCGACACGGTCCGCCAGACGAGCTGAGCCCTGGGACAGTTCAACGAACGGGTAGGCCTTGACCTGCCCGTTGAGCTCAAGGCCGATGACACGCTCTTTGGGGTGATACCGCGGATCGGTGCGGGCGACCGGAAAATACACGTCACGGCTGGACTCGTAACCCCGATAGGGATCGCGGCCATAGTCACGGACATGCCCGGTATTCTCCGACAGCACCACTGTGCCCGGATAGCGCCGCTGCCAGTCGGCCCAGGTGGTGTGGGTGGTGACAACGGGATTCAGGTGCTCGCCCTTCAGGGTGCCGCTCACGGCACTCTTGGCGATCTGGGACCAGAGCGATTCGCTCTCCCGATCGTACAACAGCACATCACTGTTATAGAGCAAGCCGGACACGCCGAAAGTGCGCTCCCTGCCCGCCACACGGGCATCGAACGCCATCCCGGTGCCGCATAACGGACAAAAAGTCACAACAATCCGCTGATCACCAAAGCGATCATTGACGATCTCGTGCCAGTTGAGAATGCCGATAGGGTAAGCCTTGGCAACGCCACCGACGAACACACCAAGCACCCGGTCACTGGGCGAAAGTTTGGACGCCGAGCCCAAGACGAAACGCGGCTCATCGATGGAGGGTATACCGTCACGCGGCGGACCACCCTGCCTGATTTCATCCACCGGCACGGTCGCGTCGCCGAGATCGAATCCGTTTTTCACCGGTGCCGCCCATGCTGCACTGATGGACAGACATATACACGCTGAAACCAGCGCCACGGCGCATGGCGAAAATGAAACCAGCCTCGCAGCCATTGACTGAAACTCCTTAAAGCTGAGCCGTCCCGGTAATGATACGGACAGCGGATGGCTGTGGATTCCTGCATCCGCCCCGAATTGGGATAGACTCCGCCTATCCCAGACCCATCCGGCGAGATGGGGCGTGCATTCCAAGGAGCCAACCGATGCGGATTCACTTCACAAGACACGAACAGAAGAGCAGAAAAATGGCCATCGGCTACTGGGCCGCCATCATCGTGGGGGGGCTGGCCGCCATATCCAGTCCGGACGGATTCGGCATGGCCCAGCTCGGCCTGGCAGCCGCCTTTGTGATGCTGGCCGCCTACGCCTCGGCCCGCATCAAGGATGACTATGCCGAGGATGCGTACGCCGGGCGGGAAATCGGCAGTGACGAATACACCGCGTTGAATACACGACTGCAAATGTACCCAGACTTGCGCGGACCGGTGAACGAGCTGATCGGTAAGGACAAGAAGATAAGCTATCGGGAAGCCTATGAAATCGAGGATGTGATTAACAGCCATGCACTGGGCGCGCTGGCCCAGCAGGATGAGGCGGCCAGAGAGGAATCCCGCGCCGCACTGTATAAGAGCCTGGGGAGATCTTGATCTACCGCGGCGCCCATGGCGCCTGCGCCTGCAACGGAATGGCGTAGCGTATGGACGAACGTTTGGGACGACTGATGACGCTGCCACGCGTGGCATTGGCGCACACGCCGACGCCGCTGGAAGCCATGCCGAATTTGTCCGCGCATGTCGCCGGTTCTGAACTGTTCGTCAAACGCGACGACTGCACCGGTCTGGCCATGGGCGGCAATAAGGTACGGCAGCTCGAATTCTATCTGGGCCAGGCGCGGGCGGAACAAGCCGATACGGTGCTGATCACCGGCGCGGTGCAATCGAATTTTGTCAGGCTCGCGGCGGCGGCGGCCTGCAAAATGGGTATGGCCTGCCATATCCAGCTCGAGGAGAGGGTGCCTGAGACGGATGCGGTGTACCGCAACTCGGGTAACGTCTTGCTGGACCGCATTCTGGGCGCGACGGTGCACCACTACCCGGAGGGCGAGGACGAATCCGGCGCCGACCGCCGCATCCAGGAGATCGCGGCGGACCTGAAGCGCCAGGGCCGGCGCCCCTATGTCATTCCTCTGGCGCCCGGTCACCCCCCTCTTGGCGCGCTGGGCTATGTGCTTTCAGCGCAGGAGTTGCTGACTCAGATCAACCACCAACGAGTCGACTTCGATCACGTTGTGGTCGCCTCCGGCAGTGGCTATACCCACGCGGGCCTGCTGTTCGGTCTGAAGGCCCTGGACCACCCCGCAAGCGTGACCGGGGTATGTGTCCGGCGAGACGCAGCCGCTCAACGCGCCCGCATCGGCCACCACTGTGAAGGCATCGCCGAACTGCTCGGCCTGGCGTCGCCGGTAGGGGATTTGGATATCACCCTGGACGATGATTTCCTCGCACCCGGATATGGCCGGACCAATCAGGCAACCCTGGAAGCAATGGAACTGGCAGCCCGCCTGGAGGGCCTGATCGTGGACCCCACCTACACGGCCAAGGCCATGGCCGGATTGATTCACCATGCACACCGGCAGAAGGCCGGTTCTCGCACGCTGTTTATCCACACCGGGGGCCAACCCGGCGTGTTCGGCAGCGAACCGAAGCTCACCGAGTATTTCGCCCAACACCCGGCGTCAGACCAACCGCCACACTGAGCCGACCTCAGTCGGTATGCCGCATCAAGGGTCCCGGCGGGCGATCCGCCGCCTGGCCGTCAACCGCCGCCCGGACCTGTTCCGTCAGCCGCGATAACCAGGGTTTCTTTGCTTCGTAGCTGACCTGGTACAGATCCGCCGCGTCATGGGCGGCCATCAGAAAGTCGTCGCTGGTGCCGATCTCGTCAACCAGTTTCCACTCCAGCGCCCGGGTTCCGAACCAATGCTCCCCGGTGGCGACCCGATCCAGGTCCACCTGCGGACGATGCTGTTTGACGAAAGTTTTGAACAGATCGTGGATGTCCTCGATTTCGGCCTGATACTTCTGCCGACCGGCCTCAGTATTCTCACCCAGCACCGTAACGGTGCGCTTGAACTCGCCGGCGGTGAACATCTCGTAGTCCACGTCGTTACGTTTGAGCAAGCGATTGAAGTTCGGCAACTGCGACACCACGCCGATCGACCCCACCACGGCAAAGGGCGCGCACACGATGCGATCGGCCACACAGGCCATCATGTAGCCCCCGCTGGCCGCCATTTTGTCCACCGTCACCGTGAGTGGAATGCTGTGGTTCTTTATTCGCACCAACTGAGACGCGGCAAGGCCGTAAGAGGGGACCATGCCGCCCGGGCTCTCCAGCCGCACCAGCACCTCATCCCCGGGCGCGGCGACAGTCAACACCGCACTGACCTCCTCGCGCAGCGAGGCCACGGCGCTGGCGCGGATGTCGCCGTGGAAATCCAGCACGAACAGTCGACGTCGGTGGGGCGTGCCCTTCTCCGCCAGCTTGTCCTTGGCTTTGCGTGCCCTTTTAGCCTCTTTCGCTGCCTGCTTGACCAGCTTCTTGGGCAGCATCGCCACCTTCAGGGCGTTCTCAGTCTCAGCGTAGCGCCGGTTCAGGTCGCGCACCTTGAGGCGGCCCGCGGCAGCGCCTTTGCCCTTGGCCACCAGCGCCACGATGACGGCCACCCCGCCCAGTATCACGATGGCAATCGTGATGGTCTTGGCCAAAAACATCCCGTACTCGCTGAAAAACTCCATTTGACTTCCGTACCGCCTCTTTGACTTTATCTTCAGGTCCCGGGCCCGGCGCCCTGCATGATCGCCTGGGTCCAGATGCCGGAGCCCGGCAGATTCTGGCCGCCATCCGCAACCAGCAAGGAGCCCGTGACATAAGAGGCCAGGGGCGAAGCGAGGAACACCGCCACCTGGCCCATTTCCTCTACGGTACCGAATCGACCCAGGGGAATGGCCCGCTCCAGATGCGGCCGCATGTCCTCAGGCACCAGGCGTTTGACGCCCTCGGTGCCGTCGATGGGGCCGGGCGCAATACTGTTGCAACGGATCCCGTGGGGGCCCCATTCCAGCGCAAGGTCGCGCATCATTTGATCGATGCCCGCTTTGGCCGCACCCACATGGGCCTGGAACGCGTAGGGCATAAACGACTGCCCGGCGGAAATGAAAATCGCATTGCCCTGAGTCTGCTTGAGTTGCCCGAATGCCGACCGGGCGGCATTGAATGCGCCCAGCAGATCTATGTCAATAACAGTCTTAAAACCGTTGGGGCTTAAGTCCTCGGCGCGACACGGAAAGTTCCCAGCCGCCCCCGCAACCAGCGTGTGGATTGGCCCGAGATCCTGGCCGGTCTGGTCCATCGCAGCCAGCAGGGCGTCTGCGTCGCGCACGTCCAGAGCGTGGCAACGGACTTCGCCGCCAAGCGCCCTCAACCCCTGGGCAGCACGCTCGCCTTTTTCCCGGGACCGCCCACAGATGGCAAGGCTCGCCCCTAGGGAAGGTCTGAACAATTGCTGCGATCGCGCCGGTGTCTTTGCGCTCCCTCGTACAAGGCGCACCGAGCGAGGTTGGCTTGCTGCCAATGAGCGAGGTGCAACGCGGTACGAGGGGCGCAAAGGCCCGGCCCCTCCGGGGTTTCGCCCACAAGGGCACATCTGCCGCGTTTCCCGGCTTGGCCATAGAATCACTATGGCGCTGCGCCGGGGGCCTCGCATCTGCGCCCTTGTGGACCGAAACGCGATTCGTATCAATTGTTCAGACCTTCCCTAGAGCGGCAAAGCTCCGCGCAATGCCGAGGTTGATGCCACTGGTTCCGCCGGTGACAAAAACCGTCTTGTCGCGGAACAGGGTGGCGGGCAGGAGATCGGTGATGCGCATATCGCCCCCGAGGTGGTATCTGCGGAACAGACGCCACTATACCGACCGGTGAAGACATCGCGACCGGCCAGTGAGCGGATACGCTTGAATAGTGGAACAGTTGCGCTCAGGCCGCGTTGGCCTGATCGGGGCGAGACCAGTCGAAGTCCAACTCGGTATCAGCCACCTGATTGAAGGTGGTGGTGAACTGATAGAGCCCGACGGTGGCTATGATTTCGACGATTTGCGCCTCATCGAAATCGTGCACTCGCAGCGACTGCAGCGACGCATCGTCGATCCGACCCCTGTGTTCCAGCAGGTCCTGTACGAAAGTGAGCACCGCCGAGGTCTCCGGATCATCAGACCGACCGGATAGACCGGCCTGAAGCTCGTCCTGGTCGAGTCCAATGTCCTCGGCCAGTTCGCCATGGGCGGCAATGCAATAGTCGCAGTCCATGAACGCCGCCACGGTCAGAGCGATTTGTTCCCGCAGGATGACCGACAGCCGACTTTGCGCCAATGCAGTGCTGTAGCCAAAGAACGCCTGCAGTGCCGCGGGCGAGTGCGCCAGGGTCTGGACAAAATTCGGTACCCGCCCCAGTTTCCGTTCGATTCCGTCCAACAGCGGTTGTGCTTCTGCGGCGATTTCACCAGCGGTGGCGGGCTGAATGCGGGGCATGGGGCAAGCTCAGATGCTGTATTCGATTACAGCAGTACAAGGCGATAACCGATTTCACGCAAGTGCAGGGCACGGGTCCGAACATTCCTGCGCACCCAGGAGATCAGGGTGAAAATCTCGTCAATCCACTGTTTTCAATAATTTTTATTGCCCGATGGAGCGCTGCGGCCCACACCATCGCGTTATTTCAATATACGTACAAAGTCTATACCGGCCGGATGCGTGCGGCCCCGGGCGCGGCGGTTGAGCCACCTCTGCTCAGCCGCTAGACTGCGCGCCCCCCAGTTCCAACCTTCGGAGCCGCACCCGCATGTTTTTTCGAGCCCTGACCGTGTTTCGACTGGCGCCGGACTTCAAGCCGCAGCTGAACCCGGACGCGCTGACGCGCCAAATCGAAGCCCACGCCTTTCGATCGGCCGGCCCACTGGAAATGCGCACCCAGGGCTGGGTTCCGCCCATGGGCCGCAGGGCAACGGACCTGCTTCACAGCGGCAATGGCTGTGTGCTGCTGTGCCTGCAAATGGAGGACAAACTGCTGCCCTCGACGGTCATCCGTCAGGCGTTGGAAGACCAGATCATCGCCATAGAAGACAGCGAAGCCCGCGAGGTCGGCCGCAAGGAGCGGATGGATCTGAAGGAACGCATCACGGTTGAGCTGATGCCCCGGGCCTTCGGGCGCATCAAACAGGTGTTCGGCTATCTGGATACGCAGGCCGGCATGCTGGTGCTTAACACCACCTCGGCCAAGGACATCGAGGCCTTCACGGAACAGCTGCGCAAATCCCTGGACGGGCTGCCGATCAAACCCCTGGATAGCGAAGTGTCCGCTTCCGAGATCATGACCGGATGGTTGCTGGACCCGGTGCGTGTGCCGGTGGAATTCGAGCTGGGGGCCGATTGTGAACTGGAGCAGGACGGGGTCATCCGATGCCGCGACATGGATCTGACCGGAGACGAGGTGCGGACCCACCTCAACGCCGGACGGCGGGTCCGCAAACTCGCCCTCACCTGGAACGAGCGGCTGGCCTTCGTACTGTCCGACGACCTTCGATTCAGGCGGGTGAAGTTTCTGGATCTGGTTCAGGAAGATCTGGACCGTCAGGATCTCGACAGTCCGGAAGCAACCCGGGATGCGGAGTTCGCCATCACCTCAGCAGAGGTGAGACAGCTGTTAGTCGACCTTTCGAAGACTTTCGGCTGACATTCACACATCTGACGCAGGGTGAAGAGCCCCGGCAACGCGGGGCTCTTTCAACGCTCTGGCTATGATGCTTCGGCGGCTGGCTTTCGCCGCCCGAAACCGACCAGACCGAGCAATCCCGAACCCAAAAGCCAAACCGCACCTGGCACAGGTACTGGACTACCGGCAAGCTCGTAGCTTCCGTTACCAGTCTGCCATTTGGTCGCGAATGTATCGAGGGTTATGCTCGCCCCAGCCTTGAAATCTCCCATGAGCGCGACCATGAACGCGTCAGTTCCACCCGGGTTGAGGCTTTGCCCCGGATTGCCGCCACCGGCGCAATTGGAGCCGGTAAAAAAGCAGGCATCCGTCGAAAAAGCAGGGAAGTTGGCAGTGCTTGCCCCATCAAACGTAGTCCCCCCTGAGATGCCGGCACTGTCGACAGTGTTGTTGCCCGTCGTCAGTCCCAGCGCCGTCAAGCTAAGGCGCTCGCCGTAGCTGCCCCTCACTGTCGTATTTTTGAGCGAAATGCCCAGCTTGATTGAACCGTTGTTGATTTCGCTGACTGTGAATTTCCCTGTCGCGCGCAAGGCCACCGGCAGTGAATTATTGTCGCTGTTCTGTGTATTGGCCGGAAGCAGCCAGTTCACCGAGAACATGTCTCCTACAGCCAGGTCGGTAACCTGATACACATTGGAGGTGGCCGGATTGCCCCCAGAATTGCCCGACAGCTCGATGGTGTAGGCCTGAGCCGTGGACGCCAGGGCAAAACCCACCATGGCGAAACCGATTTGCCTGTACATCTTAAGTCTTTCCCCACATTTTTCTTTCCCCACATTTTATTGTTGGTTTCGAATCGCATAGACCGTTTTAGGCCTCGCCAAGTCAGCACAATTCACGAGCACCGATGCCTCATCTGTTCCGATGAACGGCTGCCGCGCACGCTGCACAGATTGACTCAAGAGCTTGTGCGTATCGCTGGATAGCAAGAATCGGGCAACATTTTCAACTCATTGTTTAAAATATCTTTTTGATCAAAAGCGCGCCCTGCAGAATGACTTTTTGAAAAAAAACCCGACGAACTGAAGATCTGCCGTCGAGGTCGATCAGAGCAGCGGATGCTGCCACAGCACTTCCCTAGGGAGGTCTGAACAATTGCTGCGAATCGCGTTTCGGTCCACAAGGGCGCAGATGCGAGGCTCCCGGCGCAGTGCCATAGTCATTCTATGGCCAAGCCGGGAAACGCGGCAGATGTGCCCTTGTGGGCGAAACCCCAGCGGGGCCGGGCCTTTGCGCTCCTTCGTACCGCGTTGCACCTCGCTCATTGGCAGCAAGCCAACTTCGCTCAGTGCGCCTTGTACGATGGAGCGCAAAGACGCCGGCGCGATCGCAGCAATTGTTCAGACCTCCCTAGCGAACCGGCGTTTGAAAGCAGCGCCATTGAGTTTTGGGGGATGGAAATAGATCCGCTGAGTCAACGCGCCCTGACCTCGGTGGGAATCAGGCCATAAGCTGAGCCGCCACCGACAGCAGCGTAGACTCGCATCCAAAACCAGCTTGCAATTGCACTGCAACGCCCGGGCGGACGGGTGCGGGAGACAAGGACAGGGCGGGGTGGCCGGTTACGTTGGCGATAGGCGTAAACGGGCAGTAGTCATAGGCTCGGTGAAACGCGGCCAATGGATCGTCCTGAGCCGGGTCCAGTTCGCCGATTTGAACCGCAGGCTTCGCCAAGGTCGGGGTCAGCCACAGATCGTAGTCCAGGAAAAAACCCGCTATGCGGCGCGATACACCCTGGAGCTGCTGCTGGGTCAGTACGAACTCGGTGGCGGATACGGCTCGGCCGAGTTCGGCCATTGCCATGGTCAGCGGTTCCAGGGTGTCGCTGGAGGTCTGGATACCGGTCAGCGACGAAATACCCACCACGCTTTGTGCGGCGCCCACCACCCAGACCGTGGTAAACAGCTCGGCAAGCCGGTCGTGATCGTAATCGGGTGCAGCCTCCTCAACCGAGTGCCCCAACTCGGACAAGCGGGTGGCGGTCGCCTCAACCGCGGCGACACAGTCCGGATGAGCGGCAGTGCTGCCGTAATGGGTGCTGAAGCCAACGCGCAACCTGCCCGGATCCCGTCCCGCCGCCTCCAGGAATGTACCTTCGTAGGGGGGCGCCCAGTACGGATCGCCTAAATCGGGACCGGCGGTGGCATCAAGCAATGCGGCGCTGTCACGCACGGATCGCGTGACCGCATGCTCCACCAGCAAACCGCCCATGACATCGCCCAGGTCGGGCCCCAACGGTGTCCGCGCCCGCGTCGGCTTGAGTCCGATCAATCCACAGCAGGCGGCGGGAATGCGAATCGATCCGCCACCGTCATTGGCATGGGCCATGGGTACCATACCGGCAGCCACCGCGGCAGCGGACCCGCCGCTTGAGCCACCGGCACTCAAACCCATATCCAGGGGGTTGCGTGTGGGGCCAAAGCGCACCGGTTCAGTGGTTGGCACCAGCCCGAACTCCGGACAATTGGTCTTACCCACGATAATCAGGCCGGCCCGGCGGTGTCGCTGGACAATCTCGCTGTCATGATCGGGCGTGTAGTCTCCGGCCAGCCTGGACCCCCAGGTCAGCCTCACACCCCCGACTCTGGCGGTGGCGTCCTTGACCAGAAATGGCACGCCCGTGAATGGCCCCTGGGGCAGCAACCCGGCGGCCTCCTCCAGTGCGGCATCGAACATCGGTGTGACCACCGCGTTGATATCCGGGTTGAGCCGCTCGATGCGCGCGACGGCCGCTTCAACCAATTCAGACGGATGCACATCGCCGCGCCGAAGCCGATCGGCCTGGCCCAGGGCATCAAGATCCAGGATTTCATCAACAGGGTGCATGCAGCTTCAGACCTCGGCTTTCGCCCACGGGAACGGGGTGGCTGTTGCGCCTACCATACAGGGCCTTTCGGTCAGGCAGGATCAGCAATTTCTGGTTCTGTTCTAGTCAATCTCGTCTTGTCTGACGATCCGGCAGACCCGGACAATAAGGCTGCAGATAGCACACTCCCGTCACACGCAATCGAGTTCCGACCCAGTTTCATGAGAACAAGAACGATCACAGCACTTCTGGTACTGGTGTCTCTGGCGCTGGGACCGTTCGCAGCCTACTACGTACCGCAAACGCTGGACCAGTTGCGCGCGTCGGTGGGTGCGCAGGCAGCATCGCGGGCGCAGAGTACCGCCAATGCAGTGGAAAAACGACTGGCCTGGTCCGAGGCCACGGTGGCGCTGCTTGCCGACACAGTAGACTTGCCGGAACAGTCTCTTCGAAATCCAGAACCACAGGCAACCCTGGCCGAGCGGCTGGGAAGAGTCGCCTCTGCTGTGGCCCCGAAGCGCCAGGAAATTCAACACCTCACCGTGATCGCCCCCGAGGGCACTGCGCTTCTGCGGTTGAGCCAGCGTGCCGGTGACGGCCAACTGGTGTTCGCGCGAAATGAGGCCGGTGCGATCCAGGGCGCTGAAGGCTTGTTCGAGTTGACCCGGAAAGGGCTGGGTATCAGCCTCGGCACCGAAACGGGCAAAGGCGAGCCGAAAGAGCTGATCATAGTTGCGCCCATGGGGGGTACCCCGGGCAATCCACGAGTCGCTCTTCTGGCCAGCATCAATGTGGACCGACTCACAGGCGGCCTTTCGGACAGCTACTGGATCGACGCGTCCGGCACCTACCTGCGTCGTCCTGTGTCCTCGGCCAAAACCGGGGCCAATGCGTTCACGGATTTTCCCGGCCTTGAAAACCAACTCAAGATCGGTTCTCAGGCTTGGTGGGGCGACACCACGGCGGTGGGTTGGAGTCGCATGGAACTGGGTAGCAGTGGGCGTCTGTACACCTGGGTGGGCGAGGTGACGGATCTTCGGCCGCTACTCGGCTGGCACAGGCAGGCCTGGATGCTGATCGGGGGCGCGCTGCTGGCCGCGCTTACCGTGGCACTGCTGCTGGGCGCCTGGCTTTCGGGCCAGTTGAAGGCGTTCGGACAACGGGTCACCGAAGGCATGCAACAGGTGCTCAAGGGCAACGAACGGACGCCATTCGAACCTGTTGGCAGTAAGGAAATGCGCGTGTTCACCGAAGCCCTGAACGGGATGGCGGAAACCTTCGCCGAATCCCAGACCAGCCGTGCGCTCGCTGCCAGGAAACTGTCTGACGACCACCGAGAGCTGCAGCGACAGCTGGATCAGGCGCGATCCGATCAAGCGCACAGTCAGAGTCTGATGGAGTCGCTGGCACAGCCGGCCTACGCGGTCGACAAGAGCGGTCAATGCACCTACTGCAATCCGGCATGCCTGGGTCTGCTGGGTCTGGACAGCGCCGAGGGATTGCGCGGCGAGAACATCCAGGACCTGATGCTCCGGCGTGCGGTGGCGAACTCGGAGCAACCCAAGGCCGCGGACGGCGTTGCGGCGGCCATTCGGGAGTGCAAACCTCAACACGTGCCGAGCGAGGTCATTTGGCGCCAGGACGGCAAACGGCGCCTGGTGGAGTACTGGGCCAGCCCACTCACCGAGGGAGATGAGGTAACAGGCGCCGTGGTGACCCTGGAGGACATCACCGAGCGGCAGGATCAGGCCGAGGAGATGCAGCGGATGCGCACGCGCGCCGAGCGCACCCTTGAGTCCATCGGTGATGGCGTGCTGACCCTGGATCCGAAAGGGGTGGTGGACTACCTCAATCCGGCCGGCGAGGCGATTTTGGGCTGGACGGTTGAAGAGGCGCACGGACAGCCGTTTAACGCGGTTTTCAGGGCTACTGAGCAAAACGGCGTTGCGCTCGGTCCGGACGCACTGGAATCCGGTCTGGAAGACGGGCCAGTCGCACAGGAACTGTTGATTCAGACGCGCCACGGTGCATCCGTCTACCTGGAATGCAGCACGGCCCCCGTTATCGGTACCGGCCTACCACCTGGTGGCGCGATTGTGGTGTTCCGCGACGTCACCGGGGCGCCTCGCATGACCCACAGTTCGCAGTATGTGGCCAAGCACGACCTCACCACCGGTCTCATAAATCGTCAGGAGTTTGAGAATCGGCTGAGCCAGGCATTGAGCACTGAGCACGCTCGCCAGCGTGCGATTTGCTATCTGGACCTGGATCGCTTTCGAACCATCAATGACGCTTGCGGTAGCGTAGCGGGTGACGCGCTGCTGCGACAATTGGCGTCACTGCTGCGCGCCAGCGTCCGACAGCGAGACCTGGTGGGCCGTCTGGGTGACGATGAGTTCGGCATCCTGTTGGAACACTGCCCTCCGGACCAGGCACTCAGAATCGCAAGTCTGCTACGGCAAGCTGTTGAAGATTTCAGCTTCAGTTGGGACGACAAAGCCTACTCGATCACCGCCAGCATCGGCGTAGTGGAGATTGGTGCGAACGCCAGCGATGCCCGTGATGTCATCGGCAGCGCCGAGGGTGCCTGTTTCGCGGCTAAGGAACAAGGCAGGAATCGGGTCCGGGCATTCCATGCCGACGACGATGAACTGACCCGATATGGCCCGACGCACTGGGTTACGCGGCTCAATGAGGCCCTGGAAGACAACGGCTTTCGATTGTTCTATCAAGCCGTCGTGCCACTGAGTCGAGCGCCGGGTGCACAACGCGATCGCCACTATGAGCTTTTGCTTCGGATGAAGGACCCGACCGGAAAACTGGCCAATGCCGCCACCTTCCTACCCTTTGCCGAACGCTACAACATGATTCAGTTGATGGATCGATGGGTGGTGCGCTCAGCCTTCGAATGGCTGTCGACACGGCCAAAGGACGCCGGCGATGTGCTGATCGAGGTCAAGGTATCAGAGGCGTCCGTAGCCGACGCCACCTTTGCCGAGTATGTACAGACACAGCTGGAAAAGCTGCGCATACCTGCGCGGTGGATATGCTTTCAGATCGGCGCCAGCGCGGTGGTATCCAGACCGGCCAATGCCACCCAACTGGTTCGAACGCTCCGCGGCCTCGGTTTCAAGATTTCCCTGGACGATCTGGGCGGAGGCCTGCTCTCGGTGGTGCAGATCCGAAATCTCGAGGTGGATTTTCTGCGCATTGATGCCAGTCACACCAGTCGGGTGGTGGAAGACGAACTGGACCGGACCCTGGTCAAGGCCATGATCGAAATTGCCCGCATCAGCAACCGCCGAACCATCGCCAAGATGGTTGAACAGGACGAGGCCCTGACCGTGCTGAGAGATCTGGGCGTCGACTGCGCTCAGGGATTCGCGATCTCTAAACCACGGCCGCTTGAGTTTCTCAAGAAAGACGGCTGAACAAATCCCCGATCTACCCAAGCGGTCCCGTGATAGAGATCAAACCATCCCCAGGGCCACGTTCAACGGATCAAGGTTGGGTTGCGGCATCCGCGAAACCGGCCAGCGCCTTGCTCACTTTGGCCAGCACTTCGTCACAGCCCTCTAGGCCGTGCCGCGCCGCCAGATACTCCGGGCGATTGTAGGCCAGCCATACCTGGCCGCTCTCGTCCTCCCAGATCAGCGCCTTCTGGGGCAGATCCAGCGCGACGGTCGGTCCACACTTCATCAGCGGCGTACCCACCTTTGGGTTGCCGAATATCACCAACTCGGTCGGGCTCAACTCCATGCCCGCTTTTGCCGCGCCCGCAGCATGGTCGATTGTGGCAAACACGTTCATGCCCTTCTCCAGCAGCACCGCTTCCAGCCGGGCAGACGTGTCGGCCACGGAATGGTTACTCTTGACTTGAACAAAGCTCTCGTCGGCATGTGCGGTCGGCATAAAAACAAACACGGTCAGCAGCAAAACGACCCACTTATTCATGGAATTCTCTCCAGGTTGATCCGAGCGCCTGTCTATTGTTCAGCTCTCGGCGAAATGGTGATGAGATCGCCCAGGATGCCCTGAATCTCATCGATGCTCAGGTAATGATCGCCATAACCGTCATCCAGTTGCCCGCAGGTCAAGCGATAGGCGTCGCCCGGGGCCGCCTTGTCGAACAGGATATGCGTTGCAAAGGTGACGTGGGAGGGTTGCCCGCCACCGTGACCGCGAATGGACCCGGCGTACAACAGCGGCTGGGGGGCGCGGACGAAAAAGCCGCGTTCAAGGTTGCTGCGCTTTACCACCCAGGACTGGGGTGGCAGGCTGCCATCGGCCGGGGCGAGGGAACGCAACTGGAGACGGCAAATGGGTGAAAACGAAAAACCGCCTCCAGCGTATGGTTTACCGGAACTGATATAAATCGTTCCAGTCCCTTTCCTGATAGGCACCGACTGGTTCAGCGTCACGGTCGAGCCCGCGGCGATCATATAGACCTTGTCGGCCCCGACACCCTGAAGACTCTGACACCCACTCATCAGCACACTTACGCACACGGCTGCGATTGCGACTCGCATGATTCATAACTCCTGACGCATAGCCGCTGCCTTAGCGATCTGCGGGGCGATCTGCGGGGCGATCTGCGGGGCGATCAACGGCGTCGGACCTGGGTCGGCCGCCGCCCCGCCCGTAGCGCATTATGGGCCTCAACCCTGGCCGGGTCACGAAACCAACTCACCAGCAACGCCCCCGCAGCGAATCCGCCTATGTGCGCCCAAAAGGCAACACCACCGCCTTCGGATCTCAAAGCCGGTACCGCGCCCACCAACTGGATCACCAGCCAGTAGCCGAGCATAAGGTACGCGGGCACGACCACCCGATTGATGTAGAAACCGAAAATGATCAGCATATGAACAGGTGCCCTCGGATAGAGCATCGCGTATCCGCCCATGACACCCCCGATCGCCCCGGACGCACCCACCATTGGTATTGGACTCGCCGGATTCGAGACCACCTGCGCGGCAACGGCAGCCAGGCCGCAGAGCACATAGAACACCCCAAACCGGACCGGCCCCATGGAGTCTTCCACGTTGTCACCGAAGACTGCGAGAAACCACATGTTGCTCGCGATATGGAACCAGCCGCCGTGCATGAACATGGAACTCAGCGTGGTCAGCCACCGTCCACCACCACCCAGTACACATACTGCATCGGGTCCGATCTGTACGCGCATGCCCGGGGCCACGGTACCCAGCAAATCTCCGGGGATGGCACCCAGTTCACAAATTGAGCGGCTGAGACCCGGCTCGGTACCGAAGCCCTGTAACAAAACCCAAGCCGCGACATTGAGGCCAATGATGCCGAAAGTCACCACAGAGGTCCGCACCGTGGGATTGTCGTCTCGTAGCGGAAACATAAAACAATCGCTCGATGGTCTGTCAGGACAGGCGCGTCAGGCCCGGCCGGAAACCACAGGTTGCGCCCTCTGTGCGGCAATTAGGGCGGACTCCGTGAGTTCATTTACCAGATCTTCCAACACCGCCGCCGGTGCATCGGTCATCCGCGCACGGATCGCGGTGACCAGGGCGATCGCCTGCAGGACATCGCCGTTGCCGACCCCTTTCTGCTGTTCAATAAACCCGCTCAGGGCATCCAACAGGACTGTAACCAGCGTGCCAACCTGGTCTGGAGACGCCGTCTGAGGATGCAGAGGAAACTCGACCGTCAGCGCTCGGCCGTCGGACATGATCGCCGTGTAGGGCAGGACTCGCATACACACTCCCTCGCTGTGCCAGGCTTACCTGACGTTGGCTCCGCAGATCCATTCGCCGGGTGCCCACCGGTGGGCACCCGGCGAACTTCAATGCCGTGCGGGACCGATAGATTTTTGAGTGTAGCCCAGCACGGGCCACGGTGAGTAATAGATGTAGGCATAACGCAGCGGATGGCTGCGACGGTCGACCGCGGGCACCGTGCCGCGCTAAAGTCGGGTCATGAGACAGGTTGAAGTGCAGGCAAACGAAAGTGTGGGTTTTCGGCGCGTTTGTCCGACCCGATCGACCCTATCCCTTGTACCACCGGAGTCCACACCGATATGAGCACGACACAATCGCTGACAATCGCGCTTTGCCTGGGCAGCCTGTTGTCCGCCTCCGCATTGGCCCAGGGCTTTCGGCTTGAACCTGGAAATTGGGAGATGACCAGCAAACGACGCATGTCCATGATGCCGGGCGAGAAGACCGAAACCGATCGCCAGTGCATCACCAAGGCGCAGACCGACCCGACCCAGGCCATGGAGACCGGTGGTCACTGCCAAGTGGTGGATCGAACCGAAACGGAAAACTCGGTTGAGTGGAAAATGGAGTGTGACATGGACGGCACTGCAGCCACTGGCACCGGCATGGTTCAAAGCAACGGGGACACCGCCACCGGCCGGTTATCCATCGAAATGACCGTTCAGGGCACCCCTGCGAGCTTCGAGATGGAATGGTCGGGTCGCCGCCTGGGTGACTGCTGAGGCGACAGCGCACCCAGTTCGGCGCACGATCATTCGCATGACCGCACCCGGACCTTCAGGTGGTGCAGAAGATGTGGAGGTTGTTCTGGCGATCTCCGCCAGGCGCAGCCAGTGTCCCGCCCCCTAAGTTCTTTACGCTGTTGGGCGCGCTTGAATGAACCCAGGCCAGTCCTGCGCCCGCGTGCCTTGCCAACCCGGCTTGTGGTCTGGCTGTGGGTTACCGAACTTCCCGCATGGCCCACCAGGGAGCCTCTGATCTATTCGTGAACGTGCATCTTGGGACTGAAATGCACAGCTTCGTCGTTGCAGATCTTGGCAATAGAACAACTATTACCCGCGATCTGCCCCGCGATCCGCACCTTGAATCTGCACATTTCACCCTCCAATCTGCTTCGTCCAGAATAAATCGGAGGCTCCCTAGGACACCGGATGACGATTGATCCTGCGCTGACGTTTGCACTGATCGGGCTGCTTGGCATAGGCGCGCAATGGCTTTCCTGGTGGCTCAAGCTGCCGTCAATCGTCCTGCTTTTGTTGATCGGAGTGCTTGCCGGTCCGGTTACGGGATGGTTGGACCCGGATGCCCTGCTGGGCGATCTGTTGTTCCCCCTGGTCTCCCTTGGGGTCGCCATCATACTGTTCGAGGGCAGCCTCACCCTCAAGCTGCAGGAGATCCGCGGTCACGGACAGGTGGTGACCCGCCTGGTGACGGTCGGGGCCCTGGTGAGTTGGCTGGTGATCGGCATCAGCGCCTGGTGGCTGTTGGATCTCTCCTGGCAGCTCAGCCTGCTGTTCGGGGCCCTGGTGTCGGTCACCGGTCCAACGGTGATCATGCCGCTGCTGCGCACGGTCCGGCCCAAATCAGAACTGGCCAATATCCTGCGCTGGGAGGGGATCATTATTGATCCGCTGGGGGCTTTGCTGGCGGTTCTGGTTTTCGAGTTCATCGTGTCCGGGGAACGTGGCCACACGGCGCTGGTGTTTGCCGAAGTGGCGGCGGTGGGTGGCGTCGCCGGTGTGGCCGGGGCCCTGCTGCTTGCGGTGATCCTGCGTCGGCATCTGATGCCGGAGTATCTGCACAACGTCGCCACGCTGGTGCTGGTACTCGGTGTGTTCGCCGGCTCCAACGCTCTGGCCCATGAGTCCGGGCTGCTCGCGGTCACCGTCATGGGTATGCTCCTGGCGAATCTGCGGGGCGTCCCCATCGACGACATCCTCCATTTCAAGGAGAGCCTCACCGTGCTGCTCATTTCGGGCATGTTCATTCTGCTGGCCGCTCGGGTGGACTTGAGCGCCCTATGGGCATTGGGGTTCGGTGCCATCCTGGTGCTTGGGGTCGTGCTGTTCGTGGCGCGGCCGCTGTCGGTCTGGGTGTCCACCCTGGGTACCGCGGTGGACTGGCCCGGCCGGGTGCTGTTGGCGTGGATCGCGCCCAGGGGGATCGTGGCGGCGGCCGTGTCGGCGCTGTTTGCACTGCGGCTGGAGCAACTGGGATATGAGCAGGCCGATCTGCTGGTTTCCCTGACCTTCACCGTGATCGTCGGCACCGTGGTGCTCCAGAGCCTGACCGCGGGACCGCTGGGGAACCGGCTGGGCGTAACAGAACCCGATGCCCGCGGCGTACTGATCGTCGGTGCCGGGCGGGCGGCCCGCGCCATCGCTGTGGCGCTCACGGGGCGGGACTATCGGGTGCGGGTCACCGATACCAGTTGGGACAACATCAGTGCGGCGCGGATGGAGGGGCTTGACACCTACTTCGGCGCCGCCGTGTCGGAACATGCGGATCGGCATCTGGACCTGGTCGGCCTTGGGAAAATGTTCGCTATGTCAAGACCGCCGGCACTCAACGCGCTGG
>Ga0316187_10001257_pt1 | contig 21659 bp, 22 predicted proteins | sample CroRivburrow1_MG_FD_204927 | JGI IMG/M metagenome (GOLD analysis project Ga0316187, IMG submission 204927) | Coastal sediment microbial communities from Maine, United States - Cross River worm burrow 1 | ecosystem: Environmental > Aquatic > Marine > Coastal > Sediment | place: USA: Maine...
GCCTGTTTCGGCGCACCAGTGCGTTCCTCTTGCTCAAAATCAAGTCGCCACTTGCGGAGCTGGTTTACCCGAATGCCAAGCTCACGCGCAATCTGCGCCTTGGGGCGCTCGCCCAGCGCTGCCAACCGCACGGCCTCCAGCTTGAACTCCCGGCTATATCTTGTGTATTCCTTGCGTTCCATAAGACACCCCTTCAGTGATGGTATGCCATTCCTGGGGTGTCCACCAAACGTGGGTAGGATCAGACTGACCGCCAGGCAGTCTCCACGCGCTCATCACCATGATCAAAGATGCGTTTCGCCCCCCGCTTCAAGGGCCACCACATCCGCAACATCTCCTCTTCGCGTGCGCGATATCGCCCACTGTTTCAGCTCGAACGTGAATTCAAACGTGATTCTTTCGATCACCTCCCGGCAAGCTGCATTATAAATCACTGGATGACATGCCAGCATTTACCGCCGGACACCTCCTGGCTTTCACCTACGAAAATTCCATATTTCAAGCTGCGTCGCCTCAAATGGAGGCAAAATAAGATGCGCGGCGCGGGCTTGCCGCGATAGCATCACGCCGTCATGCATGACGATCAAACGGCGCAGATGTTTAAAGGAAAGAGACCTCTCTGGTGTAAACTCCGTTGGTTGATTCCCCTTTTGAGCTTCGCCCTGGCGTTGCTTGCAGCTATCCTGGCTATGCGCTGAAACGGCGAGCTACTTCCCTTTGGCTGCGCGCAGCTTGTGTTTTATCTTGCGATAGCGGTTCATCGAGACATACCCCAGCCACCAGCCCAAGACGGCAAAGGGTAGCAACAGCAGCAGCAGCGGCCAGTCCATTACCGTCGTTCCCTTAATTCATCCTGCTGATGCCGCGAGCCCGCCAATCCCACCACGGCAGCCGGTAGAACCAGTAGATTGACCACGGGGATCAGCAACATGGCCGAGGCCAGGCCTGTAAAACCCATGTGAAACCACCTGCGTTGCGCGAATTCGCTCTTGCGCTGAGCCCATTTCCATCCACGGCGGGAGGCTGGCGCATCCATGAACTCAAAGGCGAGCAACCTGATACCGGCGTAGCCCCACACCAAGCTGGCCGCCACCGCACCCACAACCGGAATGAGCAGGAGCGCCAGGGCCAGGGCCGCCCAGGGCAGAAATTGCAGCAAAGGCATGACGGCATTGCCCATGCTCACCAGCACAAGTTTCCACCAGGGCTGGTCCAGGCTGGCCACTTCCCCGCCATGCAATTTTTCCACACGCAGGCACAACATATCCAGCCAGGGGGCGGCGGCAATGCTGCCCAGCGTGACAAATGCCACGACCGCCACCGCCATCGCCAGCAGCCAGGCAAACAACTCAACCATCCAGGCGAGCGCCCGCCAGTACCAGGCGTCGGCCTGCGGCACGTAGGCATCAATCAGCCAGTTAAGAAAATACAGGCTTCCAGCAGCGACAAGCAGGGCCAGCGCGAGCTGCAAGGCCAGCAAGCGCCACAGCACGGCGCGCAACTCAGACTGGACAAGCAACAGCCGGAAACCGGCCAATAAGGTCAGCGCGCCCCGGATCATTCCCTGGCCAACCCCTCGATATCAACCAGCACCTGCCGCGCCTGCGCCAAATCGTCCTCGGCCACCATCAGACGCGCGTCGAACAAACCGGGCACCGGCATCAGGGCATTGATACCCTGGTTGTCCACCTGATAGACAATGCCCCGATCCATCAGGGCGTCGCAAAGAATCCGCAATTGCAGTTGATCGTTGATGCGTTTGAGCAATACCATGCGCCAAGCCTAAACGAGCGGCGGCGGCTTGACATCCCGCCTCGCCCATGAACGATTGCGGCCCCATGAGCCTGCCCGTCGCCGCTGAAACCCTCGCCAGAACCCTGGAAAAATTGACCCCGGCCGGTGCCGATGACGCGGATCTGTACGTACAGTACAGCCAGAGCGAGTCCGTCGCCCTGGAAGAGGGTATGGTCAAACAGGTATCGGCTTCCACCCAGCAGGGCGTAGGCGCGCGCGTTATCAAGGGCGAGGCTGGCGGCTACGCTTATACCGACCGCCTTGAACCCAAAGCCCTGCTCGACGCCGCCAGCGCCGCTCGCGCCATTGCCGCCGAAGGTGGCGACACCAGCCCCGTTTCCGTGCACGAATCCAGACCGGCGCACAGGCTGTACTCAAGCACAAATCCTATGCTACCGGTGTCCATGACACAGCGCCGAAAGCTGCTGGAAGACATCGACAGGCTGGCACGTTCCATCGACCCGCGCGTCAAACAGGTGTTCGCGGACGTCTCCGCCAGTTTCAAGCAGGTGCACATCATCCGCATCGACGGCGGCCACATTTCAGATGACCGCCCACTGATCCGGCTAAACGTATCCGTGGTGGTCGAGCACAAGGGCAGAACGGAAACCGGCAGCGCCGGCGGCGGCGGCCGTTTTGGTCTCGACCGCATGCTCGGCGGCGGTGAGGCCGAGCGCCTGACGCGCGAGGCCGTACGTATCGCCCTGGTGAATCTGGAGGCCGTCGATGCGCCGGCCGGCCCCATGCCCGTCGTGCTCGGTCCCGGCTGGCCCGGCATCCTGCTGCACGAGGCCATAGGCCACGGCCTTGAAGGCGACTTCAACCGCAAGGGCACATCCGCCTTCGCCGACAAAATGGGCCAGCAGGTCGCGGCCAAGGGCGTCACCGTGGTGGACGACGGCACCATACCGGACCGCCGCGGCTCGCTGAACATGGATGACGAAGGCACCCCCACCAGCCGCACCGTGCTCATCGAGGATGGCATCCTCACTGGCTACCTGCAGGACAGGCAGAACGCGCGGCTGATGGGTATGGCCCCAACCGGCAATGGCCGCCGCGAATCCTATGCCCAGCCGATTTTGCCGCGCATGACCAACACCTTCATGCTGGCCGGCCATGATAATCCCAAAGACATCCTGGCCTCGGTCAGGCGCGGCCTTTATGCGGTCAATTTCGGCGGCGGCCAGGTGGATATCACCTCTGGCAAATTCGTCTTCTCCACCAGCGAGGCCTACCTGATCGAGGACGGCGAGGTTAAAACGCCGGTGAAGGGCGCGACCCTGATCGGCAATGGTCCGGACGTGCTCACCAAGGTGTCCATGATCGGCAACGACCTGGCGCTCGATCCTGGCGTCGGCACCTGTGGCAAGGATGGCCAGTCCGTGCCCGTCGGCGTGGGCCTGCCAACCATCAAGGTTGATGAATTGATCGTCGGCGGCACGCAGGCATGAGCATGCAAACCTTAAGCAGGCGTATCGTCGAGTTGGCGATGAACAACGGCGCTTGCGACGCCGATGCCATCGCCATCAGCGACACTAGCGATCAGCTGCGTGTGCGCCAGGGCGCGATCGAGTCGGTGGAGCGCGAGGACAGTTGTGGCATAGGCCTGCGCGCCTTTGTTGAACAGCAAGACGGCTTGGCATTCGCCTCGGCCTGCACATCGGACATTTCGGATGCGGGCCTGGAACGATTGGCCGGACAGGTTCTGGAAATGGCCCGTATCTCCAGCCCCGACCCTGACGCCGTGCCGCCCGCCGGTGCTACCCATCCGGAAGGCATTTTGCAAGCTGAAGCCGAGCCGCCTGCCTGGAACATTGAGGCCGCCAAGCAGGCCGCCCTGGCCTGCGAGCAAGCCGCGCTGGATCACTCGAACGCTATCAGCAACAGCGAGGGAGCGGAGGCTGGCTTCGGCAATGCGCTGATCGCCTATGCCAGCGCCGACGGCTTCGCCGGCAGCTACGCCAAGTCGTCTCTCGGCCTCTCCGTGTCGGTGATCGCCGGACTGGGCGATGCAATGCAGCGTGATTACGAGTATGCCGAGGTGCGCTCGGCCGCCGATCTTCCCGGTCCTGCCGCTCTGGGCCAGCGGGCTGCGGATCGCGCCGAGCGCAGGCTGGGCGCGTCCGGCATGGCTAGCGGCCAGCACACGGTGGTGTTTGAGCCACGCGTAGCCCTGTCACTGCTTGGTCACCTGTGCGGCGCGATCAATGGCCGCGCCGTGCTGCAACAGCTCTCTTTTCTTGGGGATGCGTCTGGCAAACGGATATTCCCTGAATTCGTCAGCATCAGTGATGACCCGGCGCATGCGGACGGCCTCGGCAACCGCCCGTTTGACGGCGAGGGAACGCGCACGTCCAGGAGTGGCCTTATCGAGAATGGCGTGCTCACGGGCTTCATGGCTGACCGCTATGCCGCCAGACGCCTGGGCATCGAGCCGACGGGCCATGCCCGCCGCGGCCTGGCCGGCGATCTGTCCATCGGTCCGTCCAATATCTATTTTCATCCCGGCAAACTGGACCAGCAGTCCATGATCGCCGAGATTGGCGACGGCCTGCTGGTGACCGAGTTGATCGGCTTCGGCGTCAATGGCGTCACTGGCGATTATTCCCGCGGCGCGGCGGGTTTTTTGATCGAAAACGGACAAATCACACGGCCCGTGGCCGAAATCACCATCGCCGGCAACCTCAGGGACATGTTCTCGGGCATCACGCATGTGGGCAATGATCTGACCTGGTTTGGCTCTCGCGCCGCCCCGAGCGTGGCCATTGGCGGTCTAACCATCGCCGGCCAGGGCTAAGGAAGCGCTTATTTATTCAGCGCTTCCGCACGGCCCATGGACGGACCGTCAAACCGGAAACGCGAGTGACCGGTTTGTAAGCAGAAACAAAGCCGTGCTTTTGTTTCTGCGGACTGATTGTTGGCAGGATGCGAATCAATCAGCATCTCCCTAAGGAGCGCATCATGGGTTACGACGTGTACGGCGTAGGCAACGCCATCATGGATCTTCAGCTTTGCTGCGAGGACGATTTTCTTGCCGCCCATGGCATCGACAAGGGCGTGATGACGCTGAGCGAGGAGAGCCGCCAACGCGAGATATTGACGGCGCTGGCCGATCACACGGTCAACACCTGCTCGGGTGGCTCGGCCTGCAACACCATCGTCGGCGTCGCTGATTTCGGCGGCAGGGCTGCCTATGCCTGCAAGGTCGGCGATGACGACTTCGGCGAGCAATATGTGCGTGAATTGCGCGACCTGGGCATTACGGTCGAAGTGCCGTCTGGCCAGGGCCAGACCGGCACCTGTGTCGTACTAATCACTGGCGACGCGCAGCGCAGCATGCTGACGCATCTGGGCGTGTCCGGCTCTCTGACCGAGGACGATGTCGATGCCGGCGAAATCGCCAAGGCCAAATACATCTACGTTGAGGGCTATCTGTTCACTGGCGACGGCACGAAAGCGGCAGCGCTCAAGGCCATCGAGCTGGCCAAGGCCCAAGGCGTGAAGGTAGCGCTGACCGTATCCGATCCGTTTCTGATCGATCTCTACCGCGATGAATTCCGCGCCCTGATCGAAGGCCCCGTTGACCTGTTGTTCTGCAACAAGGAAGAAGCTCGCGCCCTGACCGACCTGAGCGATCCCATCGACTGCGCCCGAGCCATCCACCGCCATGCCGACAACGTCGCCCTCACCCTCGGCGCCAACGGCTCGATCATCATGCATGAAGACGAAGTAATCCCCATCGAGGGCATGGAGGCGGAAGCAGTGGATACCACCGGGGCCGGCGATATGTATGCCGCTGGTGTGCTCTACGGCATCACCAATGGACTAAGCTGGAAGCAGGCCGGCCATCTTGGCAGCCATGCCGCTGCCCGCATCGTTTCGCAGCTCGGCGCCCGGCTGGGGCGCAGGTTCAGCCCGGCTGAAATCACCGAACTATTGAGGTAATGGACATGATATCCCTCGATAAACTTCTGGAAAACAATCGCAAATGGTCAGCCAGAATGCAAGATGAGTCACCTGGATTTTTTCAGGAACTGGCGAAAACGAAGGAGCCCGAATATCTGTGGATCGGCTGTTCGGATAGCCGTGTCATGCCGGACAAACTGGTTGGCCTGTCGCCCGGATCGGTATTTGTGCACCGCAACGTCGGCAATGTATTCGCGTCCAACGACCTCAACTGCCTCGCCGTGCTGCAATATGCTGTCGAGGTGCTCAAGGTTCCGAATATCGTGGTCTGCGGGCATTATGATTGTGGCGGCATCCGCGCTTCGCTCAGGCGCGCCGGCACTAAGCCCATTGACCTGTGGGTGGACCAGATTCGTCATGTTTCCGAAAGATTTGAAGAAGAGTTGAACAGCATTGCCGACGAAGACGTGCGCCGCGACAGGCTGACCGAACTCAACGTCATGGCGCAAGTGCACAACATCTGCCGCAGCGCCATCGTGCAGGACGCCTGGCGGCGCGGCCAGATACTGGCTGTGCATGGAGTGGTTTACAGCGTCCATGACGGCAGGCTCAAAGACCTCGGCGCATCGGTTTCTTCACTGGACGATTAAAGCTGGCACATAAAAAAGGAGCCCCGAAGGGCTCCTTAAACATTTCAATCGCTATTCAAATCAGAACCGGTAGGTAAACGCTCCTGAGAACAGATGCGTATGCGACTCGTACTGGCCATTGTACAGTACACGCCCGCCGCCCGCAGATGCGGCCTGCGTGCGGTCATCCAGTAGCACGAACACATAAGCTAAATCCACGGTCGCCTTGCCGCCCATCAAGTCCATACCATGGCCGATGGTGAATAGTTGACGGTCGTTACCGGGCAATCTGGGCGAAAAATCGGCATCGACGATGGGCGTGGGATCATAGGTATAACCTGCACGCGCTCGCATATTCGGAAGGTAGTCCCACTGGACACCAAGTCGAAAAGCCACCGTATCGTCCCAGTTCTCCGGTATGCTTGTGCTCGTGCCGGTTGCAGCGTTCAAGGCCGACGGAGCAAACGCAATATCAATCGAATCGAATTCCGACCAATTCACCCAGTCCACTTCTGCGCTCACCAGCCACTCACTCCAGCGATGGGAAGCGCCCACCGCAACCAGATCAGGCAGGGTGAGATCCGTGGTGGCCCCAGAAGTCACACCCGCGAGTGGCCCCAGAAGAGCTCCTCCACGAGCCGTTCCTTTGATGTCGAGTTTGACCTTGCTGCGGTAGCTGACGCCGAAATTGAACTTGTCGCGGTGGTAGAAGAGAGCGGCATTACCACCCCAGCCGTCGCCATCAGCATCGATGAACAACAGTGCATTATCCAAGTTCACATTGTAGGCATTGTAATAGGCGACACCTGCTGCAACCGCCCAGTGATCATCGATGCGGTAGATGATATTGGGATTGATATGCACGGCCTCCAGTGCCGAAAACGTCACGCTCTGTGCACCGGCCGCGGCGGTGCTAAATGGCGCACCGGAGCTCGACCAGTCAGTGGACAAGCCGAATGGAGAATTAACCGCAAGACCCAGGATCACAGGCCAGTCATCATTCTTATAAACCACATAGGCCTGTGGCACGAAGAATACCTCGTCCTTGGTTTCGTACGTCCCACCGGTATCGGTAAATTCATGAGTGGGAACGATCACATCGGCGTTGGCCATAATGGCGGAGCCATCCTGAAAGGCCACGCCGGCAGGGTTGAACCACAATGCCGAAGGATCATCCGCCACGCCGGCAAAGGCGTTGGCAAGCCCTGCTGCCTTGGCACCCTGCTCAGGAATCTGAAAACCGCCAGCCTGTGCATTAATCGCTAGAGCAAGCATGGATAAAACCAATATTGAAACGCGTTTCATACCTTCCTCCCTGTGATAAATATGAGCCAACCATATAACGATTTTCGAGGTGTGGCCAGTCGAAGGGGCTGAATTATCCAGCCCTTCACTGCGCCTCAAACAAGGCCGGACAAAGGCCTTCTGGTACGGGTTCGCCCAGCATGATGAACAACGTGGCGGCGATATTGGCCAGGCCCGGAACCTGGCCGGGACTGCCCGCATCGCCGTGATGGCGCAATGCATAGGAACCGTCGTAACGTGGATCAAACAAGATGCAGGGCACGCGGTTGATCGAATGCTTGGTGGAGGCTTCCACACCTTCAGGCCCGGCAATACGCATCTCTTCGGCATTGCCATGGTCAGCCGTGATCAACGCGCAGCCTCCAGAAGCCTCCAGCGCTTCCATGATACGTCCGATGGCGGCATCAACAGCCTCGACAGCGGCAATGGCCGGATCGATCTTGCCACAATGGCCGACCATGTCGGCATTAGCGAAATTCATCAGACCAAAGCCAAACTTTCCGCCAGAAATTAGCTCAACTGCCTTGTCGGCGATCTCGGCCGCTTTCATCTGCGGGTGCTCGGCGAAGGAAACACCCTTATCCGAATCGATCAGGATGTATTCCTCCATCGCCGGATCGAGCGGCTCGCGGTAGCCACCGTTGAAGAAAAAAGTGACATGCGGATATTTCTGCGTTTCGGTCAGGCGGAACTGGCGAATACCCAACTCCAGAATGCGCTTGCCAAAGGGATTCTCCACCTTGGTCGGGCCCATGAGTTGCAGCTCTGGCAGGTTGCGATCCTCGTCATAGACCATCATACCGGCATAGACGACGTCGGGGCGGCGCCCACGGTCAAAACCATCGAACTCATCGAGCTCAAATGCCTCAGTGATTTCGATGGCGCGGTCCCCCCTAAAATTGGCCATAATCACGGCATCGCCATCGCGCATCGCGCCAACAGGATTGTCATGTTCATCGACGATGACGAAGCCGGGCATGTCCTGATCCACGAGATCGGGGGTTTCGGCGCGAAAATGCTCAATGGCGGCAATCATCGATGGAAAGCGATTCGCGCTTTGCCCATGCACATGCGCATTCCACCCCGCCTCCACCTTTTCCCAGTGCCGGTCGCGATCCATGGTAATGGCCTCACGTCCACCGCCGGAGGCAAAGGCGTAATCGCAGCCCTGGTCATTGATGTAGGCAAACGCCTCCTCGATGCGGGCGACGTATTTCTGCGCGCTCTGCACTCCGACGTCGCGGCCATCGATCAAGGCGTGGATGCGCAGGCGCTCAACACCTTGATCGAAGGCATGGTTGATCAGCGCCAGAAAATGGTCGAGGTGTGAATGGATATTGCCGTCTGACAACAGGCCCAACAGATGCAGCGTACCGCCGACCAGGCAGGGCCTCAACGCCGCCGCCAGCGCATCCGACTGAAAGAAAGAGCCATCACGGATAGCTCTGGCGATGCGCGTCGGCCCCTGATCCAGCACCATGCCGGCACCCATGGTCAGATGCCCGACTTCGGAACCACCCATGTCCTTGCCAGACGGCAGGCCTACGAATGGGCCATGCGTCAAGAGCTCCGTATGTGCATAGTTCTGCCACAGACGGTCGAAATTCGGCGTGGCTGCCTGAGCGATGGCATCCTCCGGGCCACCTGAGCCCATACCCCAACCGTCCATAACGATCAGCAGTACGGGCCTGCGTCCAGTAAAATGCGCTTTGATATCGGATAAAGCCATGTACGTTCCTACCTTCCGAAAAATCGCGATGATAGTCCATTCATTGCACACATTCACCGTATTCTCACCTTGGCTAGCCGCTGGAAACTCCATGGCCACGGCCTATAATGCATCATGTCCCAACGGAGGTTCGTCATGCATAAACGACCATTGCTGATCGTTATCTTGTTGCTTGGCTTCGCCGCTTGTTCCCAGGAGTCTGGCCCGCCCGCAAGTGGAGATCCGGCATCGAAGGGCGTTACGACGGAGACAGTAGAGACCGCCGATCCCGCGGCCACGGCCGGGACCGAAGAGAAGACCGGCGTCGTGGCGGAAGCAATTTCAACCATCAAGCGCGACACCACAGATGGCGCCAAGTTGGCGCGCAAGAAGTGTGCGTCATGCCATTATCTCGACCGCAACCTGCGCAAGGTCGGCCCTACCCTGAAAGGCATTTATGGCCACAAGCCGTCGATTTCCGGCATTCCCTTTGAGACCTGGGATGAAGCGAGCCTGGATGCATGGCTGGAGGATCCCAAGCAGGTCAAACCGAAAACGAAGATGGCCATTCCCGGTATGAAAGACGCCGGCGAGCGCAAAGCCGTCATCGACTATCTCAAACAGTTGTAGTCAGCGTCTTCGGCGCTAAAGTGAACGACCGCTAATTTCCACCCGATCAGATGACACAGGAGCATACCCATCTTGGATAGACGTTTCGCTTTGCTTTCACTTGTTCTCGCTGTTTCGCTCGCCACCGTGGCCTTTGGCCTGTGGAACGTAAACCGCTTGCCTCCTAGCGAATGGCCGGATATGGGCAGCGACTTCGTGCTGCAAAGCGCTGATGGCCCTGTCAGTTCAAAGGATATGGAAGGCAAGGTCGTGGCGTTGTTCTTCGGCTACACGCATTGCCCGGATATTTGCCCGGCTACCCTGTCCAATGTGGCTGACGCATTTGATTTACTGAGCGAGGAAGAGCTGGTAGCTACGGAAGGTCTGTTCATCACCCTGGATCCCGAACGCGATACGCCAGAGTTGATGGGCCAGTATGCCAGCTACTTTCACCCCAAGATCGCTGGCCTGAGCGGCAGCACCGATGCCATCGCCAAAGTGGCCAAGGCCTTTTTCGTTGGTTTTAAAAAAGACGCTGAGGATTCCGAAGGGCGCTACACCGTCACTCATTCCAGCTATGTCTTCATCATTCGCCCCGATGGCAGCGTTGGCGCGTTTCTCAGCCACGTCGACGCCGATGCGGAAACGCTGGCGCAAGCTATTCGCCGTTGGCTTCCCTGGGCCAAGGGCTAACGACAACCATTAAATCCACGGCAGAGGCTGCCGCGTGACGGCCACGGATACGACATAGGCGAAAACCAGCAAGGCCATCACCCAACAGCTTGCCCTGACACCCTTCGTCCGGCCGCGCTTGAGGCCAACGATGCCAAAGCCGACATAGGCCAGAACCGCGCTTAGCTTCGCCGTCAGCCAGGCATCAGAACCGGGGTATTGTTCAATGGCCAACATCATGGCAATGCCGGTCAGCAACAGGGTTGTATCAATGGTCGGGGCGACGAACCTGGGCCAGCGTTGGCTGTTTAGTGAAGACTCGCGCAGCATCCATACGCCGCGAATAAAAAACAGCGCAATGGTAAGCGCGGCGCAAGCCATGTGAATATTCTTGATGATGGTCTAGACCGCACCCTGTTCCAGCAGCTTGTCGATCTCAGCTTCATCGAATTTCTGCTTGTCCACGCGCAAATAGGCCACGCCATCCTCGGCCACCACCTTGGCGTCGAATACGCCAGCAAGGCCGCGCATCAGGCCCGTCAGCCGCTCGGCCTCTGACTCACTAACCGAGCCGATATTGCGCATATAGGTCGAGGCATGCGCCGGCACTTTCATGCCAAAGGCAATCACTAACCACAGGCAGGCTATGCCGGCGCAGCTGAAGAACACGCCCTCAATGCCCACGGCGCCATACAGCCAGCCGCCCAGTACACCGCCAAGAAAAGCACCAAAAAACTGCGAGGTTGAATAAACCCCCATAGCCGTACCCTTACCGTCAACCGGCGCCATACGCGAAATCAGCGATGGAAGGCAGGCCTCCAGCACGTTAAAGCCGACAAAGAACACCCACAAGCCGAAACCCACGGCCCATATGCTGCCATGCGCGAACCCCAGCAGGGCGTCAGCCAACATGATCAAGGCGATGCAGGACAGAAAAACTTTGTGCATCTTGCGCTTCTTTTCAGCCACGATCACCAGCGGCACCATGCCGAAAACGGACAGAAGAAGCACGGGTAGATAGAACCAGGCCTGCGAGGCCGATTCGATGCCCAGTTGGTCTCTCAGAATAAATGGCATAGCTGTAAACATGGCCATCATCAACGCGTGCAAAAGCATGATGCCGGCATCCAGGCGCAGCAATTGCGCGTCCTTGAGAATGGACGCGAATTTGGCGGGAATGGTTTCCACATCCCTGTGCAGATGGCAATGCTCGGGACTCGGTTGTGGCACGATAAGATACAATATGCCGATGCCCGCGCATGCCAGCACGGCGGTCAACCAGAAAATACCCTGCACGCCGATAAAGCTGTTGAAAAACGGCCCGGCAATAAGCGCTATGGTAAAGGACATGCCGATGGATATGCCCATGATGGCCATGGCCTTGGTGCGGTGCTCTTCCTCGGTGAGATCGGCCAGCAAGGCCATCATGGCCGCTGCAATCGCACCCGCGCCCTGAATGGCGCGGCCTATGATCACGCCCCAGATGGAATCAGCCATCGCAGCCACCACGCTACCGACGGCAAAAATCACCAGTCCGACGGTAATAATAGGCTTGCGGCCAAAACGGTCGGACAACATGCCGAAGGGAATCTGGAAAATGGCCATGGTCAGGCCGTAGGCGCCAAGCGCCAGGCCAATGAGTGTCGGCGTCACGCCCTCCAGGCCTTCGGCATAGAGTGAAAATACCGGCAGGATCATGAACAGGCCCAACATGCGCAGGCCGTAGATGCCGGCTAGCGAAAAAGTGCCGCGCCGCTCTAGTGGATTCATATGATGACTCACTCCCTTGCTTTGAACTCTTGTCTTCCCTGCCTCAAAATCGTTTCAAGGCGCAAAATACTCTGATTCTTAGGCCTTCCCTATATCAGGCGCGGCCGCCTGAGCGCATGCAGAGTGAATAGCGCGATGGCAAACAGCACCATGGCGCCGCCCTGGTGCGTCACTCCCAGCCAGACCGGAACCGCCAGCAACAGCGTGAATATACCCAGCCCGACCTGGATGACGGCCATAGCCAGTAGCAGGTTTAGCCCCAAACGCGCCCTTGCCGGCACCTCGGAGCCACGTCCATGCCACCATAACAATGCGACGAAAATCAGCGTGCCAATGGCCAGCCAGCGGTGATCAAATTGTACGGCGGCGATATTGTCGAAAAAATTGAGGTAAAAAGGCGAAAGCATGCCATAGCCCTCGGGAACGAAGCTCCCCTCCATCAGTGGGAAGGTGTTATAGGCAAAGCCAGCCTTGAGCCCGGCCACCAGACCGCCGGAGGTCACGGTAATGACGATAAGCGCCGCAACGCCTATGGACAATCTGCGCACGCTGCCTGGATCGGCCTGCATGGTGTCGGCACGGGCATACAACAGCCCCAGGGCTACCCACAAGATGTAGGCGAAGATCACGAACGCCGCCATGAGGTGGGCGGTGAGCCTGTACTGGCTGACATAGGCGCTGTCAAAACCACTGCTGACCATGTACCAGCCCAACACCCCTTGCAATCCGCCCAGAACAAACATGATCATCATCGGCAGGCGCAGGGATTGGCGTATCTTACCCGCAAACAGGAAATACAGAAAAGGCAGCAAAAATAATAGGCCAATCAGTCGACCCCACACCCTGTGGATGTATTCGAGCATGAATATGCCCTTATAGCCTTCAATATCCATGTTTGGATTCAGCTCATAAAACTCGGGGATTTTCTTGTAGTGCTCAAAAGAGGCCAACCAACTGGCTTCCGTGAGCGGTGGGATCCAGCCCATCAGCGGGTCCCAGGTCATCATGGAAAGCCCGGAATGGGTCAGGCGCGTAGCTCCACCGATCACCAGCATGATGAATATGGCCACGCAGATGAGCAGCAGCCAGATGGCGATTTGCCTGTCATGGGATGAATCAAATACTTGCATGCTCCCTCCCAAACTATGCTGTAGCAGAGGCCTTGCGGCCACGAAACATGACCGGCAGGACCACGATGGCGAACAGAATGCCACTGAGCACGGCGATCACCCCGCCTACACCGACCAGATCCTGGGGCGTGACCAGGGCTTGCACGCCGATATCCTGAGTGGTGCCCACAACCTTGCGTTTCATCCCATGGCCACCGCCCCAGGCCAGGCCGATGATGTGAATCGCCTGGCCGATGGCGTAGGCATACACCTGAATTTTGGCCCACTTCAGATTGGGCCGGTCAAAACCCAACATCGGCAGCCAGTAATAAACCATGGCCATGAAAGCCATGGTAACGGACACGATTGAGCCATGATAATGCGCCGTAATCAGGGTGCTGCTCTCGCCAATGAACAGGCCCAGCATGCCACCAAGTGCGAACAGCAGCATGGAAAACAGCAGCGAGGAAAACAGATGATGGCGGTCAGCGTCACCCTCATGGCCTCTCATCAGGCCCCAGGCCACGGCAAGGCCAACCAGGATCGGAGCCGTGCCATTGCCATAGCGCATCAAATCAACGAACCAGGTCATAAACTCCGGGCCGCCGGTTTCAAAATGCAGGAACACCCATGGAGAAAAAATCGCCGGCAGGACACCGATGGCGAACATGGCCATGATGGCGCGAGGTCCCGCCGGAACATTGATGCCACATACGTAAGCCAGCCACAGCCAGCACACCGCCAACAGGGCCGTATGGGCAAACTGCAATACGTGGCCGCCGGCCCAGTACAGCACCTCGTAATACGTCCTGCCATGCGACAATGGGACATCGGCGAATGTCCAGGCCAGCACCAGAAGTGCGATCAACACCGCAACGGCGGCCGTCCACACGCCGAAGCGCATCGCGCCCTCGCCATCAGCAGCGAACACGGACCGGTAGGGTGTGGCCATCAGGCTGCGAAGCACCAGCAGGGTCACGCCGCCGCCAAATACAAGTAGCCCCTTGATGAACATGCGGTTTTCCAGCATAGGCACATAATTATTGGTCAATGGATTGGCATCACCGGTCATGGGCGCGATGCCGGCAATGATGCCGCCCGCGACCACGAGGAACAGCGCCAGAAGGTCGAAGCCGGCAGAGCGTGCGACGCCGTTAAGACTCCAGAACACACCCGCGATGGCCAGCAACCACCACAGAACGGTGAAATCCACATGCAGCACCAACGCGGTATAGAAGAAGTCCTTCCACGGCATTTCATAGGTCGTTCGCGCCAGCGCCAGCAGCAAGGGATAAATGCCCGACGCCAACAGGAAGCCGACGGCCACCGACAACCAGCCGACAGCAAGCCTCTGCTGGTATTCATCGCCAGCGGGAAGGAAATAATCTCTCATATTGTTGAACGATTAGCCGTTGTTTTCATGCGCGCGCGAAGGTTATCACCCAGAGGAGAAAAGGACAGCTTTATTGCCCCTGCTACGATGATCCCGAAGCCTTCGGAACAACAATCATCTTGCCCACCATCGTGGCATGGCCGGGGCCGCAAAACTCACCACAGATCACATCGTATGTACCGAGTAGTGTCGGCGTCACCTCGATCATTCTCGCCTTACCCATCTTGACGCGTTTCATGATCTTCAACTCGCGTATGACCACCGCGTGCTTCATGGCCATGGTGGCGAAATGCAGACGATAGCTAGACCCCTGCTCTAGTTCAGGGATGAAATTACCCCAGTCATACAGCCTGGCTGGAATGTATACATCCGAACCCGGCGGCGGATGCACCACCGGAAGTTCGCCCTCATGGCGCACGGTGTATTCGGCCACCATGGCATCCACCTTGGCTGCGAACTCATCCTTATTTACCTCATAGGTCACAACCGTGTAATCCGGCTCATGTTTCTGCAAAAAGAAATAACCTGGCAGCGCCAGCCCGGAACCCACGATGACGGTGACAATGAATAATTTCCAGTTGAAGGGCTTTTTATCAGGCCTCGCTGGCTCTTTCCTGGCGGCGTCCATGGCTCGATTCTATCGTAGATCACGGCAGGGCAACAGACTCTGACAGCCCATCATGAGCTTGCCATATATGTGCAAGGCGCGGCTTTGGCGCTAGCATCCACGCTCAGAATATCTCCGCAGAGGAACATAGTGTGAGCGAAACTCCCGAAAGCCCGATTTCAACAAAAGCACTAGGCACGGTGCTGGTTCTATTCGTGATCGCATTGATTGGCGGTGTGCTCATCACCTATTTATTGGGCGCGTTCACCACCCCCGTCATTCGCGCCACAAGCTCACCGGCATTGCACATCGCCTATCTCGAGCATGTAGGACCCTATGATGAGATCGAGCCCTCCATTGAAAAGGTAGCCGAGGAGTTGAAGAAGGCGAGCACCAGGGCGGACACCCCCTTCTCCATGCTTCTTGACGATATAGGTAAGACGCCGAGGGCGCAGTTACGCGCCAAGGCAGGCTATATCATCGATCCCGGCGCATTCGTGCCTGGGAGCCTGCAAGAGGAAACGCTTGCGCCGCGCGATGTCGTGTTGGCCACCTTCGATGGCAGCCCGGTTGTGGGATCCTACAAGTCCTACGAGGCCATGAAGGACTGGGCCACCTTCCATGGCTATGCATTGAGGCTTCCCGCCCTGGAAATATACCACCGCAATGGCACGCTCGAATATCAACTTGGCATCGTTAAGGAGTAGCGCCCGGCCTACCCCGGAGGGCGCCTATTCTGGTAAGTGCGAGATCAAATAAGAAAGAAACCAGGCGAAAACAATAGCGCCGAGAATCAAGCCAGCGATGTTCTTTTTTCGGTTCCTGGCCTTTTCTTCATCCATTGGATTACTCATTTCACCCTCTCAAACATTGACCGAGATTTTGCCTGTCCGTCTACACGCCAAACCTTGCGATTATTCGCCTACAGGGAATCAACCACCATGACCGAGAACAGGATAATAAAGTAGAAGATGGAGTTAAGAAACAGCCTGATATCGTAATCTTTGTCCGACAACAGGAATTTGATCGAGTGAACCAGAAAACCCAGGCTCAACACAATCGCCGTGGCCATATAAAACCAGCCAGCCATACCATAAAAGAAAGGCAACAGGGCCACACCCAGCAAGGCCACATTGTAAATGACGATGCGCTGCTTGGTCGCTTGCACGCCGTGGGCGACGGGAATTACCGGCACGCCCGCGCGGGCATACTCCTCGCGGTATTTCAAAGCCAGGCTCAGGGCATGCGGCTGCTGCCACACCACCATGATGATGAACAGGATCCAGGCGGCCGCGCCCAACTCGCCGGTTACGGCGGCATATCCCACCATGGGCGGAACAGCCCCGGCAATGCCGCCAAACTGGTTGGCCCAGGGGGTGGTACGCTTCATCATCATCGTATAAACAACTGAATATCCGATCACACCAACCGTGGTGACGGCGGCGGCCAGAGGATTGACCAGCCAGGCCATCAGCGCCAGCGAGGGAATGATAAGGAACAGACTCAGCACCAGCACCTTGTGGCCATCGACCAGACCGGCAGCTAATGGCCGTTTGCTGGTGCGCTTCATCAGGCGATCAATATCGCGGTCATAATAGTTGTTGAGCATGCAGGAGCCGGCGGTGACCAGGCCCAGCGTCAGGAACGTCCAGAAGATCAGCGTCCAGTGCGGCAATACGCCATGATTGCCAAAAAAGATGCCGGTGAGCGCCGCCACCAAGGTCAGGCCAACGATATTCGGCTTGGCAAGTTGATAGTAATCCAGGGCAACGGAGCGGATCCGTACGCCCTGGTTAACAGCCTGTTCGATCATGAGAACCCTCCCTCCAAAACAGCATACAGTCCTTCCTCAAACTGAAAAACCTTATCTCTAGCAAAGAAAACAAAGCGCCCCCCCGTAAAGGGGGGGCGCTTCATGCGTCAAGCCTTAATGAGCCGCGGATGTACCAGGATGCGGTTCAAATCTGGGCTTCGGGTTGTTGTCAGTGTAGTTATACGGATGCCAATTCTCATCCACGATAACCGGGGTGGGGAAGTTGCCCTGCCCTGGAATCACTGCCGTAGCGGTGAATTCCAGCGACTCGGCTCCCCATGGATTAGCGCCAACCTTCTTGCCGGCGAACATGCCATGGAACCAGGCCACCAGCATCAGAACCACGCCAGCAGCGGTGACATATATACCGATGGTGGCCCAACTCTGCGCCGAGGTAATCGTGGCATTATCGGCGAACATCTGATAATCCATGTAACGCCGTGGCATGCCTTCGATACCGGCAAAATACAGCGGCCCCATGACGATGTTCATGCCAATGAACCACAGATAGGCGGACAGCTTGGTCATGCCCTCGTGGCAGATCCGGCCCGTGAGTTTCGGGAACCAGAAGAACACGCCCGCGAAGATCGCCATGCCGCCGGACACCGCCATCACGTAGTGGAAGTGGCTCATGATCACATAAGAATCAGAGATGCCGTAGTCCACTGCGGTCAGGGCGTTGGGAATGCCCGTCAACGCGCCGATCACCAGCATGAAGAAGGCGCACAAAGCCCAAACCATCGGTCCCGTATAGCGGATCGCACCGCGATACAGGGTGCCGGTCAGGCTCAGCATAAGCAGGCCGAACGGCAGCGAAATCAACAACGTCGTGAAGGTCATCAACATACGCAGCCAGTTAGGAAGGCCCGCCACATAGGCATGGTGCACCCACACGTCGGCGGAAATCGGGATAAAGGATATCACGGCCCAGACCGTCATTTTGTAGTTGAAGATCATATTGCGCGCCGATGTGGCAAAGATCTCGAACATCACGCCCATGAACGGCAGCAGGATCACGTACACGGCCGGGTGCGAGTAGAACCAGAACAGGTTCTGGTAAAGCAGCACGTCGCCGCCGACTTCCGGATTATAGAAGCCGAAGCCGAGATACTTATCCAGAGAGAGCAGCAGCACCGAAGCAGCCAGCACCGGCACGAAGATCAACTGAATGACGTTGGCTGTAAACACACACCACACGGTCATATTCATCTGGAACCAGCCCATGCCCTTGGCGCGCATGAAGGCCACCGTACAGGCAAGGTTCACGGCGCCAAACACCGATGACATGCCGAGCACGATTACGACGAAGGAGTAGAGCGCCGTGTTGCCAGCCCCGTCCGAGACGGAATACGGCGGGTAGCCTGTCCACATACCATTGAACGAATCCGGAATGACCAGGTTGGCAAGGGCGATCAGGATACCCGACCACAGCAGCCATACACTCATGGCATTCACACGCGGGAAGGCCATATCCTTGGCGCCAACCATGATCGGTACCGCCCAGTTGGCGAAGAAGCCCAGCAGAGCCGGGATCTGGAAACCGAGGATCATCACCGCGCCGTGCATGGTCAGCCACAGATTATAGATGTCACCATCTTCCGTGATGTTTGGACCCACACTGCCCAGTTCGATACGCATCAGGGTCGCGGCGGCTCCCGCAACCAGGAAGGAGGCAACCGCGCCAATCAAATACCAAACGCCGATTACCTTATGGTCGACCGTAAACACCCACTCTTTTACGGTTTTCGGCCACCCTGGTATGCCGTTTGGTTCATGTCCCATAAAACCACTCATGATTTACCTCCAGTTATGCTTTCTGCAGATGGTTGATTTGTGGTAGCGGCCACATCGGTCACCGCACCACCGTCAGGCGATATTGAGGCGACCTCGGAAGCCATCCAGCTATCCCAGTCGGATTGCGTCATCGCAACCACCGTGCCGTACATATTGGAGTGGCCGGAGCCACAGTATTCGCGGCAGGTAACCACGGACTCGCCCAACTGATCGGGCATGAACCACTGGTAGGTCACGCGTCCCGGCATCACGTCCTCGGTAACGCGGTAGCGGTTCATATAGTGTGAATGCAGCACATCCTCACTCTGCATGCGCAGCACCACCGGCTTGCCGACGGGCACCTTAAGCTCGCCATAGGTTTCCACGCCATTGGGATACTCGTAGGTCCAGCTAAACTGGTTGGCCGTTAGCTTCACCTCATAGGCGTCGCCCGGAGGCTCGCGGTACTGGTTGTGCAGATCCCATCCCTTCACGAACAGGAACAAGTCGTCGCCGAGAAACAGCATGCAGGGAAGAACCGCCCAACCGATCTTGGCCTGGCCGGAAAGCTTCGGCAGCTTGCCGCGCTCGCCATGACCCTTTCTCCTGTACTTGATCATGAACCAGATGCTGATCAGTGAGAAAATGACGCCGATGACGGTAATATCAAGCATGGTCTCATGCCAGACCGCATCCCAGTGGGCGTGCGGCGTCATGCCATTGTAGTCCGACCGGTGCGCGGGCGGCATTTGGAAGGCATGCGCCAGCGCCGGAAGGAACGGCACGGCCAGCAGGGCCGCTGTTGCTTTATTGAATAGTGTTTTGAGTTTCATTCGATCCCTCCCCTTTACCAGTAGAAAATCTGCAAGAGCACCCACACGCCGAGAACGTTCACGAAGTGAACATACATGGTCATGGCGCGGGTATAGGAGAAGCTCACGCGGCCCTTAAAGGCCGAAGGTACGCAGGTGAGCATCACCAGGATGCCGATCACAATGTGGGCAAAGTGAATGCCCGTGAAACCGTAAAGCGCGGTGGCAAATGCGTTGAGGCCGATGGTGAAGCCCTGGGCGTTAAGCTCGCCCCAGCTCATCACCGTCAGCACCATGAACACCACCCAGATGGCGGTGGACAACAGCACCATATTGGCGAACCCGGTGGCATCGCCCTCCAACTCCTTCTTGCGCGCTATACCGATGGTAAAGCTCGACAGAATCAGGATAAGCGTGGCGATTAACGGAGCCTCAATCTCTGGCGTGCCGGCCGGCGGCCAGGTCTCGGAGCCAATGCGGGCCACCCAGTAAGCGGCCAAAACGCCTCCGACAGTCATGATTTCCGTGCCGATGAACATAAACATGGCAGCCGGGCTCCAGTTTTCGTCATCGATGACACCGATGGTCTCAGCAGCCCAACCCAGGCCACCCAGAATGGTCATGGCAGCGCCGATCAGCAGCACTACCAAAGCGGCGGTTTGCATCTCGTAGTTGAACTGCAACATGAAAGCCCATGGCAAAAACAGTCCCGCACCGAAGCCAACCAGCAGGGGGTTGGGGCTGGTATGCCAGTGAGCCGTGTAATGCTTAATTTCTTCTGAAGAATCAGACATTTAACGTCCCTCCTCTATTTTTTTAAAACATTCTTCCAGGCACCCATCTGCCTCTGGAAAGACCTGCACCCTTAACCTTAAATCAAGGTGCTGTTACTGCGATCTGTCGCCCCAGGACAGGCTCGCTAACGTAAGAATGTTGGCCCTCCTAAGGCGAATGCCCTTACTTTTCGAATGGCGGATGATAACTTCAAATTGATCTGGGTCAAGCTCGCATAACGGATTTGAGACTGCTTCCGGCATGGAAAAATTGGCCATGAAAGCGGGGGTGCGGTGTTCATGCATTAATTAATAAAAGAAAATTCATGTTTCGCCCGCCTGTTGCTCGAAGGTTCGCCACTTCCCATTTTACAGCGTTGGCATCTGTGCTAGTTTGCGTGTCAAAAATCAGGAGGGGTAAGCATGCTGGTTCGTAACGCCATGACATCAGGAGTCGTCACTGCCAAGAAAGGAGATTCGGTCCGATCCGTGATTGAGAAGATGATCATGCGGCATTGTGGCTCGATTCCCGTGGTTGGAGATGACGGGGATATTGTTGGAATCGTCACCATCCGTGACGCCATGCTGCCGATGTATCCAAACTTCGGCGACTATGTGCATGACAATGTGCACGCCCGCGATTTCGAGGAAATGGAAGAGGGCTACCCCAAGGTGCTGGAGATGGAGGTGTCGGAAATCATGACCCCCAATCCCATGACCGTCTCGCCCGATGATCCCGTGCTTAAGGCCGCATCCTTCATGGGCCTGAGAAACCTGCGCCGCATCCCGGTAGCTGAAGGCGGGAAACTGGCCGGCATGGTCAGCATTGGCGACATCAGCCGATCCATGTTCCTGGCAAACAACTAGCCTAAACTGTAGGAATTAGCCGCGTTGTTTACAGAATTTCTGATATGAGGAGGTTCTGTATTCATGGTGATGCACAAGAGGGTCAGGCTAACGCCGCTTGACCGGCAGGAGATATGGCG
>Ga0316187_10001259_pt1 | contig 21644 bp, 14 predicted proteins | sample CroRivburrow1_MG_FD_204927 | JGI IMG/M metagenome (GOLD analysis project Ga0316187, IMG submission 204927) | Coastal sediment microbial communities from Maine, United States - Cross River worm burrow 1 | ecosystem: Environmental > Aquatic > Marine > Coastal > Sediment | place: USA: Maine...
AACGGCTAACGAACTCAACGAACTCAACGAACTCAACGAACTCAACGGACTCAACGGAATCAACGAAATCAACGAACTCAACGGACTCAACGGATCTCCTATGAACGCAGTCAATCTCATTGAACCTCACGGCGGTGAGTTCGTCAACCTTCTGGTTGATGCGGAGCGAGCCACACTCCTCAAAAACATTGCCCTCAATCTACAAGACATCACGCTCAACGAACGGCAGTTGTGCGACTTCGAACTGCTCGCCTCGGGCGTTTTTTCACCGCTCAAGGGGTTCATGAAAAAGCCGGACTACGAGTCGGTCCTGGACCGGATGCGGCTTCAAGACAATACCCTTTGGCCCCTTCCTATCTGCCTGGACGTATCGGAAACAAAAGCCCGGACGTTCGAAGCAGGACAGTCGGTTGCGATCCGCGATCCGGAAGGTTTTCTTTTAGGAGTGCTCAACGTCGAAGACATCTGGCCGATTCAGAAGGAAAAAGAAGCCCAGTTGGTATTCGGCACGACCAGCACCGCTCACCCGGGGGTGGATTATCTTTTCAACAAAACCGGCGATTATTACATCGGTGGTGGTTTCGAGGTCACCAGCCTGCCGCTGCACTTCGACTTCCGACCGCTGCGTCTGACCCCTGCAGAAATCCGCCAGGCCTTTGCAAAAATGGGGTGGCAACGCGTCATCGGATTTCAGACCCGGCATCCGATCCACCGGCCGCAGTTCGAAATGACCATCAAGGCCATGCGCCAAATCCGGGGCAACCTGTTGGTCTTACCGATCGTCGGTATGTCCAAACCCGGCGATTTCGACCATTTCACCCGCATGCGCTGTTACCGGGCTGTCAGCCGCCACTACCCGCCGGATTCTCTGCTGCTCAACCTGCTGCCCCTGTCTTCCCACCAGGCCGGTCCCAGGGAGGCCCTGCTGCACGTGATCATTGCCAAGAATTTCGGTTGCACGGATTTCATCATCGGACACGATCACGCCGGTCCCGGAGTCGACAGCAACGGACAATGGTTCTACCAGAACGGATCCGCGCGTCGGCTGGCACAGGAGCACGCTGCCGAGGTCGGTGTCGACATCACGCCCTTCGAGCAAATGGTTTATCTTCCTTTCGAGGACGAGTTCCGGCCGACGGACCAGGTGCCCGAGGGGGTTCAGTCCATATCCCTCTCCGGTTCCGACATCCGAAAACGGCTGCAGCGCGGCCGCAACATTCCGGAATGGATGACGTTCCCGGAAGTTCTGGACGAGCTCCACAAGGCCTACCCGCCGCCCGGCCGTCAGGGATTCACCATCTTTCTGACCGGTCTTTCCGGCGCCGGCAAATCGACCATCGCCAAAATCCTGTATTCCCGCTTTCTCGAAATCGGCGAGCGGCCGGTGAGCCTGCTCGACGGCGACATTGTGCGCCGGCACCTGTCGAGCAACCTCAGCTTTTCGAAAGAAGACCGCGACGCCAACGTAAACCGGATCGGTTTCGTGGCCAGCGAAATAACGAAAAACCGCGGCATTGCGATCTGTGCGCCAATTGCTCCATATGAAGCGACGCGCAACGACATCAGGACCCGCATCGAGGACTATGGCGGGTTTGTGGAAGTGCACATCTCGACGCCGCTGGAGGTCTGCGAAAAAAGGGACCGCAAGGGAATGTACGCCAAGGCGCGTGCCGGTTTGATCAAGGGGTTTACCGGTGTGGACGATCCCTATGAAATCCCCCGGCAGCCCGAATTGCGAATCGACACATCCAATCTGTCCCCCAACGAGTCGGCCCAGGAGATTTTGCTCTTTTTAGGCGAAAAAGGGTATATCTAAGCGCTTATACGCCGTATGATCAAATGCCAAGTCGGTTATGCTTCAGTTTGGCCGTTGCAATCGCTTATGATCCCTTCACGTCAACATTTAATGAAATTCCCCGGGGGTTCAACTACATTGTGTCCGTCCAGAAATGGTAGATTTCGACCCCAGGCAAGGCCGCAGTGATTTTTCAACCACCGTCGTAGCAGTGCTACGTCGAGGATTGCAAAGAGCGAGCACACAGGCACGGGCCGAAAGATGACGTTTATGAGTGGACACTGCTACAGGTCCGCTACTAGCAGCACCTTCACTTCCTGAAACTGTTGCCATGCGGCATCATTGGTAATGATATAGTCGGCGCCGCAGGCTACTGCCGTTCCGAGCTGAATGGCATCCGGGGTTTTATACTGGTATTGAGCCCGCAGTCTTACCGCCTGATCTGCGATGTTCATGTCAAGAGGAAAAAGGCTGATATTTTCCGAGTTAGTAAGATAGTCCCGATATTTTCGAACCAGCTTTATCCGGCCAAGGCGTGCTGGATGAGTCGTCAGCTCGATGTAGGTAATAATCGAGGTTATGGCCTGGGCCCCTGTAGCGTACAGCTGAGCAAACAGCGAATCGAGAATCGGAAAAAAATCCGGGTGCCGCTCGAAATAGTAGATGAACGGTGCGGTATCCAGGAAGATAATATCTCCTGTGTTAAATTTTACACCCATGAATCGCGTTCCCGCCGCAGATAGTCTTTAACATCCATGCCTTCCCATATTTCTTTTCCCAGACCGGCTGCTTTGCGAAAATCAAGCTTTCCTTGCGGCCGTGTTTTTTCGGTATCGATAGGACATAACCGGGCAATTTTCTTGCCGGCTCGCTCGATGATGATTTCCTCACGCCTTAAGGCGACTCGGTTCAAAATTTCACCCAATTTTTGCCGTGCTTTGACTGCCGAAATAGTCTGACTCATAGTAACTCCTAAACTATAATGATTGATATAATCATACTAATCATAATGGTTAATTTATGCAATAGATTTTGTTAAATAAAAAATGGCGCTGAGCCATGCTCAGCGCCATTTTAGTTTTTATTGGTCGGGAAGAGAGGATTTGAACCTCCGACCCCAGCGTCCCGAACGCTGTGCTCTACCAGACTGAGCCACTTCCCGATTAAAAAAGAATTTTTAAAACTTTTTAAGGAACTTGTCAATCCCAATGTCACGCGGAGAAGGGATTCTTGAGCACAATCGTCTCGTCTCGTCCCGGGCCGACCGATACAATCTGGATCGGTGTTTCGGTCAGTTCTTCAACCCGCTTGAGATAGGTTTTCGTCGTTTGGGGCAGGTCACCGAATTGGCGGATCGTTGAAATTTCCTCGCTCCAACCGGGCAGGGCTTCATACAATGGCGTGCATTCGGCCAGCACCTTGAGGCTGGCGGGGAATTCGTTCAATCGTTTGCCCTTGACCTCGTAGCCGATGCAAATCTTCAGCTCATCGAGTCCTCCCAAGACGTCAAGTTTGGTGATGGCCAAACCGGTCAGGCCGTTGAGGCGTACCGCGTTGCGCACGATGACCGTGTCAAGCCAGCCGCAGCGGCGTTTGCGCCCTGTTGTGGCACCAAATTCGACGCCCTTTTCCTGGATGCAGGCGCCGGTCTCGTCGAAAAGCTCGCAGGGAAAGGGGCCGGCGCCCACGCGGGTCGTGTAGGCCTTGACGATGCCGATCACATCCGTTACCGTCCCGGGACCGACGCCGGAGCCGCAGCAGGCGTTGCCGGAAACCGTGCTCGACGAGGTCACGAAAGGGTAGGTGCCGTGATCGATGTCCAGGTGGGTTCCCTGGGCGCCCTCGAACAGCACTTGGCGACCCTTCTTGATCGCCTCATCGAGGGTGATCGACACATTTGTCACATGCGGCGCCAGGCGGTCGGCGTATCGGCGGTAGGTGTCGATGATCCCCTCCGCATCGAGCGTGGCGGCAGAGAGATAATTCTTCAGATAGAAATTTTTTTCGTCCAGTAGGGTGCGCACTTTTTCGGCGAAAGTCTCGGGTTCCAGCAGGTCGATGAAGCGCACCCCACGGCGGGTGGCCTTGTCTTCGTAAGCCGGACCGATTCCCCGGCCGGTGGTGCCGATTTTCTTGTCGCCCTTCATTTTTTCACGGGCCAGGTCGACGGCTTGGTGGTAGGGCATGATCAAATGGGCGCGTTCGCTCACCTTGATTCTGTCGGCTCCGACGTCGATGCCCTTGCCGTCGAGATAATCCATTTCCTCGATCAACACCGCCGGGTCGACCACCACGCCGTTGCCGATCACACAGGTCTTGCCCTGCAGAATACCGGAGGGCACCAGATGGCTGATGAACTGTTCACCTTCGACGACCATCGTATGCCCGGCATTGTTGCCGCCTTGGAAACGGACGACAACATCTGCACGTGCAGCCAGAAGATCGACGATTTTGCCCTTGCCCTCATCACCCCATTGCGTTCCGATGATAACGGTGTTCGCCAAATTTCACTCCTTACGTAATTGAAGAAAGGGGGTCAAGGATTCGAGGGTTCAAGGACCCAAGGATTTTTTTCTAAAGACTTTATCAAGGTCTTAAGCATCCTTTCAACCTCTCCAATGTCCCGCAGCTGTTCCGACAGGCTTTCTGCTTTAATGTATCTTAGGTCACCGGATAACAATATTTGTGTCTCAAATTCACAATATTGAACAATAGTTTATATCAGTGTCTATCGAGAAATAGTGGATTTTGGTTCAGGCCAAGGCCGCAGCGAATTTTAAACCGGAGGCGTAGTTTTCTACGTCGAGGTTTTCAAATTAGCGAGAACGCCGGCCTGGGCCAAAAGATGCTATTTCTGGATGGACACGAACGCGTTTAACGCGAAAAAACTCCTTGATCAATCGCCGGCAGGCCCCTTCACAGACCCCTGAAATAACCTCGGGCTGGTGATTGAAGCGGTCGTCTGCGGCAAAGTTGTATATTGAACCGGCGGCGCCCCACCTTGGGTCGAATGCGCCGAACACGAGCCTCTCGACCCGGGCATGAATGATGGCACCCATGCACATGGGGCAGGGCTCGATGGTCACGAAAATAGTGGTTCCCGGCAACCGGTAGTTGTTCGCAGCCGCGCAGGCCGAGCGCAGCACCAGGATTTCCGCATGGGCGGTGACGTCGGCCCGGGTGATAACTTGATTATGAGCGGCGGCCGTTACGCTGCCGTTCGAATCGACGACCACTGCACCTATCGGAACTTCGTTCTTTTGTCCAGCCTTTTTCGCCTCGTCAAGCGCCAAATTAATAAATTTTGTGTGATCATTCAACATCCTACACGCATTGGATCGTTTATCATTGAGAAGGCGGATTATTTAAATTTCCAGAGATTTTCATTATCAGTGTCCGACCGGAAATGATAGATTTCGACTCCCACCAAGGCCGCAACGATTTAGCAACCGCAGGCGAAGTGGCTCTACGTCGAGGATTGCAAAGAACGAGTGCACTGACCCGGGACGAAAGATGCCGTTTATGGGTGGAAACTAATTGACATGTAAAGGATATTGTCCTATTAACATCGTTCTTGTCAAAAAGTAAACGCGCCCGTAGCTCAGCCCGGATAGAGCGCCGGACTACGAATCCGTAGGTCGCAAGTTCGAATCTTGCCGGGCGCACCAGTTATTTCAAGGAGTTATGCTATCAGGCATTGCTCCTTTTTTGTTAGTTGCTACCATTTTGCAACCAAAATTTTTAAAAACACTCATTTCGAGGTTTCTTGCAGCCCTTTGATTTTCAGAATTCATGAGATGGGCATAGACGCTTAGCGTTACTGTGGGACTGTGATGCCCCAACTGAGTCTGGATATACTTAATGTTTTCGCCCTGCTCGATTAATAGGCTTGCATAGGTATGTCTTAGATCATGGAATCTAATTCTCTCCAACTCCGCTGATTTAATTGCCGGTCGAAAATATCTGCTAAGCATGTTGGATTGGCAAATCGGCTTGCTGCTCAAACGGGTGAGCGTGACAATGCCGGGCAGCGCTCAGCCAGTGGTAATCACATTTGCCAAGGGCTTCAAGGAACCGGAGTCAGAATCGATAAAAGGTAAAAAGCGATGTGAACAGCCCAAATGGGTGGCCTTTTTATCAACGGACCTGAGCCTTCACTCGGCCACGATCATAAAGCACTGTACCAAACGCTGGTCGATCGAAGTCTGCTTCAAGGAATGCAAGCAATTGCTGAGACTTGGTAAAGAACAGAGCCAAAATTTTGATGCCCAGGTTTTCACCGCGACCATAAGCTTATTGCGTTACGCGGTATTGAGCCATTTGACCGAAGCGGAAAATACCGGATCGAAGGGCATTTTGTTCGAACACCTGGCAGATGAAGCCGCTCAAATCACTTATGTCCAAAGATTGTGGCAGTTCTTTCGTAGCCTGTTTGCAGTCAGTTTTTCAAAGATCTTTGAGCTTTTTAAAATCGAGGAAGAATTTCAGTCCTATTTTCAAGCCTTAGAGCAGGCTATTCTTGGTTGTGTGCCCGCTTTGGGGTGCGAAACTTGAGTCAATAATTCCATGGACGGCAGTGCCAAGACACTTTCTGACACCCGTAATGCGCCGTTTTGACACTCTCTTAATTTTTGAGGTGTCAAAGATGACTTAAAGATGTTTTTGGAACCAGTCTGTTGCCAAGTCTGCGGCTTTCGACAGCCACGGATCTTTAAACACCTCGAAATGAGTTATCGGCAAAGCAGATAACCCTTTCGGCTCGCGCGCTTTCTCGTATGCTTCCTTGACAAACTCGATGGGAATCAGATTGTCATATTCTCCAGGTATTAACAGAAGAGCAGTCGGTGCCATCAAGTGGATCAGACTCACTGGATCGAACTCGCGAACTTTTTCCAAGGACTCTATTGTTATTTCATTTTTCCAATTTGGGGCCAACTCCCTGAATGCCATATACCACTCATAGGCGTCCTTAAAGGGAAGAACGCACGGCTCTCCCTCGGGAGCCACTACCTTCATGTAGTTTGGGCTCCCGGTCTTGTATCGCCGAACGCGATCCTGGATCACCAATTCTCCTAGCCGGTCCCAGGTCGCCGGGTCCCTCTTCCGACGAGACTCCGGGTTCAATGTTGACGGGACTTGCGCAACAACTGCCTTAACGCGCTTGTCGTGCGTACCCACATATAGACAAAGGCCTCCACTGTAAGATATTCCCCAGACGCCGATGCGTTGAGGATCCACTTCGGACCGGTCGGAAAGCCAGGTGATACCGTTGCGATAGTCCTCCACCATCTCTAAGGCGAAAATCTGGTTTCGCGGCTCGCCTTCGCTCTCGCCCCAGAAGCGGTAGTCGAAAACTAAGGTCACAAAACCAGCTGCAGCGAACCGTTTGGCGAAACCTGCAAGCCCCATCTCTTTTACACCTGCAAAACCATGGGCCATGACGATCCCTGGAGCTGTTTGCGCTTCGGCCAAGCCGTCTGGCACGTAGAGCCAACCGCGGCATAGCAGCCCTCTGCTTGGAAATTCGATGTTCTGACGCATTTTGCCTTCCCCTAGCTTAAACGAGCTGAAATTTTATATACTTTATGGTTATCCTGACTCGTTCCTCTATTAAGATCGAATCCAAATGTCAATTAATAGATTCCCGGTGGCTTATCCATACCCCACTTTCTCTCCTAAACAGAAAATTAAGCCCACCCATCATCTGCGGTCAAAATCCCAAACTCCATTTTTCATTTGAATGGTTGTCAAGGAGGGACTATCACGCCACTAATTTCGTAGGTCTCTTGATAAAGTGGCAAGAATACTATAGGATAGATTTGGATATTACACATTTATTAGGTGTAGCAACTCGTTATATTTAGCAGAAACCGCGCGCTGCATCAAATGTTTGTTAATGGCTATCGCTGATGTGAAATCGGTGGAACACATCAAAACGTACTTGAATAATCTCATTTCCGCACCTATTGTGGTGCTTAAAGTATGAGTTTTTCCGTACAATAACAAATCAGACGATAAATGGTGCTGCCGCCCGGAGCGGTTGGTGAACAGCCAGAAACAGGTCGGTGCGCATTGTAGCGGCTCGACAGGTCATGCGTCACCTTAGTGTCTGAAACATTAAGTGAAATACTCCATTTTACATACCAAGCTTAATCGACCGTCCGTAGCGCCCGACGTCTTGCCGCGGGAACGCCTGACCAAACGACTCGACCAAGGCCGCAAACGGCCGTTGACCTTGATCTCTGCTCCGGCCGGCTACGGCAAGAGCACTCTGGCCAGCCGCTGGCTTGAATCCGGTGATCATCCCTTCGCGTGGGTGTCGCTTGACGATGACAATAACGACCTGCACCAGTTTCTAAACTATCTCCTTGCCGCCATTCAAGAGCGCTTTCCCACGTGCGACCTGCGCAGCGAAGCATTGCTGAACGCCGACCGGCTGCCGCCCACCGACAAGCTGGCACGATACCTGCTCAATGACCTGCACCAGGTGCCGGAGTCGTTTATTATCGTATTGGATGACTACCAGCGAATTAAAGAGACGCGCGTCCACGATTTTATTACCGCACTCCTGAAGAATCCGGCCGGGAATGTTCATCTGATGCTGTTGACACGGCAAGATCCACCGCTTCCGCTCGCCACCATGCGGGGCCGCGGACTCGTGACGGAGATCCGGGCGGACGATCTGCGGTTCACGCCCGACGAAGCGGCGGCATTTCTGGGCCGGATGCTCGATGTCACCGTCGATAAGGCCACGGCCGACCTTCTGGAAGCCAAAACCGAAGGGTGGGCGACGGGATTGCGGCTGGCCGGCCTCTATCTGAGAGGAGAGAAAAATCTGAACCGGTGTTTACAGCAATTGAGCGGAAGTTCAGGGCACATTGCCGAGTATCTGGCGGCCGAAGTGCTGTCCCGACAGCATCCAAAGATGGTGTCCTATTTGCTTGAAACCTCAATATTGGATCGTTTCTGTGCGCCCCTGTGCGGCCAAATGCACCAAGAACAGGGCGACAAACAGTCGGAAGTCACTGCAGAACAGTTTATCCACTGGCTGGTGAACACCAAACTTTTTGTCATCACCCTGGACGACGAAGGGTACTGGTTCCGGTATCACCATATTTTCCAAGCTTTCCTCCAAGGAGAGTTGCGCAAACAGCGCACTGCGGATCGGATTGCCGATTTGCACCGGGCCGCCGGCAACTGGTTTGCCGAAAACGATCTGGTTGAAGAAGCCATCCGGCATGCCCTGGCTGCCGGAGAAAACCAGGCCGCCGTCCGCCTGGTGCTCGAGCATCGCTATGATCTAATGAGCAACGCTCAGTATCACCGGTTGAATAACTGGCTGGCGTTGCTGCCGAGAGACACAGTGGCGGAGACGCCCCTTTTGCTGACGACGCAGGCGATTACTGCCTGGGTGAGCGGCCAGAGAGGGGCTGTGGCAACTCTCACGGAACAGGCCAAGCGCCTGTTGGACAGGCTTTCTCCCGAATCCCCTGAATATGCAATATTGCAGGGTGAAATCATCACACTGCATAATGTGGTATGCGCCTTAAATAGCGAGCCTGCAAGTGCCTGGATCGATTCTCACAAGGCGTTTGAATGGCTACCGAAAAAGGCATTTTTTTTCCGAATGCTGGCGGTCGTAGAAACGGCGCTATGCCACCAGATGAAAGGAAATCTCAACCAGGGCGTCAAGCTGCTGAAGGATGAACTGAAGGCTCCCGACTTGCCTATCAGTATCCAAGCCAGAGGATGGTTCTACCTTTGCATCATTAACTACCTGGATTGCAACACATCAGGAACACTGCTCTCAGGTCTTAAGTCCATAGAAATATCTGACAACCACCGGTTGGCCCATACAGGGGGAATTTCGAAATACTTCATTGGCGCTACCCACTATTTGTCCAACGACCTGACGAAGGCCAAGTTTTATCTGTTGGGCGTATTAGGCGATCGTGCCTATACCAATGCGATCTATGTCTCCCAGGCCTGCGGCATACTGGGCTTCATTTACCTCTCAGAGGGCTGCCCCGAGAAAGCCGAAAGCGTTATCGAACAAGCGGTTGACAGCGCTTGGCAGATGCAGGACCAGTATTCCCCGGCAATAAGAAAAGCACTGCGGGTGGAGCTTGCGTTGCGCCAGGGAATGGTGGCTGAGGCCCGCCGGTTGAGCCTTGGTGTCGATTACGAGATCCTGCCTCTGAGCTGGTTCATATACATGCCGCAACTCACGCGTATAAAGCTCTTGCTGGCCGATGGCTCGGACCGGAGCCTCGAAGAGGCCCGGTCCCGACTTGTCGAAATTGATCAAAAGATGCGCCGGATAAATCGAAAGTGCGTGCGCATCGACATCCTGGCGCTGCTGGCGCTTGTGTGCCATCAGCGAAATGAACACGCCGCGGCCGCCGAACACCTCCAGGCCGCCCTTGACCTGGCTGAACCACAGGAATATATCCGAACTTTCATGGACTTGGGTAGACCGATGGTGGACCTGCTCACATCTCTCATCCAAGACCGAACCGGAAAAACCTTTGCGCAACGAGTTCTTAAAGCGTGTCAGGCGGAGCACCGCAAAAACGACCCCTCAGAGCCGGACGTACCCGTCGAACCACGGTTTTTTGAGCAACCCCCACACCATATCCTCACCCGGCGTGAAATCGAAATTCTTCCGTTGCTGGCTGAGGGACTGAGCAATCAAGACATCGCCGCAAGGCTCTATATCGCACCGGTGACGGTCAAGAAGCATCTGCAAAACATCTACAAAAAACTGAATGCCAAAAACCGACTCGAAGCGTTAAAAAAATCCCGCCAGATGGGTATCCGCATCATTAATTAACCCCCCCCTCACCCGGCCAACAGATGGTTGATAGCCGCAGACCGACAACCGGCCAATTCCCCATTTCCGTGCTCCACATGCGGTGCCCATCATAACCACGCCGATGCTTTTCCGGGGCCTATCCCCTACTCCGAAAGGAGTAGGGGTGCTCTGCCGTTAAAATCCTCCTTTTGGGTAATTTACAGGCAGGATAGACAGCCATAATTAATGGCACATTCGGAAAACTTCACGCAGAAAATAAGCGGTGGCTCTGATAACAGCTGATGAACCGTGGATCCTGACACCCGGCTACCGCAGCGACGCAGCCGGCGATAGCACAATAAGAAGATCGTCAAGGCGTCCCGATTGCCGGATGCCCAGGCGGCGACCATTTAACCTTGTTTGCCGTCGATTTCTTCCCCTCGACCGGGAGGCGATCAGCGGTCTGTAAGCACTATTCATTACAAAAAGGAGAGCAAGATGAATACGAAGCGCGTGCTCGGTCTGTTGGTGGTCATAGCGGTTGTCCTGATTGGCTCTGTTTCTGCTCCAGCAGTTGCCCAGGACAACGACAACATGGAAATCTTGCGGGAAAAGTTGCGGGCGGACAAGAAACTCATTGTAGCCCAAAACATGCAGCTGAGCGATGCGGAAAGCAAGACCTTCTGGCCGGTCTATGACGCCTACCAGGAGGAAAAAAGCAAGCTCGCCGATCGGCTCAGGAAGGTTATCCAAGATTATGCCGCCAACTTCCAAACCTTGCCCGATAAGGTCGCCAAGGATCTCGTCGATCGAAGCCTGGCGATCAAACAGGACGATGTGAAGCTGATGGCCGCCTATCTGCCCAAATTCCGTCAGGCCGTGGGGGATAAGAAAGCCGCCCGTTTCTACCAGATCGAAAACAAGATCGATGCCATCGTCAACTTCGAACTGGCAGCCAACATTCCGCTTGCCCAATAAGGTCGGGGTTGTGCGGATTTGCTGTCCGTCGACGGCAACCCGCCGGCGGACAGCCCGATTCTGATCCGGCCTGAAGAGCACATCGAGCAGGAAAGGAAGATGAGTGCGCCCATGAAAAAGCCAGTTTTCGGTATGAGAAGCAACGTTTTAGCCATTGCTTATTTGGCGCTCGCCGTTGGCGTTTCCGGCTTCGCCCAGGCAGCGCAGGAATCTGCCCCGAAACTGACGCTCATCAACAACGTCGCTATCTTCGACGGCCAAACCGAAACGCTGCTGAAAAACAGGCACGTCCTGGTCAAGGGCAATCGCATCGAAACGGTGTCGGATGAGCCTCTGGCCGTCATTCAGACCGACAATGTGACCATGATCGACGGCGGCGGCCGGGTGCTGATGCCGGGCATGATCGACGCTCACTGGCACGCGCTGTTTGCAACGATGTCCATGCCCAAACTCCTTCAATCGGAATTGAGCTATTTAACGATTGTCGCTGCGCGAGCCAACCGGGATGCCTTGATGCGGGGGTTCACGACGGTCCGCGACGTAGGCGGCAACGTGTTCGCACTCAAACAGGCCACCGACGAAGGCATCATCGATGGGCCACGCATCTATCCCTCCGGATCGTACATATCCCAGACCGGCGGTCACGGCGATTTTTTAGGGCGGCATGACACACCCACCGAACCGTGCCGGAATCTGAGCTACCTGGAAAAATCAGGGGTCACCATGATCGCCGACGGCGTGCCGGAGGTGACGAAACGCGCCCGGGAAATCATGCGCGCGGGCGCCTCCCAGATCAAGGTCATGGCTGGCGGTGGGGTGTCGTCCTTTTACGACCCGATCGACGTGACGCAGTACTCGCTGGATGAAATGAAGGCCATCGTCCAGGTGGCCGAATCCTACAACACCTATGTGACGGTGCACGCGTTTACGCCCGATTCCATACGCCAGGCCATCGAAGCCGGTGTGCAATGCATCGAGCACGGCCATCTGCTCGACGAAGCGATTCTCAAGCTCATGGCCGAGAAGGGCGTCTGGCTGTCGATGCAGCCAATTCTCGACGACGAAGATGCGATCCCTTTTCCCGAAGGGTCTGAAAACCGCAAAAAGTTCGTGCAGGTGACGGACGGGACCGACAATGTCTATCGGCTCGCGAAGAAGCTTAAATTGAAAACGGCCTGGGGGACCGACACCCTCTTCGATCCGGAGCTGGCCAAAAAGCAGGGCAAGCTGGTCACCAAGATGCAGCGCTGGTATGCGCCATATGAGGTTCTCAAAATGGTTACTCATGATAACGCACAACTCTTAAAGATGAGCGGCCCGCGCGATCCCTATCCGGGCCAGTTGGGCATCGTCGAAGAAGGCGCTTACGCAGACCTGATCCTGGTGGACGGCAATCCCCTGGAGAACCTCGACCTTGTTGCGGACGCGGAAAAGAACTTTGTCGTGATCATGAAGGACGGCAAGATCTACAAGAACGAGCTGTAAACCATGTTATGTCGAGGCGCACCCGAAACTGAAAGAGCGTTTATAGGAACCATTTGCCATAAGACACCGGCGCACAGACCCCTCTGGCGACGTACAATATGGCGGTCAGAGGAATAGCCACCACTCAATAAGGAGGATACAATGCACTCTGAGACCACCTTGCGAAAATCTGCCAGCTTGCCCCAGTTCCTAAGAGAAGTCTTTCAATGCATCGACAAAAAGGACTTTGAGGGCATAAAGAGCTTCTTCTCAGCGGATTTTCGTCTCTACTTCGCGCACTACACTCTACGCGGCATCACCCAAGGGCTCGGTTTTGTCGACGCCTTTGATAAGCGTCTGCCCAAATATGAGCACGTCATGAAAGATATCTACGTCGGCGAGCACGTCACATATTTTGATGGCGTGTTGAGGGTGTGGTTGTCCGATGACTCGGTCGTGGAAACCCCGTTCTGGGACAAGATTGAGGTCGATCCCACCTCTGGCAAAATCACCACAGTGTATGCCCTCTTCAGCATCGCAGCAGTACCTGAGAAGTATTGGAAGGATTTGAAGCCTGAGGACTTTGCTTAGGTGTAGACTGACAGGTTAGGAATCATCGCCAAAAACACAAGTGACAGGAGGAAGATAAAATTGGGTAAACACCGGATATATAAGCGGATCATTCGTTCGGCGACGCTCATCTGCGCACTCTTTTCATTCACAGAGCTTGCTGCCGCTCAGGACTTCGATCTGGTGATCCTCAATGGCCGGGCGATGGACCCGGAGACCAAGTATGATGACATCGCCAATGTCGGCGTCAAGGACGGTAGGATCGCCGTCATCACCAAGGACAAGATCACCGGAAAGGAAACCATCGATGCCACCGGCCACGTGGTCGCGCCCGGGTTTATCGACATCCACGCCCACGGCCAGAATATCGGTGACTACCGCATGCAGGCCATGCAGGGCGTGACGACCATGCTGGAGCTGGAGTCCGGCGTGCTGCCGATTGCCGAGTGGTATGCGAAGCAGGCCAAAAAGAACCTGCCGATCCACTACGGGGCGGCCGCCGGCTGGACCTTCGCCCGGATTGCCGCCTTCGCCGGGGAGCAACCCGTGTCGACGCCGGAGTACTTCCAGGAGGCTCAGTCCCGCAATGACTGGAAAATGGACATCGCCACGCCCGAACAGCAGTCGCAGATCCTGAAACTCGTTGCGCAGGGCCTGGATGAAGGCGCGCTCGGCATCGGCATCAATGCCGGCTACGCGCCCGGTTCCGGCCAAAAGGAGTATTTTGCCTTGGCCGAGCTGGCCGCCGAGCGCGGTGTGGCGACCTTCACCCACGTCCGCTATGCCAGCAACATGGAGCCCCGCAGTTCGTTCCAGGCCGTCCAGGAGCTGATCGCCAATGCGGCCATCACCGGGGCGCACATGCACCTCTGCCACATCAACAGCACCTCGCTCAAAGACATCCATGCAATCCTGAAACTGGTTGACGACGCCTTTGAAAGGAAGATCAATATCAGCGTCGGCGCCTATCCCTGGGGGGCTGCCAGCACCGTCGTGGGCGCCGCAATGTTCAGCGGTGACGGCTGGCGCGAGCGCATGGGCTCGACGGCAAATAACTTCCAGCTGGGCACGCAACGCATGACCGAAGAACAACTGGCCGACTATCAGAAAAACCAGCCCGGTACCTTCATTACCTGGCATTTCCTCGACGAGAGCAATCCCGCTGACCTGGCCCTGCTGGATGCTTCTATCCTGCACCCCAGAATTCTCGTCGAGTCCGACGAGATGTTCTGGATGTTCATGGACAAGCACGACCGCATTATCAACTACGACGGCGACGCGTGGCCTCTGCCGGAGGAGACCTTTTCGCACCCGCGGTCGAACGGCACCTTTGCAAAAATCCTGCGTTCCTATGTCAGGGAGCGCAAGCTGATGAGCATGCAGGAGGCGCTGCGCAAAATGACCCTGATGCCGGCCCAGACTCTGGAGGGCTTCGTCCCGCAGATGAAGCAGAAGGGTCGCCTCCAGGAGGGGATGGATGCCGATATCGTCGTCTTCGACCCCGAGACCATCCGTGACGTCGGAACCTACGAAAAGCCCAACCAGCCGGCGGTGGGCGTGCAGACGCTGCTGGTCAACGGAGAGCTCGTCGTTGACGGGGGTAAGCTGATTTTGGATGCAACCCCGGGCCGTCCCATTCGTCGAACGGCACAAACCAGGTAGAAAGAGAAAATGATGATAACGATGTTTCAACAAAAATGGCCATAACACCATTCAATGAAGAAAGGCGCAGCAAAAAGAATAAGCTCCATGTGCTGTTTTTGTCTGCGGTTCTGGGTCTGACGCTGGCCATGCCGGCCATGCCCCAGGGGCAGACACCGACTGCGGAGACGCCGTTCGATCGCGTCATGGAAATTCAGGATTTCTTCAAGAATCCCGACAACCTTGTAAAGATTCAGTTTCCCGGTTCGGAAACACTTTATGCTTGGCAGCACATGTCCCAGTTCTACCCGACCGCGCGTGTTGCACGGGCCGGAAACATCAGCACGCTGGAAACCAAAATCAACGATGCCATCGGCGATGTAAAATTCAAGGGAGCCGATGGGAAAACGCGAAAGGTAATCCGGCATTTCGAAACCCGTCCAATGGACGCGATGATCGTTGTGCGACAAGGCAAGATCGTCTACGAGCGCTACAAGACGATGACACCCGAGACCACGCACAACTGGTTCTCTAGCGGCAAGGTCATCAGCGCCACCCTGCTTGCCATGCTCGAGAGCGAGGGCAAGGTCGATCTATCCAAACCGCTCCCGCACGAACTTGGTAGGCTGGGCTTTGCCCACCGAAACAGCTACGCTATACCGCAATTGGGGCTAAGATTACTCTGAAAGCTCTGAGCCTCTTTTCTGGCAAATCGGCTGACACCGTGAAACCTGACCCCCGAAACCTTTTTTGTGAAGTTTTATAAGAGCGCGGCCTCTGGCCCAAAAACCGGCCAGTCTGATCAAAAAACAGAAAATATGCCATTTTGCCGCAGTTTCATAAGAGGTGTCACAGGTTTCAGCGTCTAAAACTGCCTCTACCCGACAAATGGATGGCTTCAATCATCTATGATGATGCCCATCTCGAGAACCTTCTTCAGTGCTTCGATGCGGTTGTTGACATTCAGTTTTTTGTAGATGTTTTGCATGTGGGTCTTGACGGTCACCGGTGCGATATAAAGTCTTGCGGCAATTTCCTTGTTGCTCAGTCCCTCAGCCACCAGCGGAAGAATTTCGATTTCTCTTTGGGAGAGAATCAAATCCGGGGCATGTTCGGGCAAGCGTGATATCTTATTGCCATTCGAGTCTGGTGAAGAGTCGAATCGGGTCTCGGCCCTGCAGGCCTCCAAAGCCAGCTGGGCATACGTGTGGCCGGGCTGGACCTGATGAAGCCGTTCCAGCAGATCTCTCATGGGAGCACCCAGATCCACGAAGTTGCGGACCCAACCGCCAGGTTCGGCCATATCCAGCGCTGCCAGCAGTTTTGCAAGTGCTGTAGGCTCATCTCCCAATTGACGGTATGCGAGCGCTTCGAGAGCCAGGACATCGACGCACACGTTTCTTCTATTGATCCGAGACATCGCCTCTTCCAATTGAGACAGGCGGTCACGGGCCTCGTTCACGCCCCGGTCCGTGCCCTCGGCCAGAAGAAGTTTGAGAGGGGTGAGTTGCGGCGTGTAGAGAAACCAATTGGGTGGCCGAAGATCGAAGTTGACACCGGCGCTCAGACGTCGAGCCTCGTCCACCGCGCCCCGGCGAAGGGCCAGCTCCACAAGCAGCGAGTCCCTGGTCGCTACGGGGTAGCCCTCGTGTAGATTATAGGCGCCATCGATTACCGATTCGACGAGTCGCGTGGCATCCTCAACACGGCCTTCCGAGAGATAGATAAAGCCGAGTGTACCGCTCGCCTGAACCAGATGTACGGCCTCTGAGAAGGCGCGATCACGCATGATATCGGCCAAATAATATTTGGCATCGGCAAACTCGTTGCGAAGATAGTGAATCGCTCCCAAATGAAAGCGTACGTTATTCTTCAGAACGGCGAATCGCCCCTCACTTGCAATCCGCAGACACTGATGCCCTGCGGTCAGAACGCCGGATGAATCGGCCGCCATGTGGTTGATGATGCACAGGTAGAAACACGTTTTTATTCGTTCGCCGATTGGAAGCCCCGGCTCGACGAGCAGCTCATTCAATGTCTTGACACCTCGGCTTTTGTCTCCCGCCATCTGATGACCGCCGGCCATTGCACCCACCGCCATGGTTCGAGCGAAATAAGAGCGTTTCGGAAGAAGCTTAAAAGCCGTTTGCCCATTGTCAACGGCACCATCCGTGTCTCCAATGATGACATCAAAAACCCCCTGAATTACGGCGAGTTCACACCGCAGCATCTCGGCCACTTCGGATTCTTGAGGCAGCGCATCCGCTATGCATCGGGCCTTTTCCGTGAAGACATACGCATCAGAATCCGGACCATAAGACATGCCAACAAACGCTCGGGTCGTCATCAAGAGCGGGGCACTTTCACCCGCATCCTCCGGCAGCGATCTCAGCCACCCGCTCAGACGGGAAAACTGATAGGTGTTCAGCAAGTCGTAACGATGCGACACGACCAGCCTGGTCGCCGCCTCGGTATCTCCGGCAGCCAGCGCGTGCCGGATAGCCTCGTCGAGCAGGCCGTTCTGGGCTAACCAGTTGCTGGCCTGCAGGTGCAGTCCGGCGATTGTATCGGCGTTTGTCTGCTTCCGCAGCTGAAACTGGAGGAACGTCTGGAACAGGTGATGATAGCGGAACCAATACCCCTCGTCGTCCAAAGGGATTATGAAAATGTTGGCATCGACCAGCCATTTGATAAACTGCTCCGCTTTGACGCCTTGTTTCTTATTCCCGCCTTCAACAGCTCTCGAACATACGGCCTGGCACAGGGGCGCACAGAAGCGCTCCAGGATCGAGGTGTTGAGGAGGTATTCCTCAATTTCCGGATTCTGTGCGGCAACGACCTCTGCGAGCAGGTACTCGGCAATATGTTGTGCGCTTCCTCTAAGATTTTGTATCCCACGGTTCAGATCGTCCAGAGTGCTCAGGTAGAGGCCGGCCAGACGCAGCCCCGTCACCCAGCCCTCCGTCTTCTCATCCAAGATCGCGGCGCTGGCATCATCCACCGGGATCATGAGCTTTTCTCTGAGAAATGCCGTTGCTTCGGCCGGCGTGAAGCGCAGGTCGGCGGCCCTGATTTCGTTAACCTGCCCACGGCCCCGCAGTCCGGAAAGCGCAAAGGGGGGATCATGCCGCGTTAGGAGCGCCAAATGCATCGCCTGCGACGGGTACTCAAGGATCACCTTAAGGAAATCGTGAACGGGCCCTTCTCTTCGGATGCGGTGATAATCATCCAGCACGAGCATGAAAGGCTCGGTTATCTCCTGCAAATCATTCAATAGGTGGTGAGCCAGGACCGGAGCAAGGGGCAAAGGGTTCGCTTCCAGCAAATCCTCGGTCCGCAGCTCTATTTTGGGGAATAGAGAACTGACGGCAGCCAGCACATAGCTCAGGAATGAGCGCAGATCGCTGTCGCTTTCGTCCAGCGACACCCACACGCTGGGGCAATCGCATGCCGCCACCCAGCGGCTGGCCAGGGTGCTCTTTCCGTAGCCGGCCGGCGCCGATATCAACGTCAGCGTCCGCTGACGGCCTTTGTTGAGTCGATCCAACAGACGGGCCCGCGGCAAAATGTCAGAAGCCGCGGGCGGACGCTGCAGCTTGGTGCGCAGGATAAAGGCCCCTTTGTGTGCGGCCAATGGTTCCGGCGCTTCAGAAGCGCTTTCCTCATTTTCGGCTTTCAAAAAGTCCGTTACAACAACACCGGTAATGGTATCGCTCAGACACACCTCATCCTGCATCACTTTTCGGATGCCCTCTACCAGTTCCTCCGGCACGCTGTCCTTGATGATATACCCGGAAGCCCCGGCTCCCAGCATGTCCTTCACAAATTGTTTGCCGGCGTGAATCGAGAGCGCCACCACCTTGGTGGTTGGTGAAAGGGAAATAATCTGCCGGGTCGCTTCGATGCCGTTCATGTTGGGCATGCTGATGTCCATCACCACCACATCCGGCGACAATTCTTGCGCTTGCTCAATGGCCGCCCGGCCGTCTCCGGCCTCACCGACCACGCGGATGTCCTGTTCATCGTCAAAAAGCAGGCGGAGTCCTTTGAGGAATATGGGGTGGTCATCCACCAGAAGGACAGTGATGGGCATGGGAATATTCCTTGGTTCCGCGTTCAGAGATTTACAGGTTTAGGTAACAAAATTCTTCAAGCTTAAACCTTTTTTAGCAAAGATTGGTCTTAACCCTGACATTTTCAAGCCTCCTTGCTATGTTATAGCTTAAGCTTTTCTGTGTTTCCACAAAAAGGGCTAATACCAATGAATTATATTGAGTATGCTCTTATGTTAGAGGGGTATTACGGTTTTGTTAGATTTCGGTTATGAGCATCCTGCCGGGGATCTGACCGGAATCTCACTTTACAGGCACCCTCAATATCACCTGGGTCCCCTGCCCGGGTTCGGAAGAAAATTCTGCGGCGCCTCCAAAATCAGCCATTCTTTCCCTGACACTGAAAAGGCCAAAACCGCCTTTAGGGGTCAAGAATTGTTCTGTGGCACCGGCATCGAAACCGCAGCCGTTGTCGTTGATGATGATTTCCAGGAGATCATTAACCCTGTTAAAATCCACCTTGACCCGGGTCGCCTGCGCGTGTTTGACCACATTGGTTAGAAGCTCACACACACAGCGAAACAGAATCGCGCGCAGGTCTTGTTCCAGTTTTAGTTCAGGGCCATTATCAATGCACTCTGTTTGAATACCCTGACGTTTTTCAACCTGCTCCTCAAGCCACTCCCGTATGGCTGCGAACAGGCCGATTTCATTTAGCTGTGGGGGGCTAAGTCCATAAATAAGTTCGCGGGTCTGATGAAGGGTTTTATGCAGCGTATCGGAAATTTCATCCAGGACGGCGGCCTGCCCGGGTTCGGTTACACGTTTACGAACAGAGGCAATCTGCATGCGCGCCAGGGCCAGCGATTGCCCGACATGATCGTGCAGGTCGGCTGCGATGCTGCGCCTCTCATTTTCCTCTGCAATCGTCAATTGAGACGTGAGCGCCTTCAGGCGCTGTTGATACCGCTCAAGCTCATGTTCCTTCTTCTTGCGCTCGGAGATGTCTTTCACAATCCCGGTCGCCCTGACCAATCGGCCGTTTAGCCTGAAGAGAGAAACCGTGACTTCCACCGGCAAAACCTCACCGTTTTTTTTCCTAAAAAGCACTTCGGTTTCAAAGGTATCATTACCCGCTGCAAAAGCCTGAGCCAACTTCTCGCCGAAGGCGAGATAATCCTCTTTGGTCGCATATAAAAACTCGGTCGTTCGTCCAGAAACTTCCTTTCGGCGTGAAAAGCGGATTTTCAGGATCCGGGTCACCGCTAATCACCAGGCCACAGGTACATTCCAGGCTGACATTGCCGTCGGGGTCCCAGCAAAGATCGCCATCTTGAGTGCGGATGTTCAAAGAATTTTCTTTCTGCAGAAATTGCGATAGGCGTCTGTTTTTCTGCGACCGACCTGTGTCATCAATAATCCCGCTCTCCGCTGTTCGTAAGGATCGCCGGTCGATTCAGCTTGGTCTGGATCAATATCTGTTTAAGATGACGTCCAGGCATAGCCTTTGGGATCTCCCTATTTTCTTGGCCCCAAGAGTCGATCACCAGGCGGCATTCAGAGAATCTTTTTTTGGGGGACACCATAATATCTGTTGAACATATATATCAATCTTTTAGGTTTCATGCCGGAACGGGTTAAACCGCACTATGCATTTTCCGTGTCTATCAGAGAAAATGGACCATAACGTCATAGTTTCACTGAATACATTTTGGGCAAACATCATTTTCTAAAATAATTAGGCTTTTTCCCCCGTCTGCTGCCGGAAACCTTTAACGACGTCCCCCAGCGTTTCATAGAGGGCCTCCCCACCGAATAGCTGACTGAGATGGTAGCGACTCTCGGCTTTAACGTCGTCCATAACCTGTGCCACAACCAGACGAATGCCTTTTTCCTTTAAAATTCCGAAGAGAGAGCGGAGCGTCTCCGCTGCGGAGTAGTCCACATCATCAACAACGGCGGCATCCAAACAAAACCAGCGCAGCGGCGGCTGCGCACTGTTGGCGAGATCTAAGATCTCTTCCGAGAGCTGCTGTGAATTCGCGTAGTACATGCTGTGTGTGAATCGATAGATGAGCAGACCGGGGATCGCCTGTGCATTGGTTGCCACGGGTTGCGCACGCCAGACGCCCGACTCGCCTGGCACAAGCACTGCGTTCTTCGGGCGATAGCCGCGCCGGGTGTGATCGATTAGCGACAGCACGATGGCAAGCAGAATTCCTTGCTCAACACCGACAAATACGACCATCAGCGCGGTGATCAGGGCGACCCAGAACTCCGGGCGCCTCTGGGAGAAGATTTTTCGCATTCCTTTAAGATCGATCAGGTCGACGCCGATCAAAAAAACGAT